>Ga0114931_10007104_pt1 | contig 13700 bp, 16 predicted proteins | sample 2SBtaG_FD_89579 | JGI IMG/M metagenome (GOLD analysis project Ga0114931, IMG submission 89579) | Deep subsurface microbial communities from Kolumbo volcano to uncover new lineages of life (NeLLi) - 2SBTROV14_V59a metaG | ecosystem: Environmental > Aquatic > Marine > Volcanic | place: Kolumbo...
CTCGGCGGCCTTGCCCGTGCCGACCATGATCGCCGTGGGCGTGGCCAGACCCATCGCGCACGGACAGGCGATGACGAGCACGCTGACCGCCGCGACGAAGGCGTAGCTGAGCGCGGGGCTCGGGCCCACGAGCAGCCACACCACGAAGGTGATCAGCGCCGCGCCGATAACAATCGGCACGAACACCGCGGCAATGCGGTCGGCGAGCTGCTGGATGGGCGGCTTGGTCGACTGCGCCTCTTCGACCAGCTTGATGATCTGCGAGAGCACCGTGTCGGCACCGACGCGCGTAGCGCGGAACACGAACGCACCGCTCTTGTTGATGGTGCCGCCGACGACCTCGGCCCCGGCGCCCTTCTCGACCGGCACCGGCTCGCCCGTGATCATGCTCTCGTCGACGAAGCTCTTGCCTTCGAGCACCACGCCGTCGACCGGCACACGCTCGCCGGGGCGCACCTGGATATGATCGCCCGGCACCACGGCGTCGATGGGCAGCTCCACGCTCTCGCCGTCGCGCAGCACGCGGGCCGTCTTCACCTGGAGCTGCATCAGCTTCTTGATCGCCTCGGACGTCCGGCCCTTGGCCTTGGCTTCGAGGTACTTGCCGAACAGGATCAGCGTGATGATGACGGCGGAGGCCTCGAAGTACAGGTGCGCCGTGCCTGCGGGGAAGATGCCGGGAGCGATCAGCGCGAACACCGAGTAGAAGTACGCGGCGCTCGAGCCCATCATCACCAGCGTGTTCATGCCGGGGCTCTTGTGGCTGAGCTCGGCCCAGCTCTGGCGGTAGAAGCGCTTGCCGACAACGAACTGTACCGGCGTAGCGAGGGCGAACTCGAGCGCGCCCCAGACGGGCATCGGGAAGATGCGCGCCATGGCCTGCTCGAGACCCGGCACGAGCATGGGCAGCATGGCGATCAGCACGAGCGGCAGCGCGAGCGCGGCGCCGAGAACGAAGTCGCGACGGAGCTTCTCCTGCTCGCGCTCACGCGCATCGGCCTGCGCGTCGGGTTCCGCGGCTAGATCCACCGGCTCGTAGCCGGCATCGGTGATGGCAGCTTTCAGACGCTGCACGCTGACGGCGTCGGGGGAAAACTCGATGCTCGCCTTCTCGGTGGCTAGGTTGACCGTGGCGCCGACCACGCCGGGTTGCTTCTTCAGCACGCGCTCGACGCGTGCCACGCAGCTCGCGCAGGTCATGCCCTGGACACCGAGCTCGATGCGGTTTTTCACCTGCTGGCTCTGCTGTGTCATCGGTACTTCAAGACCTCCATCAGCTCCGCCACGATCTCGTCGGTGTCGCCGCGCTCGGCGGCGGTGACGACGTGGTCCTTGAGATGACTCTGGAGAACGAGCGCGCCCACCTTGTCCAGCGCTCCGGTGACGGCCTTGATCTGCTTCAGCGCGTCGACGCAGTAGATCGACTCGTCCTCGAGCATGCGCATGATGCCCTCGACGTGACCCTTGATACTGAGCAGGCGACGGCGCGCCTGCTCGCGCGTCTCCGGATCGAGCTTCAGACCGTGGGCGCAGCTCTTCATGGCGACGCGGCCTCGGCCTGGTAGCCCTCTTCCTCGATGGCGGCCACGAGGGCCGACACGTCCGGCGAGCCCTCGACGACCGCTTCTTCACGGCTACGGTCCACCGAAACCACCTGTTCGACGCCCGGGACCTGCGACAGCGCCTTCTTCACGGCCATCTCGCAGTGTCCGCAGGTCATACCGGTTACCTTCAGCTTGATCATGGAAATTACTCCTGAATTTCAGGGTGGCGGGGCGGCGGTCGGGCCCGCCGCGGCCTCGGTTTACCCCTCCCCAGGTGGGGTGGGATAGCCAGAGCATGGAATCGAGCCGACGCGCCGTCAAGGGTCGCCTGCCCGCGCCCAGCGGTAGACTGACCCACGTCATGCAGCTCATCCCGCTCCGGTACCTGGTCGACCGCGTGCGCCACCCGAAGAGCCGGGCGGAAGTGCTGCGGGAGCTGCGCGTCGCGCTCTCGGCCGAAGCGGACTGGTCGCGGGCCAGCCGGCAGGAGCGACACCTGGCCGCCGAGCTGGCCGCCCTGCGCGAGGCCATGCACAAGGGGCTCGGCGAGGTCGAGTCGTGCGGGCGCTGCGCGGAGGGGCACCCGCTGCCCAACGGGCGCTGGCAGGGCGGGCACTGCTGCGGCACCGAAACGCACAAGCTGTTCTCGCCCGCGGAGCTCGCCGCGCTGAAGCTCTCGGGCACCACGCCGTCGAAGCTGGTGGCGCCACGCTCGGATCACGCCGGCTGCGCCTTCCGCGGACCCGACGGCTGCTCGCTCGACGTGGCCGATCGCCCGAACCTGTGCGTGCGTTTCATCTGCCGGGAGCTCAGCGCCGAGCTGCGCGATCGCGGCGACCACCCGAAGCTGCGCGCGCTCTCCAAGCAGATCGAGGAGACATTCATCCGCTTCGTTGCGGCCCGCGAGGCGCGGCTCGAGGACGAGATGCTCGAAGAGCTGACGGCGGGGTAGCGCGGCGTGCGGACGGCGAGTGCCTGGTGCTGGATGACGAATCGGGGGCGCGGGTCGTACGAAACGCGCACTCGCTTCGTCGAGGCGCTGCACCAACGCATCGGAAAGAGCTGAAGCTCTGCCAAGTTCCACTCGACGTTCAACACAAGCCGGGGCGGCGCTTCTCGCACAACGGCTTGGTCCGGAGAAGTCAGGCACGTCAGTGGGATCGGCTCCGCCGTTGCGGCGAGGCACACCCAACGTAAACGCAGGTTTTCACCCTGGACCCCGACCCGACCGCAGCGCCGGGAAAACGCAGCGCGACAAGCTGGCCCGCTCCTTGCTCGGGCACATCGCATGCACGTGCACCCAGAACGGGCCCTGGCACCGCACGGCGCTGGTAGCCGCGCGCGAAGCACTCTGCGCCGGTCCCAAGCCACCAGTCTGATACCGCTACTTGGCGCCCTGCTTGCGTGTGGTGGCGGCTCGCGCTTTCAGGCGGAGTTCGTCACGGGGCCAAACGGCAAGCCGGCGGTGCTACTGCGTTGTACTGGAGCGGCAACTTGTTACGCACAGGCAAGTGAACTCTGCCCGGCGGGGTACACGATCGCCGACAGCAGTCGCTATTCGGAAACCAAACAGAGCCTCACGGACATCCTCTTCGATACCTGCAAACAGAAGACCGAGCCGGGCTGTGAGCGTCAGGTCAAGGAACTGCTCATTCAATGCAACGACCGGCCGCCGGCGGAAGACTAGTCGAACTGAAGCAACAAGCAGTTTGCTGCAATCGTCTGTCACACTCCGCCGTGCTCGCGCGATGAACGGATGTGAACCGACGCTTCCTCCATTTTTCCGCGATCCTCTGCGCGGCCTGCACTCCCGCGCCCCAGCCCGCCAAGGGCAAACCGCCGCAGGCCATGTCTTTTGCCGGCCCGGCGCCGGCCACAGGCGGAGCGCCGGAGCGTGCGGTTTCCACGCCGGACCGACAAGCCCAGACACATCCCGCACCCGCAATGTACGATCTCGGGACGGACATCGCGGCGCGGGAAGACGCCGCGCGCCAGCTCCTGGGCAAGCGCGCCGCGACCGAAGTCGTCGAAGGGGTGTTCGTGTTCGCGTCGCCGGGTCGCGGCGGCGTGGCCGGCGCCGTTGGCATCGCGCGGCGCACGCTCGCCGCATACTTCAACGGACGCTTCGAGAAACGCCCCACGCGAGCGGTCAGCGTGTACCTGTACCCGGGCCTGCGTCCGTACAACGCATGGTGCCAGAAGAGCTGGAACACCCCCTGCGACACGCCGTATGGCTTCTATCTGCAGGACCAGCGTACGATCGTGATGAACGTGGGTCCAGGCATCGGCACGCTGACGCACGAGCTGGTGCACCCGCTGGTGGAAGCCGACTTCCCCGGCGCGCCGACCTGGCTCGACGAGGGAATCGCGTCCCTGTTCGAGCGCTTCGGCCTGACGAAGCCCGGCGAGATCCACGGCTACAAGAACTGGCGTCACCCACGCTTGTTGCGCGCGCTCCGCTCGAAGAAGGAGCACGCGAGCGCGCTGCCGTCGGCCCTGTTCGGCATGGACGGCACCACGTTCCGCAACAACGACGAGGACCTGCACTACGCGACGGCGCGCTACCTGTGCCAGTGGCTCGACGAGCACAAGAAGCTGTGGGCGTTCTACCACCGCTATCGTGACAACGTGGGCGATGACCCGACCGGCCGGCAGTCGTTCACCGCGGTCGTTGGCAAGCCGCCCAAAGCCATCGACGCCCAGTGGGCGCGTTGGGTGGGCGTGTTGTGACGGAGAATATCTCCTGCATCAGGGTGTCGGTCCGGCCCGGAACCTTCGTTGACGACATTGCAGAGTTCCAGTAGCCGTAGGAAATGCGTACACCCGGCCCCGCGACGCGCGTGCGGGAGCGCGAAGAAGGGACCAGGACGCGCGCGTCCAACTGCGGGCTGGTTGAATGCCTCGCGATTGGCATGCCACTGTAAGCGGCTGGATGCTTTGGAAGTGGATGGCTTGGCTCGCGGGGGGCTGGCTCTTTTTGTCTGCCGGATCCGCGCACGCCGAGGGCTCTGTCCACGTCGCGGCGGGGCCGACCCTGGCAGGCAGCGGCGGCGACGGCTGGCACGGCGACGGCGTAGTGCCGGGCGTGACGCTGCGTGGGGCATACCGCTTCGGCGACTGGATCGGCCCGGTGTTCGTGGGGCGCGAAGGCTACGGCCGGGTGGACGAGCGGCTGCTGACGCTGATCAGCCTGGGCGCCCAGGCATGGTGGCCCGGCGTCAACCCGCAGCCGTTCGTGCGGATTTCGTGGGTCCACCAGCACGAGGAGTACGTCCACTACGCCCAGGAGAAGCCCTTCGGTGTGCTGTTCGGCGTCGGCAACGGCATCCGCCACCGCGGCGGCGCGGAAGCGGCCATCGGTGCGGACTACACCTTCGCGCACACGGGCAAGTTCGACTGGCTCGCTTCGGGCGAGCTGTACTGCGACTGGCTGTTCGCCAGCGAGGCGCCGGGGCCGGCCTACTACGTGGGCGGCGGCTTGCTGATCGGCTTCAACGTCAAGCCATGAGGTGGCCGGCGCTCGTCGTGTTCGCCGGCCTCGTCACGACCTCGTGCGCCTTCACACGGCTCGATGACGTGAGCTGTCCAGACGGCGGCACGACGCTCACCTACGACAACCTCGGCCAGCAGTTCTTCGCGACGTGGTGCAACAGCTGTCACTCGGCGGCGGTCGAGTTCCGGCACGGCGCGCCCGAGCAGCTCGTGTTCGACACCCAGGCACGCGTGCAGAATTGGAAGAGCCGCATCTTCGAGCGCGCCGCGGCGGACAACGACTCCATGCCTCCCGGCCCCGACGGCCCATCGCAAAAAGAACGCAATCAGCTGGCGGTGTGGCTTTCGTGCGGCGCGCAGTAGCCGGGGCCGCCGCATCCAGCCCCGGCAAGAGCAAGTGCCAGCGCGAGCTGGAGCATGCGTCGATCGCACACGGTCACGTAGCGCTCCCTTCGCTCATCGAGACAAGCATACCGATCTCAGTGGCAGACGAGACGGACCGCGAAGACCTGTGTGAGCGTGCCGGGTTGTTCCGCCTCGAAGACGACGAGCGCGCCCGTGGACGTACCGACCACGCGCAAGCTGCCGATGAAGGGGAGCTTGGAAGCGACGACGGGGGCACCCAGGGTGCTTCCATCGGGATGCACGGGCTGGACGCGCAGGACGTGGTACGCGCCGCTCTGGCCCTCGCTCCAGGCAACCAGTGCCGCGCCGCGCGCGCGGGTTACGGCGACGTGACCGACGCTCCCGCTCGTCGTGCCGAACGTGTTCGGCGGCCCGCTATGCTGGCCATCCTCGTCGAGGGGTGCCACCACCACGGCTCCGCCGCTGCCCTCGACGCCGAGCGCCGAGCTGCCCATCGAGCCCAGTGCGAAGCGGGAGTTCGGCCCGGAGATCGACATTCCAACCGCCGGCGCCAGCGTGTTGCCGCTCGCATCGATGTGCTGGCCGGTGACCCCGTTCCCGGCGGACCAGGCGACGAGCAGCGTCCCATCGTCGAACCTCGCGAGCCCGGCAGGCGAGCTCCCGGGCGCGGCGGGAGTGATGATGTCGGGGCGCGTCTTCGTCACATGCCCGTGCTTGTTCATGGTGAGCAAGGTCAGTGGGGTGAACGTGAAGCTGGGCGAGTTGAAAGCGATGAAGCCGGACTGCGTAGCGATGGGCCAGTAGCACCAGCTATTGGCGATCTGGTGCGGCGCCGTGATAGCGGCGCCGTCGGCGCCGAGCTCCACGAATCGGCAGCCCTGCGCGTCGTCCCAGGCGATGCCTCCGCGATGTCCGGAGCCGATCGCGATGCCGATGCCCGACAAGGACACGCTCTGCGGTCGCTTCATCACGACCTGGGATGTGCCGAGGTCGGACAGGTCCTCCTTGATGACGCGCACGCGCCAGGTGGGGTCGGGGCTGGGGTCGTTGTCGTTCGTGGTGCCGACGAAGACGCGGTTGCCCTGGCGCACGACCGAGGTCAGCGCCGAGTCGCCGTTCGGCTCGGTGAGCGCGACCGGCTTGGATGGAAGGAAGTCCCACAAGGCGCACGCGGGAGCGCCCGCGCTGCCGGCCGTTCCCGCGCTGCCGGCCGTTCCCGCGCTGCCGGCCGTTCCCGCGCTGCCGCCTGCTGCGCTGCCTCCGGTTCCGGCGCCGGCACCGCCGCCGGCTCCGCTGCCGGCGCTTCCCCCGGTCGCGGCCGGCCCGGCTCCGGACCCGAGCGAGTCGAAGAGCGCCGTGCGGCTGCAGCCGGCCGCTGCCGCAAGCACGATAAGCCAGAGGGCGCGCATGGCCCATCGTCCCGCAAGTCCGGGTGCGCCCGCAAACGCTCTCTCAGCGCGGGATATTGCCGTCGTAGAGCACCGCGTCTTCTGCCGCCTGCCACAGCTCGCGCATGGCGGGCCGTTGCTGCTCCTCGTGCACGTGGCCAACGAGGCCGGCGTCGTGCATGGCGCGGTCCTGGATCACCGCGCGGCTCGTCGCAGCACCCGTAGGACTACGCCAACCCCTCTGGACGAGCCGCATTGCGAGCCCCAACCCTCGACCCCGGAAAAGAAGGCCGTCGCCGGATCCGTGAGGAGCACCTTCCCGCGTTCTCGCCTTCCTGTGAAAATCCCCCGGCTGCCCCGCGCGCCATCCAATCTTCGGCGCAGCAAGAAGGTGCGCTATCGCAACAGATGCTTCGCGACGCGCTCGGTCGCGGTATGCGGCAGCGCGTCGCGGACGTGGATCGTCGAGGGAACCTTGAAATCGGCGAGGCGCCCGCGCGCGAAATCGGAGAGCGCCGCAGCGTCGATGCTGTGCCCTGGCCGGGGGGCGCGCGGTGCTCGTCCGCCACGACCACCCGCGGCTGGAACAGCCGGAACAGCCCCGAGAGCTCCGCGGGCGTGAACGCGGGATCGAGCGCCGCGACGCTCGCCCCGAGCGCATTCGCGCCGAACCAGCAGAAGAGCTTCTCGGGGCAATTGCCCAGTAGCAGCGCGACGCGGTCGCCGTGCACCACGCCGAGCTCGGCGTCACCGGGCACGGTGCTGCTGATCCCGCGCGCGCTCGAGTTCGCGATCGGGCTACCGGACAACAAGGCCCGCGGCTTCGTTCCACGAGCTGTTCACGGGCATGAAATCCCGCTTCCACCCCGACCGGAAGTGAGTGCGAGGCAGCGGCCCGCGGGCCGGAAATGCCCGCCACGTCGCAGCGCTTGACGTCGAGGCCGCGGCATGGCTGACTCCCGGCCCCTTGCCGGCCGCACGCCGAGCAGCCGGGAGTTTCTGCCATGTCCAAGCGCACCTACCAGCCGCACAATCTAAGCCGGCTCCGCACCCACGGCTTCCGCAAGCGCATCAGCACCAAAGGTGGCCGGAACATCCTGAAGAACCGGCGCCGCAAGGGCCGCTGGCGCCTCACGGTCAGCGCCTACAAGAAGTAGGCTTGCTCACCGTCCGCAAGCGCGCGGAGTTCCAGGAGATCCAGTCGCGGGCGCGGCGCATCAAGTTGCCGCATTTCGTACTGTTGCTCTACGCGCGCGCGGCGTCACGGGAGGATTTCGGCGAGACGCGGCTCGGCATCACGGCCTCGCGTAGGGTGGGCAATGCTGTCGTGCGCAATCGCTGCAAGCGACTGATTCGCGTGGCTTTTCGCGCCACGCGCGACCTGTGGGCCGCCGATCTGGACCTGGTCGTCATCGTCCGGAGGGCGCTCGACGGAATGAAAGCCGACGACGTAGTCGCCGAGTGGCGGACCGTCACGGACGCCATCGCCCAGCGCTCGGATCTGGCACGGAAAGACCGGACACGGCGCGAATCGAAGCTGGCGGAGCGAGCCTAGACGACGCACACTCGGCCGGTCCCATGCTCGCCAAGGCCCTGATCCTGCTCATCCGCATCTACCAGCTCACGCTGTCGAAGATGCTGGGTCAAGTGTGCCGCTTCGAGCCGTCCTGCTCACGCTACGCGGTCAAATGTCTGGAATATCACGGCGCGTTCCGTGGTAGCTGGCTCGCCGCGCTGCGCCTGTCGAAATGTCACCCCTGGCATGCGGGTGGCTGGGACCCGCCTCCTCCGCCACGTGGTCGGGAAGATCTCGCCGAAAAACCGCCGGTGCTGCTAGAAGCGGACACCGACGGGCCCCGACCCCGAGGCGACTCCTGTGGGTGCGAAGCGCCGCTGGAACCAGCGGCCCGCACGCCGGGCTCGCCCGGCTGACCCACCCCGACAAGATCTCATCTCAAGGACGACATGGAAAAGGGCGGTCTCACACGCTGGCTTCTGATCGGGCTTGTCGTGTTTCTGGCAGTGACCCAGCTGCCCAAGCTGTTCGGCAAGAGCAAGGGCGGGGAAACCCAGCCGCTCAAGTTCGAGAGCACCGTCGTGCCGAAGAAGCTGGGTCCGGTGAAGAGCTGCGACCTGTGGGGCCCGCGCTTCCACGCCCAGCTCTCGAGCGACGGCGCCGACCTGAAGCACTTCTACCTGCTGACGGCGAAGTACCAGGACAAGGGCAAGCCCATCGACCTGTCGACCACGCCCGGTCAACAGTTCCGCCGCCAGCTTCGCTTCCACTGGAAAAACCCGGCCGTCAAGGCCAAGGACTGGCAGACCGACTACGACCTGGTCGTCTACAAGCTGACGCACGCCGACGGCAAGTCGTGCACCTTCACGTACCGCGACAAGAAGGTCGAGCTAGTAAGGACGATCAGCATCACGGGGCGCGCGTACGAGCTCGAGGTCGAAGCGAGTATCAAGAATCTCGCTGACAAGAAGCTCCGCCACGCGCTCACCGTCCACACGGTGGCGTGGCACAAGGAAAAAGAAGTCAAGGGGCACATGTTCCGCGTGAGCCCCTTCGTCACGCGCGTCGAGTGCATCTACAAGAACGGCGACGCGACGCGTCTCGGGCAAGAGGACTTCGAGCCCAAGGACTTCAAGAAGGACAAGGAGTTCCACCCCAACAAGCTCAACCAGGGCGACTGGTACGAGAAGACGGACGGGGACGTCGACTTCGCGGCCGTTTCCAACGCCTATTTCTCGACGGCTATCGTCCCGTACGACAAGCACACGCCAACGTGCCAGCTGCAGATCGAGGAGCGCTGGGACTCCGCACGCTACAAGGACGTTTCCGACGACCCGAACGGCGGCGCGATGTACCGCGCGCGGCTCGCGTACGCGCCCAGGGTGCTCGCGCCGGGTCAGAGCGCGCACTACGACGTGCTCACGTACATGGGCCCGAAGGAGCGCGACGTGCTGGCCGCCGCGGGCGGTGGCAACCACGAGCTCAACGAGCTGATCAACCTGGGCTTCTTCTCGGCGATCGCCAAGATCATGGTGGCGTTCCTGCTGGCGGTCCACGGCGTACTGCCGAACTGGGGCGTCGCCATCATCGTCCTGACGATCACAGCGCGAACGCTGCTCTTCCCGCTGAGCTGGCCGTCGATCAAGAGCATGGTGAAGATGCGCGAGCTCAAGCCGGAGCTCGACGCGCTCAACGCGAAGCACAAGGACGACGCCCAGGCCAAGGGCCTGGCGCAGATGGAGCTGTGGCGGAAGCACAACGTCAACCCGATCAAGGGTTGCCTGCCGCAGCTAGCGTCGATGCCGGTCTGGTTCGCGCTGTACACGACGCTGGAAACAGCCGTCGAACTCTACCACATCCCGTTCTTGTGGTTCCCGGATCTGTCGGCGCCGGACCCGTACTACGTGCTGCCGTTCGTGATCGGCGCCGTGTCCTTCGTCCAGCAGTCCATCATGCCCATGCAGGGCGATGCGACGCAGGCGAAGATGATGAAGTACTTCATGCCGGCAATGTTCGCCGTGTTCATGTTGTTCCTGCCCTCCGGGCTGGGCGTCTACATGTTCACGAACAGCCTGCTAGGCATCGTCCAGCAGCAGATCGTCGAACGGCACGTGCGGAAGCAGACGGCCGCGGCCGCGGCCGCCGGCGGGGGCTTGGGCGACATCGAGGTAAAGGTCAAAGAGGAGACGTCCGGCAAAGCCGGCAAGGGCAAGAAGAAGGGCCAGGCCGGCGATAGCGATCCGGACGCGAAGCTCTCCGAAAGCCGCTCGCTCCTCGGCAAGGGAAAGGCGTGAAAATGAACGACGCACAGGACGATCCGCAGATCGAAGACGATAGCTGGGAACAAGAAGAAGGAGAGGACCACGGCATCGAGGCGGAAGCGGCAGACAACGGCGCGTCCGGAGAGGACAACGGCGCGTCCGGAGAGGACAACGGCGCGTCCGGAGAAGACAACGGACGGTCGAAACACCGCGACGGCAAGCGTCGCGAGCCGGAGCCCGACTGGGATGGCGAAGGGGACGATCGCGCGCAGATGGCGCTCGATTTCGTCACCGACGTGATCGACGAGATGGAAATGGACTGTCGGGTCCGTCTCAAGCGTCCGAAGGAAGGCGACGAGGCGGAGATCAACATCGAGATCCTCGGCCGCGACGCCGGGCGGATCATCGGCAAGAAAGGCCAGGTCCTGGCCGCGCTCCAGTTTCTGACCCACCGCGTGGTCAACCGCCCCGGGCTGGAGCGGCGCCACGTCCTGGTCGACGCGGAAGGTTACCGCAGCCGGCGCGACAATTCGCTGGCCACGATGGCCCAGCGCCTCGGCAAGCAGGCCGTGGACGAGGGCAAAATCATCACCTTCGAGCCGATGAACCCGCGCGATCGCCGCGTGGTACACCTGGCGCTGGCCAAGTTCGACGGAGTCATCACGAAGAGCGACGGCGAGGGCGACGACCGCCGCGTGCAGATCATTCCGGTCCGGCGCTAGACCGGCCCCACGTCCCCCTGGGCGGCTCCCTGGCCGCCCTGGATGATCCGGGGGCGGGCTTCGTCCAACTGATGGCAAGCCGGATGTGCCGTGGCAGGCACTGGCGGGTCCGGCGTCGAGACCTTACAGAACGCCAGAGGCGGGGCTTTCGCCGCCCCCCTCGGGATCCACGCGAAAGGACTGAAGATGTCGGCGCACAAGAGCCTGGTGCGGGTACTGCTCCCGCTGACTGCACTGTCGCTCCCGCTGAGCGCCTGCGCAGGGCCCCGCGCCGTGCGCGGCGAGGAAGTGCCCGGGCTCAACGACGAGGCCATGAGCACCGGGCTCGATCAGCGCGATCTGCAGAAGCTCCTGCACGAGAACATGCAGGCGCTGCAGCGCTCGGCCGTGATCCGGCGCTGGGAGAGCGAGAACCGCCCGACCGTCGCGGTGCTCCCGTTCCGCAACGACACGAGCGAGCACGTCGAGAGCCAGCTCGACGCGCTGATCAGCGACGTCGAGACGGTGCTCGTCAACGCCGGGCACGTGCGCGTGGTGAGCGTCGAGCGGCAGCCGCAGCTGGTCCAGGAGGTCCGCTCGCAGTACGGCGATGCTTTCGACCCGTCCAAGGTCGCACGCTGGGGCAAACAGGTCGGCGCGCGCTACTTCGTGACCGGCAAGGTGTACAGCTCGGACGAGCGCCAGGACGAGGAGCGCCGCGTGCAGTACTTCATGTTCATGCAGGTGCTGGATGCCGAGACAAGCGACATCCTGTTCCAGAACAAGACCTCGCTGACCAAGGCCATCGTCAAGTAGCGACCCCGCGCGGGCCTCGCCATGGGATCCGCACCCTTCCGAGCCAGAGTCCCGACCGGCGGCCTCGCCGTGCTGGTCGCCGTCGTCGCATGGCTCACGATGGCGTGCGCGGGACACGCGTCGAAGACGCTCGAGGCGCGGTCCGCACTCGACGCGAACGAGCCACGCCGCGCGCTGTCGCTCCTGAACGAGGCCATGGACGTAAAGAGCGCGAAGGAGCTGCCCCAGAAGGTGGGCGGCGACAACGTGCTGTTCATCCTCGACCGCTCGATGGTCTTGCAGGAGCTAGGCAACTACGAGCTGTCGAGCCGCGATCTGCAGCTCTCGGACAAGCAGATCCAGCTGCTGGATTTCTCGAGGAACGCGCTCGACGACCTCGGCAAGTACGTCTTCTCGGATGAAAGCGGACCGTACAAGGCGCCCGCCTACGAGAAACTGATGATTAACACCATCAACATGGTGAACTACCTCGCGCAGGGGGATCTCGAGGGCTCGCGCGTGGAGGCGCGCCGCCTGGCGGTGATGCAGCAGTACATGGAGTCGAAGAAGGACCCGTCCGAAGCGTTGAACGGGCCGGGCAGCTACCTCGCAGGGTTCACCTTCGAGAAGAGCGGCAACGCGAGCGAGGCGCTCCGCTACTACGACGAGGCGCTGCAGTACGGCGACTACAAGTCGCTCTACGATCCCATCCGCCGGCTGGCGAAACGGTCTAGCTACAGGAGCCCGCGTATCCGCCGCATCATGGGGGAGCTCCCGGGGGCGAAAAGGCCGGCGGCTCCGCCGGCAGACCCCGCGCCAGACACGGACCGGAGCGACCCGCCAGCGGACGCCACGGGCAGCGAAAAGGCGCCCCCGCCGCCGCTGCCGGACAACAGCGCGGAGCTGCTGGTCATCGTCAACTACGGGCGCGTTCCCGCCAAGTACGCCAAGCGGATACCCATCGGGCTGGCCCTCACGTATGCGAGCGGCGCGATCAGCCCGTACAACGAAGCACGCGCCAACCGCCTGGCGTTGCAGGGGCTGGTCACCTGGGTCAACTACCCCGCGCTGGGCCGCTCGCATGGCGAGTACGGGCTGCCGGAGTTCGCACTCGACGGCAGCTGGCGGCCGCTGGAAGGCATCTGCGCAGTGGACAAGGAGGTGGAGCGCGCGTGGACGAAGATGCGCGGCGCGGTCATCGCCTCCGCCATCACGCGTGCGGTCGCGCGAATCGTCGCAGGCGAAGCCACGCGGCGCGCCGTCAAGGGCTGGGAAGGCCTGCTGCTCAGCCTGGGCACGCAGGTCGCGCTCACGGCCGCCGACACGCCGGACACCCGCAGCTGGGCCACACTGCCGGCGCGCATGGCATTCGGCCGCGTGCGGCTTCCGCCGGGTACCCACAGCGTTTTTCTGCGCGCACGCGGCATGCGGCAGAAGCAGCGCATCAGCCTCGACCCGGGCGGCTGGGCCGTCGTCGCACTGACGGTACTGCGCTAGCCCCTCGATTCTCTTGCATCGAGGGGCTAGACGACCGCGGAGCGGTCGAGGGGGAGGCTCGGCGAAGCCGAGGGGGCGCTGCTGCGCCCCAGACAAACGCTGCTAGTCCCGCGTTGCGCGGCGCAGCCGCGCGTGCGAAG
>Ga0114931_10007105_pt1 | contig 13694 bp, 9 predicted proteins | sample 2SBtaG_FD_89579 | JGI IMG/M metagenome (GOLD analysis project Ga0114931, IMG submission 89579) | Deep subsurface microbial communities from Kolumbo volcano to uncover new lineages of life (NeLLi) - 2SBTROV14_V59a metaG | ecosystem: Environmental > Aquatic > Marine > Volcanic | place: Kolumbo...
ATGTCCGGTGCGCATGCCGTTGGCGTCACCATCGATGGAAATTTGACCGACCTGATTGCCGCAGCGGCAACGCCGCCCGGGGCGAGCGGGACTGACGCGATAGACAATGGTAGCACCGGCTACGATATTACCGAGACCTATGCGCACTACGACTCAGTTACCGACACGTTTTTTGTCGGTTTTCGTGTTTTCGGGGACATCGGAACCGCGGGTGGTAACGAAGGCACCGGAAGTACTTTGTGTAACTTTGGTGGCGGTGACTTTGCGGGTGTTGCCGGTGTATTTGACGGTTGCGAGCAGTACGGTGTCGGCATCGATATCGGCGGCAACAACGCGGGTCCACAGGAGTTCGATCTCCGATTAACCGGTGATGCAATAAAAGATTCGGCTAGTGGCACCGAGACGCAGGCTTCACTCACAAATCCTTTTGGCGCATCCTTCGACTACATTGTTGCAGAGACACTGAATGACGGCATTGAGTTCAGCATTACCGGGCTCGGCTATGATCCGTCGGTCGGCGCGGACATCTACTTTTTTACCAGCGCCATCAATAGCAACTTTGGCCAGGATGATGCAGTGCTGACACTTCAGGCGGTTCCCGTACCTGCTGCAGTGTGGCTGTTTGGGTCAGGTTTGATGGGGCTGGCGGGGTTTGCCCGTCGCGGCACATGGTGCAACAGACCGGATCAGTAAACGTTTTGCCGGGGTTCTTGCCGTAGCACGATTGACACAGATGATGATATTTAACAGGTCTACAACAAATCTAATACATACCTCTTAAGGAAGGATAGCGATCATGAAGATTACCCGTTTACTTCGACTGTTTTTACCAGCCATTGCGGCTGCCCTGTGGACTTCGGGTGCGTTTGCGGCCAATACCCATGTCATTAACGATCCCCAGGAGAATGCCGGTTTCCTGAGTGGTTACGACATCAAGGCCGTCATATTCACGCTGGACGCCAATGATACCCTGACCGTTGATATTGAGCCCTACGGTGTCCCCGGTGATGCAGACGGTGATGGCAATCCCGATGCGTCGAGCAATCCGGCCATTATTGATCAGCCGGGTGTTGGCGGGCTGGAGATCATAAATATGGGTCTGGTTTGTGCTAACCCGAATGTGTGCGCACCGGACGTGGTGTTTGTTTACCAGAATAATACGCTCACGGTGACGAATCCTGCTGCAGGACCAGCTTCCTTCGCTGTTGGTGCGAGCGCCTATACCATAACGATTCCAAATTTCACGACATTCAAGGCCAATCTGGGCGGATTGCCCTCCCTGTTTGGTTCATTCAACTTCTCAGCAAGCTTTACCGATCCTGTACCGAGTGACTTTGCGCCGGATCAGGTTGCAGGACAGACGGTATGCGAGTCCGTGAGTCTGGTAAAGCCCGCGCCGCCCAAGACCCCGTTCGACTGTTATGCGATAAACAAGGTAAAGGTCAAAGACAAAGCGGGCACCACCAAGGATTCAATCAATGTTAGCAAGGCCGGTTTCCGCCTTGATCCACCGAATAGTGTCGATCTCGCGGTGGACGCGGTTGAGATGCGTGTCGATGGTCTGACATTCAGTTTTCCGCCAGGCAGTTTTGAGCAGAAGGGCAGCAAGCCGGACTATGTGTTCAAGTCTGCAACCGGAGTGAAGCCCAAGGTGGAAGCCCGCCTTCGATTTGACAAGGCGACCTGGGAATTGAGTGTCAAGGACGGAGATGCTTCACTGATTGATAATTCGGACGGTGTCGACGTTGCGCTGACAATTGGCGGTTTTGAAAGTGTGGAAACTGTCTTCCTGAGTGCAAAGGGTAACTTTGAGGCCAGTCCGAAGAGATCCTGCAGGCATGTAACCAGTGACAGCAGCGATGACGGGACGCCTGGTAACAACAAGCTGAGTTGCATTTCTTCCATGACGCTTCAGCACAGCTCCGGTGTTCTGATTACCAAGACGCGTGCCGGTGCAGAACTGATGCATCCGAATACCGTGTTCTCTGATGATGCAACCGGTGATATGGCCATAGTCCATACCTCCTGCAGCGCTTGCCTGCAGTGCGGGGATGTCAATGGCAACTTCACCATTGTTGAAATTGAGGGGCTGCCGGGCGACAAGTTGTCGCAGAAGTGTATGGTGCCGGATGCCAGTTGCTCGTTATTGCCGGAGTAATAACCGGCTGAGTAACACCCGAATGGTGTAATCATCATTCGGCAGCTACGATAAAGGGAAGAGCCTCGCTCTTCCCTTTTTTATTTCTCCTGATGTACTTTCAGGTGTCTTGACAAGATTCTTACTATGCATACAAAGCAGCTGCATCTGATCACGGTCTACCTGCTGCTGGTTTGCCTCGTTGCCGGCTATTTGATTCTGGCCACAGAATTTCCGCTGGCGTATATTTATTTCACTTACGAAGACCTGTATGGCGAATGGGGCCAGACATACCTTTTTTTATTTGCGGGTCTTTTTTCCGCCTGGCTGGCAATCAATGCGTTGTCTTATCGCGGATTCTTTTTGCTTCTGGGTATTGCCTGTCTGTATACGGTTCTTGAGGAGATTTCATGGGGACAGCGGCTGTTCGGGTTTGAATCACCCTACGTATTTGACCAGTACAACCTGCAACAGGAAACCAATATTCATAATTTCTTCACAGGGCCATTTCACTCCACAATTAAAAACCTGATCGAGATCCTGATGGTGCTTGCCTTTGTCGCTTACGGCGTGATTTACCCGGTTCTGGTAAAAAGGCGATGGTCATTTGCGCTCTGGTTCGAGGACCGGGGTATTGCAGCCCCGCCAGGTTATTTATGGCCGTTTTACTTGCTGGCCGCCCCCCTGGAACTGGGCCTGCTGCATTACAATGAGGCCGAGGTGGCCGAGCTGCTGATTGGGTCTGCTATTCTGATATTCACCATGCACTACTGGTTTGCAGCCAGGCATCAGCCGAAAACCTATCCACACATGCACTGGGACAATGCAACTTCCAGGTCATTTTCCAGATACCTGTTGCTTGCATTTGCCACGGTGTCGCTGGGTTCGCTGGTAACCTCGCAATGGCTCCTGAGTCAGCCGGAATCACGTGCCAGAATCGAGGACAGGGTTCTAAATGGGACCGAGAAATTTGCGTTGCGATTCGCGAACCGGGGTAAATGGGATGAAGCGGCAGAATTTTACCGCCGTGTATACGATGCCGATCCTTCGCGCGCCAGTGTGCTGCGCCGGCTGGTAGACAGTTACCAGATGCAGGGAGAAACTGATGATTACCGTCATTACTACCGGATTTTGCTGGAGCAGTCGTTACCTCCTGATGCGGTGACTTCGCGCAATGTCTCCGTAAATCTTTCGCTGGCTCACAGTTACAGAAAGGGCGGAGATGTGGAAAAATCCAGCTACTACTTGCAACGTGCGTATGAACTGGCGGGCAAGGCCTTCGCGCTCAGTCCGGACAGTCACGAGGCCGTCTATGCACTGGCAAGGGTGCTGGAACGGATGGGACGGATGGAAGAGGCTCATTCTAGGTACGGGCGGTGTGTTGAGCTTGCCCCGGGTTCTGGTGCCTGCAGGGCAGGGGTCAGGCGGGTACAGCGTTTCATGGAAACCGCGGGCACCTCCCCGGCCGTACCTTCCAGGTGAAGCAGCTTGGTCTGGCTGCCTATACAGGAAAGGCGCTAACTGCCGATTCCCCCGAACATACCCTTTATATGATGTAGACTTTCCGCATGCTCAAGCGCGTTCTTGTAATTTGGCTCATCGTCAGCACCCTCGGTTACGGGTCTGTGTGGGCGTTTGATGGCCATATCAATGAGGCAAGCGAACACTCGGCCGTTGTCGATGGGGCAGGCGATGCGCCGGATGACGGTGGCGTTCACCACGCCTGTGATCATTGTTGCCATGCCTCGGCCCATGTTATGGGCTTGTCGCCGTTTCAGTCCAGCACCGGTTACGCCGGTTCCTGCATTGGTGCCACGCCGTATCGTTACACCCTTCCTGTTCTCTCTACCACGCCTCCCGATCGCCCCCCTCGTAGCTGAATCCTGATTTATCCGCCGGCACAGATGCCGGTTGACCGGTATGTCCGTGTTGCGGGCTACGCCGTCGTCCTTTGATTAAACAGGATTTAAACGATGTTCAAAGACTACATTCTTGCTGTGCTTGCGGGTGCCTGTATGATAATGGCGCCCGCTATCCAGGCGGCAGCGCCAGACGTTGCAGCCCCGGTATTGACCGCCTGGGTCAATGAAACGCTGCAGCAAAATCCGCAGTTACAGGCCGCCGAGGCGGCCGTTAATGTCGCCAGTGGACATTATCGCGCGGCCGACCGTCCCTTGTTCAATCCCGAACTGGAAATCGAATACGAAAACAGCGACACCACCATCGCCGCCGGTGGCCTCAACCAGGCCATCGACTGGGCAGACAAGCGGGGTGCCCGTGCAGAGGTCGCCGACTACGGTCAAATAGCTGCACGAGCCGAACTGCGTTCCACCCGCCAGCGGCTGGCGGCGGAGTTGTTGCAGGGGCTGGCCGACTGGAATGCAAAGCAGGCGATTAGCCGCGTCAGCGCCGAGCAGACCACCCTGATGACGCGTTTTGCACGCCTGGCAGAACAGCGCTGGCAGGCGGGTGATCTGAACCGGGTGGAACTTGAACTTGCCCACCTCGCATTTGCAGAGGCTGCCTTTGAGCAGGCCTCGGCCAGACAGGATCTGATCCTGGCCACGCGTACACTGACCGTGTTGACCGGCAGCGGTGTCGCAGGCATACCCGCACTGGCCTCACAACCCCCGGTGCTGGAGCAGGAGCAGATAAATACGGAGCGCCTGTTGAATGAGCTGCCAGTGATGCAGGTAGCCATTGCGCAGGTCGCGGCCGCGCGTGCCGGTGTGGAACTGACCGTGCGCGAGAAAAAGCCGGACCCGATACTGGGCTTTCGTATTGGCAAGGAAGACTCGACCACCCTCACCGGGCTCACCTTTTCAGTTCCCTTGTTTGTTCGCAACACCTTCAGCGCGGAAGTCGATGTGGCCAATGCCAGCTTGATCCGGATCGAGCGCGAGGCCGCCAACATCAGGCGCGAGGCAAGTGCTGACCTGGTTGCTACGGCGCAGGTCTACCAGAGCGCACGCCTGGCCTGGAATAACTGGGAGGCGTCCGGTGCCCTGCGTCTCAACGAACGTACCGAGCTGCTGGAAAGACTCTGGAAGGCCGGTGAACTCAATACCACGGATTACCTGGTGCAACTCAAACAGGCGCTGGATACTGAGGTCGGTGCCATCAATCAACATGGCCGCATGTGGCAGGCCTGGGCGGCCTGGTTGGCGGCCTCGGGGCTGGCCGATCAGTGGCTGAACCTTATACCTGCAGGAGATCAACCATGAACAGCATCGGTAACTGGATTTTTGCGGCTGTGCTCTGGATTATTTTCCCCCTGTCGCTGCCGACGGTTGCAGCAGAGCACGGCGATCATGACGAACACGGCTCCGAGCATGGCGTTGAGCATGCAGGCGAGGGAGGTGTACATCTGAGTCCCGAGCAATTGGAAATGGCGGGTGTGGTGATCGAGGCCCTGCAGCCGCGTGATGTCGCTGGCATCATCAGTGCACCGGGCGAGATCCAGTTAAACGCCTATGCTACGACCGTGGTTTCGCTCCGGATTGCGGCACAGGTCGTTGCGAGACAGGCCCGGCTCGGTGATGCCATCGTGCAGGGCCAGCCACTGGTGACACTCTCCAGTGTCGAGATGGCCAGGGCCCAGGGTGAACTGCTGGTGGCCGAGCGCGAGTGGTCACGGGTGAAAAAACTTGGCCGTGATGTTGTTTCCGAACAGCGCTATACCGAGGCCCGTGTCGGTCGCGAGCAGGCACGGGCGCGCGTGCGTGCCTACGGCATGCCCGAGGTTGCCATCAAGAAGTTACTCGGCAGTGGCAAGGCAGGACTGGCTGACGGCCAGTTCCAGCTGCTGGCGCCACAGGACGGTACTGTGATCAGCGATGATTTTATTACCGGCGAGCTGGTTGAACCGGGACGTGAACTGTTCGAGATCAGTGATGAATCCGTGCTCTGGGTCGAGGCGCGGCTGACGCCCGATGAAGCCGCCCAAATCAAGGTGAACGCAGCGGCAACCATGAATTTTCGGGGCCGGCAGATCGAGGGTCGGGTGACCCAGGTGCATCATGCCCTGGATGAGCACACACGCACCCTGGCCGTGCGCATCGAAATTCAAAACCCGGATGACCGCCTGCATCCAGGCTTGTTTGTTCAGGCCCGTATCGAGGGGACGATCCGTGAGCAGGCGCTTGCCTTGCCCAGGGATGCGATCTTGCGCAGCCCTGACGGTGACTGGCAGGTTTTCACCGAGCAAGATCCGGGCGAGTTTACGCCGGTCGAGATTGAAGTAATTCGCACGGCACCGGAATTCACGGTCATTGAGGGGCTGGAGCCCGGTGTGCGGGTCGTCACCCGGGGCGCCTTCTTTTTGCAATCCGAACTCGCCAAGTCGGCCTTCGAGATTCACAAGCACTGAGGTCACGCCATGCTGAACAAAATAATAGATTTGGGCGTGCGGAATCGCCTGATGGTGGTGATTGCGCTGCTCGCGACCATGGTTGCAGGCGTGCTGATTCTGCCGAGGCTCAACCTGGATGCCTTTCCCGATGTCACCAATGTGCAGGTGCAGATCAACACCGAGGCACGCGGGCTGGCGGCGGAAGAGGTTGAGCAGCTGATTACCTTTCCCATCGAGGCGGTCATGTACGCGCTGCCGGATGTGGAGGAAGTGCGCTCCATTTCCAAGACCGGACTGTCGGTTATTACCGTGGTGTTCAAGGAAGGCACTGACATCTATTTTGCTCGTCAGCTGGTATTCCAGCGACTGCAATCGGCTCGCGAGCAAATACCTGATGGTATCGGTACCCCCGGCATCGGCCCCAATACATCCGGACTGGGCCAGGTATACCAGTACATCCTGCGCGCGGACGACCCCGGGAAGTTCGATGCCATCACCCTGCGCAGTTATAACGACTGGATCGTCAAGCTGTTGCTGATGCCCGTCGGTGGTGTGACCGAGGTGCTGTCGTTTGGCGGTGAAGTGCGCCAGTACCAGGTGCAACTCATCCCGGACCGGTTGCTGGCCTATGGCCTGACGGGCGACGACGTCGCTGCAGCGGTGGAGGATAACAACCGCAACGCCGGTGGCTGGTACCTGGATCGGGGGGCAGAGCAGCTCGTGATTCGTGGTGTTGGCTGGGTGCGCAGTGGCGAGGATGGCCTGCGTGACATTGGCAATATCCCCCTGAAAGACGAGGACGGTGTCGCCGTGCGGGTGAAAGATGTTGCCACTGTCGCCTTCGGGCCCGAGATCCGCCAGGGGGCGGTGTCGATTACGCGGCGTGACGCCGACGGCAATCCGGAGGCGCTGGGTGAGGTGGTTGCGGGTGTGGTGCTGAAACGTCTCGGGGCCAATACCAAGGCCACCATAGACGGCATCGAGTCGCGGCTGGCCGCCATCCAGACGGCCTTGCCCGACGGGGTGACGCTGGAGCCGTTTTATGACCAGGCCAGCCTGGTGGACCAGGCCGTCGCCACGGTATCAAAGGCCTTGCTGGAGGCCTTTGTATTGATCGTGATCGTGTTGATGCTGTTCCTGGTCAACCTGCGCGCCACCTTGCTGGTGCTGATCTCGGTACCGATCTCCATCGGGCTGGCATTGATGGCCATGGCGCACTGGGGGGTGTCCGCCAACCTGATGTCACTGGGCGGGCTGGCAATTGCCATTGGTATGATGGTAGATGGCTCGGTGGTGATGATGGAACACATTTTCAGTCACCTGACGCATGCCGATGAACAGAACCAGGCACACCAGCAGCAGGCGCCGGGCGACGAACACCCCTATGACTCGGCCTCTGACAGTCACGGTATCGCCTTGCGCATCAAGGAAGCAGCATGCGAGGTGGGCCGGCCGGTGTTCTTTGCCGTCATGATTATCATTATCGTGTTCGCGCCGCTGTTTAGTCTCGAGGGCGTGGAAGGCAAGTTGTTCCAGCCGATGGCCATCTCGATTGTGCTGGCGATGCTGGCGTCATTACTGGTCGCCCTGATTGTGGTGCCGGCGCTGGCGACCTATCTGTTCACCCGAGGCGTGCAGCACAGAGACGGCTTTGTTATGCCGCCACTGGAGTCAATCTACCGCAAGGCCCTTCCCGTGGCGCAGCAACACCGCAAGGCGGTCATTACCGTGGCGCTGGGATTGTTGCTGGGCGCGCTGGCGTTGTTACCTTTTCTGGGCACCGAATTTGTACCGGAACTGGAGGAGGGGACGCTGAATATCAGGACCACACTGGCACCGTCTGCCAGCCTGGACACGGCGCTACAGGTGGCCGGCAAACTGGAGGCCGCATTGCTGAGCTTTCCCGAGGTGATCTACGCAAGCAGCCGCGTCGGACGACCGGAGATCGGCGGTGACCCCGAACCGGTATCCAATATTGAAACCTTTGCGGGATTGAAGCCGGTCAGTGAGTGGACCTCTGCACCGAACCGACAGGCCTTGCAGCAGCTGATGGAAGAGAAAATGAACGTGCATCCGGGCCTGCTGTTCTCGTTTTCACAACCGATTGCGACCCGGGTCGATGAATTGCTGTCCGGGGTGCGTGCGCAGCTGGCCATCAAGTTGTTCGGTTCGGACCTCGATATGCTGGCGAAAAAGGGCAGTGAGATTGAAGCCCTGGTGAAGCAGGTCGAAGGTACCCGCGGCGTTGCCATGGAACAGATCGGTGGTGAGGCCCAGCTTGCGGTGCGCCCCGATCGTGACAAGCTGGCACGCTACGGTATACCGGTTGCACAGGTGATGGACCTGGTGGCTGATGCCATTGGCGGTCGTGCCGCCGGCCAGGTGATCAAGGGCAACGAGCGTTATGATATCTACGTGCGGCTCGCAGAAGAGTATCGCAATAATGTTGCAGCCATTCGCAGCCTTATTTTGCAGGCACCCAATGGTGCCTGGGTCAAACTGCAGGATGTTGCCCGGGTGGAGATTGAATCCGGGCCACCGCAGATCCGCCGCGATGATGTACAGCGCCGGGTGGTGATCCAGACCAATGTCGAGGGCCGTGATATGGGTGGTCTGGTCGCGGAGCTGCAGCAGCGACTAAACGACGAAATCGATTTGCCACCGGGCTATACCGTGGTATTTGGCGGACAATTCGAGAATCAGCAACGTGCCCAGGCACGCCTGATGGTGGTAGTGCCGCTGTCGCTGGGGCTGATCTTTCTGTTGCTGTATTTCGCCTTCAGCTCCATCGGCCAGGCCCTGCTGATCATGCTCAATGTGCCACTGGCCCTGATCGGCGGTATCGCCGCGCTGTTTATCTCCGGTCAGTACCTGTCGGTGCCCGGCTCGATCGGCTTTATTGCCTTGTTCGGGGTGGCGGTGCTCAACGGCGTGGTGATGGTCAATGCCATCAACCAGCGTCTGACAGGCGGGGCGGATATCGACAGTGCGGTGTTTGAGGGTGCCCTGTCGCGGTTGCGGCCGGTGCTGATGACCGCCTCCATTGCCGCGCTGGGCCTGATCCCGATGCTGTTGTCCAGTGGCGTGGGCTCCGAGGTGCAGCGGCCACTGGCGACGGTTGTCGTTGGCGGCCTGTTTTCCTCTACACTGTTGACATTGTTTGTGCTGCCCTCGTTGTACCATACGTTTTCCGGCGGCCTGGCGCGTAACTGACGGGATATTTATGGCAGCTTGTGGAGACGACTGTGGCAGTAATCTTGAACATGCGGACCCGCAGGAACGGCGCGTCCTGATTATCGTGTTGCTCATCAATGCCGCTATGTTCGTGGCGGAATTCTCGGCCGGCCTGACCAGTGGTTCCACCGCCTTGCTGGCCGATTCGCTCGACATGCTGGCCGATGCCGTTATTTATGCCCTGGGTCTGTTTGCGCTCGGCCGTGCCATCCACTGGCGGGCGCGGGCGGCACTGACCAGCGGTGTGTTGCAATTGCTGCTGGGCTTGGGGGTGGCACTTGAGGCCGTCTGGAAAATGGTTGCCCACGGTATGCCGGATGTGGCGATGATGGGCCTGTTCGGGATGCTCGCCCTGGTGGCCAATACGGTATGTTTCATCCTGCTGGCGCGTTTCCGGACAGGAGATATCAACCTGCGGGCAACCTGGGTCTGTTCGCGCAACGATATGATCGGCAACGTCGGTGTGTTGCTTGCCGCAGTGCTGGTTGCCTGGTCCGGTTCGCCCGTTCCTGATATCGTCATCGGCTTGATAATTGCGGCCGTGGTGATCCATTCTGCATGGCGAATAATTGCAGAGGCGAGGACTTCGCTGCGCTCAGCCGTTGAATAGGGTAGTCTTTCGGGCAGTGGCAGCCAGCTGTGCCTGACAATGGAGTATGCAACCAGGTGAGTTATTCATGAGCAGTGTAATTAATGGTATCGACTACGGTCCCCTGTTTCCGTTGATCGGGCAATGGATCGGTAACGCGGGCATGGATGTTGCGCCTGACCCCGATGAGGGCACTGAGCGCAGTGAATTTACCGATGAGCTCATGTTTATACCTGCCGGTGACGCCGATAATGCCGACGAACAGGAGCTGGTTGCCGTACGCTATCACCACGTGGTGCGTAAAAATGACAATGGCCGGATTTTTCATGACCAGATCGGTCACTGGTTATACGAAGCGGCGACCGGACTGGTCATGCACTCCCTGACCATACCGCGCGGTGTGGTGTTGCTGGCGGGAGGTTCGATCAGCGAAGCGGGTGGCGAGTCGCAGTTCAAGGTCAGTGCCCGCGCCGGGGCAGAGGATTTTGGCATCGTGCAATCACCCTTCATGCTTGAAAAGGCGACGACAACGGCCTTCGAGATGGAACTGACCCTGGCGGGAAACCGGCTGAGCTACCGGGAGGTCACCCATCTGCACATCTATGGAAATAATTTTGAGCACGTCGATGCCAGTACGCTGCAACGTGTGCTGTATGACGACGATTAGTATTAATTAAAACAAATAGATAAATTATTATTCCAATAGGTAAGGTATCTGCGTATTGGCATACCTTACTCTAAGCCCATCGAATACAACTGTATTCGTCTCCGTAAATTCAAAAGCCCGACCCGCAATGGTTGGGCTTTTTTTTATGGGAAGATGTCGCAGCGGCTCATCTGTCCCGGGGACCTGGTTCGTCATCCCCGCTGCCGGCTATCGGACCCGCTTAGCAGGATTGCGTCTGGATTGATTCAAACCAGGCGATGAATTTCCGGGGTTTTCGCCGGTAGACCTGCTCGGCCGAGCGTAGTGACTGTGACAGCAGTGCAACACGCCGTGCTTCTATCAAGCTGTTAAGCAGCTCGCTACGCAACGGATCGTCGCGGCAGGCAGGTAGTGTCTCCAGGGACTCATTGAGTGTGGCGAGGTCGTGATCATGGCCGAGTAATTCACCCAGCGCATCCAATTGTTCAATCAGCGGTAACAGTACCTTCGGGTTCCATTTCTGCAGCAGTCGCAGCTGGTACCAGAGGGTCTTGGTATATTTCCTCAGCGCGTGACTGTGATCGGTGGTGGGTTCATCATAAAGCGCCTTGAAGGCGCGGCGGCCGCAACGGTAACTTTCTGCAAGGCCGGCGATCAGTGAATCCAGCGTGATACCGGACAGGTCGATGGCGGCCAGCTGCGTGTGAATCTCTTGCAGCCGTCGGAGACTGTCAGGCGTGCTCAACTGATCCAGGTGCTTCTGCGTGGCCAGGTGGTGCAGGCGGGACAGCTCCTGGTGGACGGGCGCGGTGGCGGATTTATCCAGTAACCCGGCAAAGTGGGTCTGCAGGTGTTCCAGCGAGCTGAGTCGTACCGCGCTGTCACGGGCGCCGCCGAGCAGGCGTGCATAATCGCGCAGGGCACGGTTGTTGCTGCGAAAGGTCTTGCGGGGCAGTGCAGGCGCGAGCAGCCGCAGCAGGGCACGTAATTTCTTGCTGGCCTTGCGCACGCCATGCACGGCAATATCCGGGTCAATATTCTGATCTATCAGAATGTTATTGGACTTATCAAGAAGTTTTCTTACGATTCGGTGAAGGCCCTCGGGCAGGGCTTCCTTGCTCTTCAGGTAGTACTTCATGGTCTGTGTTATATGCCAGGTGCGTGTTGATGGTGTTCGGTAAGTGTTTACCGGCGTTTGTGCTACCCACTATAGTAGATCGCGTTCGCTAACGCAGCGACCGAAGTCGGTGCCGCGTCGGGGGCAGCCGTAAACAGCGAGGGATAGCAGTATGTTTGAGTCAGCAGAGCTGGGTAGCAAGCTATCCAGAGAGGTGTACGAGGCCCGGGTGCCGGCATTGCGCGTCGACCTGATTAATGCGCAATATGACCTGCGGGACGCCGGCTTTGCCGTGGTTATCCTGGTTGCCGGGGATGATCGTATCGCGGCCAACGAGGTACTGGACCTGCTGAACGAATGGATGGATGCACGTTTCCTGGATACGCGGGTGTTTCTGAAACGCTCTACCGGGGAGCAGGAACGGCCACGCTTCTGGCGGTACTGGCGTGAGCTGCCGGCACACGGCAGGACCGGTGTGTTCCTCGGTGGCTGGGCCATGAACACCATTGCCGGCTACCTGGGCGGCCATTTCAAGAAGGTAAAATTTGCAGACCGGATCGGCCATGACCGCACCTTTGAGGAGGGCCTGTCAAAGAACGGCACGCTGATACTCAAGTTCTGGTTACACCTGCCCAGGCCCGAAATGAAAAAACGTTTGAAAAAGCTGGACAAGCGGGAGGAGGCAAGCTGGCGGTTTCAGCCGTCCGATCGCGAGCTCTATAAAGACTACGAAAAATTTATGTCGCTGGGCGGGCATTATATAAGCGAGACCGACACCGCGCATGCACGCTGGCATATTATTGAATCAACCGATAAACGCTATCGCAATTGTACCCTGGCCAGTCAGGTGCTTGATGCCATTGAGCAGCGTCTGGCTGCCGCAGCGGTCAGCCCGGATGCAGCGGCTACCGCCGGGGTGGCGGATATCCTCGCCAGTGTTGATCTGGATCGCACCATTGAATACGACGCCTACAAACAGCGGCTGGCGCAATTGCAGGACAAGCTGTCGCGTTATTCACTGCAGGCACGGCAGGCCGGCCTGAGCAGCGTGCTGATGTTCGAGGGCTGGGATGCCGCCGGCAAGGGCGGTGTCATACGGCGCATAACCCGGTCCATGGCGGCACGGGATTATCGCGTTATCCCGATCATGGCACCGACCGATGAAGAACTGGCGCATCCCTATCTATGGCGTTTCTGGCGCCATGTGCCGGGTGATGGCCAGATGGTGATCTTTGACCGCAGCTGGTACGGGCGGGTGCTGGTTGAACGGGTTGAGGGCTACGCCAGGGCGGACGAGTGGCAACGTGCCTATGCCGAGATTAACGATTTTGAAGAACAGTTGGTGGACCACAACACGCCGGTGATGAAGTTCTGGCTGCACATAGACCCGGATGAGCAGTTACGCCGTTTCCAGGCACGCGAACAGACGCCCTACAAGAAGTACAAGATCACGGATGAGGATTACCGCAACCGCGACAAGTGGGCAGACTATACCCTGGCGGTCAACGAGATGGTCGCACGCACCAGTACCGAGTATGCGCCCTGGGTACTGGTGGCCGCCAACGACAAGCGCGCCGCCCGACTGCAGGTGCTGGAACATGTCTGTGATCGTTTGAAACA
>Ga0114931_10007106_pt1 | contig 13694 bp, 12 predicted proteins | sample 2SBtaG_FD_89579 | JGI IMG/M metagenome (GOLD analysis project Ga0114931, IMG submission 89579) | Deep subsurface microbial communities from Kolumbo volcano to uncover new lineages of life (NeLLi) - 2SBTROV14_V59a metaG | ecosystem: Environmental > Aquatic > Marine > Volcanic | place: Kolumbo...
ACGACCGGATTCCAAGGACGACCCGATTCCAAGGACGACCGGATTCCAAGGACGACCCGATTCCAAGGACGACCGGATTCCAAGGACGACCGGATGCTCAAGACGACCGGATTCCAAGGACGACCGGATTCCTAGGACGACCCGATTCCAAGGACGACCGGATTCCAAGGACGACCGGATTCCAAGGACGACCCGATTCCAAGGACAACCGGATTCCAAGGACGAACCGATACACTAGGACCGAGGCGCCTCAGCGTCGGTTCTGCGGGTCCCCACTAGGGACAGCCCGTAGGGGCTGTCCCTAGTGGCTCCGCCAATCTTGGTACCCGGTCGCCCTGAGCGCGCTGAGCGCGCGCAGCGTGCTCAGGGCTGTCGAAGGGCGCAGCGTGCAGCAAGGAACAGCCGCTAGGAGGCTGGGGTTGAACGGGACCGAGCGGCGGTTCCGAGGCGCACCGCCAGCAAGGCACGAGGAGGAAGTGGGCTGTAGCCCACGCCTGACGAGTAGCGCTGCTCGCGGTGACGCATCGCAAGCGCGGCGACGGGACGTTCGACACCAGACTCCTAGGCCGACAGCTCGGCGACGATCTCGCCCAGCACCTGACGGGCGCGGTCGAGCTGATCCGGCGGCAGCGAGACCGCGCCGACGAACGGGTGGCCACCCCCGCCGTAGCGCTCGCAGATGGCCGAGATGTCGTGGCGCCGCCGCTCGGGGAACCACGGGTTGGCGCCGGCCGAGACCTTCAGCCGGCCGGGGGCGCGCACCAGGCTGACGGTGTAGGACGCCTCGGGGTGGAGGAAGTAGGAGATGAACTTGTTGATCGACGAGACGTCGTCCTCGGTCAGGTCGAAGACGACGACGCCGCTGGTCACCCGCGCGCGACTACGGACCAGCTCGATGGCGCCGCGGTGGGCCACCAGCAACGGCTCCAACGGCTCGCGCAGCCACGGCGTGGCGGAGATCTCGGCCAGCGGCTGGTGGCCGAGGAGATCGATGAAGCGGCGGGTGAGCGACCGGTCGCGGTTGGCCTCGAGCCAGGTCATCAGCTGCAGCGCCGGCTCGACCAGCTCAACCGCCTGCGCCGGAGTGGCGAACCGGGCCGCGTCGATCAGATCGGCCCAGTCGACCACCTCCTGGAAGCTGTCCGGCAACTGGTAGCCGAACTGCTCGCGCAGGACGCCGGTCATGAACAGGGTGTTGGAGCGCGCGGTCGGGTCGTAGAATTTGTGCCCGCCGGTGTCGGCCTCGAACGTCGCGCGCAGCTCGGCCGGCTGGAACGCCGTGGCGTGGTGATCGAACCACCAGGTCATCTCCGGCGCCGGGCAGAAGCGAAAATCGACGCAGGCGTTGTCGTCCCCGTCCAGCGGTAACCCCTCGAACGGATCCCCGGGGCGGTGCTGCACGCCCTGGAGCTCGACGTCGGCGCGCGGATCGATCACCTGACGGTAGAAATCGGCGAACACGGCCGCCGAGGCGGCGCCATCGAAGCAGTTGTCGTGGAAGAAGATCTTCAGCACCCGGGGCATCGCCCCCCAGCCTACTCCATGTCGCCGCCGGTGCCCCCTGTGGGTTGGCCGTGCTAGCGTCTCCGGTCATGAGCTACGACGTCTACGTGTGGGTAAAGGCGCTCCACATCTTCGGCATCATCATGTGGGTGGGCACCCTGTTCGGGCTCTACCTGGTCCTGGCCGAGCACGGCCGGCAGGGTGCGGGAGTCAAGGACGCCTTCCTGGCACTGGAGAAGCGGGTGGCGATGGCGATGGACATCGGGGCAATGTTCGCCATCGGCAGCGGCGTGGCGCTGCTGCTCGGGCTGACGCCGTCACCGCTCAAGCAGGGCTGGATGCACGTCAAGCTGGTGGTGGTCCTCGGGTTCATCGCCGCCCACGTCTACGGGCGCATCAAGGTGCGCAAGCTGCGCCAGGGTGACACCACGTCGCCGCAGCCGGCGCTGTTCGCGCTGCTCAACCTGGCGCTGGTAGTCATGATCATCATGGCGGTGGTGAAGCCGTTCTAGGGATGTGACCGCGCGGACCATCCTGCACGTCGATCTCGACGCCTTCTTCGCCGCCGTCGAGCAGCGCGACGACCCGTCGTTGCGCGGCAAACCGGTGCTGGTGGGTGGATCGCGCGAGCGCGGGGTGGTCGCCGCCGCCTCCTACGAGGCGCGCAAATACGGCATCCACTCGGCCATGCCGATGGCCGAGGCGCTGCGGCGCTGTCCGCGGGCCATCGTCGTCCGCCACAGCATGGACCGCTACGTCGAGGCGTCGCGCGGCATGTTCGCCATCCTCGACCAGTTCTCGCCGCTGGTCGAGCCGCTGTCGGTCGACGAGGGCTTCCTCGACTGCACCGGCGAGGATCGTCTGCTCGGCGGCGGCGAGGAGATCGCCCGGGCAATCAAGCAGCGGGTCCGCGACGAGCTGCAGCTGGTCGCCTCCGTCGGCGTCGCGCCCAGCAAGTTCGTCGCCAAGATCGCCTCGGACATCGACAAACCCGACGGCCTGCGCGTGGTGCCGCCCGACGGGGTGCTGGAGTTCCTCCATCCCCTGCCCGTCTCCCGCCTGTGGGGGGTGGGCAAGGTCGCCCAGGAAACCCTGCGCGGCCTCGGCCTGAGCACCATCGGCGACGTCGCCCGCCACCCGGAGAAGCTGCTCGCGCGGCACCTGGGCCCGGCCGCCGGCGCCCACCTGGCCGCGCTGTCCCGCGGCATCGACGACCGCCCGATCTCCCGCGACGGCGAGCCGGTGTCGATCGGCCACGAACAGACCTTCGACACCGACGTCTCCGACCCGACCGAAATCGCCGACGTCGCCCGCCACCAGGCCGACCAGGTCGCCGCGCGCCTGCGCCACAACGACCTGCGCTGCCGCGTCGTCGTCCTCGAGATCAAGTTCGCCAACTTCCGCCTCATCACCCGACGCCGCACCCTGCCCGACCCGACCAGCGACGACAACGTCATCGCCCGCACCGCCTGCGAGCTACTGGCCGCCCTCGACATCCACGGCGACAACGGCAAGCACAACAAGGTGCGCCTGTGCGGCGTCGCCGCCGCCGGTCTCGAGGCCCGCGCCGCCCCCCGCCAGCTGACCCTCGACGAGCCCACCCGCGCCCGCGGCGAGCGCCTCGGCGACACCCTCGACCGCATCAACGACCGCTTCGGCAACCTCGCCATCGGCCGCGCCAGCGACGACACGCACCGGGGTCCCAAGCCCAAGTAATCACTGCGCTTCTCAGCGCAAATGGCCAATCATCGAAGACTGGCCTCGATCACCTTGAGCGGGCACATCGTCGGCAGCACGCGGTCGAGTTGGAAGCCGCCCGCGCGCAAGACCTCGGCCCACTGCTGGGCAGTGCGCTCGCGGCCGCCGACATGCGCGGCAGCTACGACGTCGATGCCCCTGACGGCAGAGCGGGTGGCGCGACAATCCCGGTCGCCTCACAGCTCGGCGCCCACGTTCACCTGCCGCGAGCTCCGCTGTCCCGACCGGCGACGTCAGGCGGCGAGGACCGCCACGTGTGGACTATCCGGAAGCATCAGGACGGGCAGGTGGAGGTCGTCGGGTTCGACGGGCTGCATCGGTGTGGGCTCGAAGCCGAACATCTCGACCGCCTGCTCGGGGGAAATCCAGGCTTGCGTGTAGATGACCGGCGCCGGATCAGTCCCCGGTAGCTCGAGTGCCAGCGAGTAGTCGTTGGGGTCGCCATCGCGCCCGCCCGGCCGGCGGTGGATCTCGCGAACGCGCGCCTGGCACACCACGCCTTTGCGGGCGACAGCCAAGGCCCGATGGTTGCGCACCACCCGGGTGAGCCCGAGGAGTGCGACGAGGGTGCCCAGCACCGCCACCAGCGACGGGAGCCACGCATCATCCGCGGCCCCCAGAACCAGCAACAGCGCACTGAACCCGATCAACAACGAGCCCGCCGCCAAGGCGCCGTTGGCTTCGCTCAGGGTGTATCGCACCCGCTGCTCGGCCACCCGGCGGAGCGCCTCGGAGACGTTCGCGTCGCCCGCAGTCACATCACAATCGTAACCGTGGCCGGCCGGCGCCGAGAGGATTGGCCATTTGTGCTGAGAAGCTTTTTAATTCCGGGACGATAGACACCCCGTGCGTGTCCCCGATCAACTAGGAGAGTTCGCTACTCCGCCGAGGACGTTGCAGCCAACCTCTGATGGTAACAAACCTGGCGGCACCCGAGCGCCGCGCACCTCGCCCTACACGAAGAGACGGGTCAAGGCGCGTGGAGGATGGTGCGCCAGTGGTCCGCGTCTTCGGGGCCGACGGCGGTGAAGCTGAGCTTGCCCCGGCGCCAGGTGACGCACAGGAGCCCGTTCTCGTGACGGCGCAGGGTGCGCGGGATTGGCTCGCGCGGGCGCTGGACCAGCACGGTCACGCGCTGGTCGCCGATGCGGTAGCGGACGATGGCGGCGGGACGGTTGAGTAGCTTGGTCGCGCTGGCGCCGACGATCTGGAGGTCGGCACCCGCCTTGGGCCACGGGACCGGAACGCCGAGGAGCGCCAGGCCCCAGGCGTGCAGCTCGGCCGGGCCGGGATGATCGAGGTCCGGCTTCCAGTCGGTCTGTTGGTGGGCATCGAGCGCGGTCTCCATGAGCGCGTTGTGGCGCGCGGGGAAGACCACGTAGATGGTCACGACGGTTGCGACCAGGACCAGCAAGGTGAAGATGAGAGAGACCGACACCCGGCGGTGCTCGGGCCGAGGCGGTGACGGATGACCGTCTTCCTCGATCTCGATCTCGTCCTCGGGGCCCCGAGTATCGGCTTCGACGAGCTTCATGAGGGAACGGTCGGCGCCGCACCGAAGCGCGCGCGGAAGGTGTCGACGAGTCGGACGAACGCCGCCTCGAGATCGGCGCGCTCGGCTGAGGTCAGGGTTTCGCTGTGCCGGCACAACCACGGGCTCTGATCGTGGAGCGCCGCCAGCTCGCCGGCCGACCGGCGCAGGTCGGGGCACAGCGCGTAGTGGATCATCGCGCTCTTGCCGGTCGGGTAGTCGACCAGCCCCTGCTCCAGGCGCAGCTGCAGGACTCCGGGCTGCGCCGGCGCGTTGTCGCCCGCCTGTGCGAGCGGATACCACCTGCCGAAAGTCATCGCTGTCTCGTGCCCGGGGATCGCCCCCGCGTTGCTGTCACGATCGCATGGTAGGTTGGCCGGCGTCGATGCTCAACCGGCGGATAACGTTCGGACGCCAGCCTCCGGGCCCGCCGGACCGGCTGGTCCTGGGCGACAATTTGCCGCTCCTGGCCGGCACCGCCAACGGCGCCGTGGACCTGATCTACATCGATCCCCCGTTTGGCACCGGCAGCGTGCGCCGCGGCCGCGAGCTGTCCTACCGCGACGTCCCCGACGACCCCGAGGAGTTCGTGCTGTGGCTGCGCCCGCGCCTGGCCGAGAGCCGCCGGGTGCTGGCCGCCCACGGCTCGCTGTTCGTCCACCTCGACTACCGCTCGGTCCACTACGTCAAGGTCGAGCTCGACCGGCTGTTCGGCCGGGCCCGGTTCGTCAACGAGCTGGTCTGGTGCTACTCGGTCGGCGGCAAGAGCCGGCGCACCTTCGGCCGCAAGCACGACACCATTCTCTGGTACGCGCGCAGCGCCGACTACGCCTTCTTTCCCGATGCGGTCAGGGTGCCGCGCAAGTCCGGCTCGCACATGCGTGTGGTCACCGGTCCAGACGGCACGCCGGTGCAGGAGAAGACCGACAAGAAGACCGGCAAGGTCTACCGCTACCCGGTCAAGGCGGGAAAGATTCCCGAGGACTGGTGGACCGACATCGAGACCCTCAACCGCAGCGACCGCGAGCGCACCGGCTGGCCGACACAGAAGCCGGCGCGGCTGCTCGAGCGAATCGTCAAGGCAACGACGGCGCCGGGAGCGCTGGTCGCCGACTGGTTCGCCGGCTCGGGCACCACCGCGGTGGTCGCCCAGCGGCTGGGCCGGCGCTTTCTCGCCTGTGACGCCGAGGTCGAGGCGATCGACTGCGCGGCCGCGCGGCTCGAGGAGGCCGGGCGGGCACTGGCCGAGGCCGGCAACCCGCCGCCGGACGTTTACGTCATCGAGCAGGATCGCCAGGTGGCCCTGCGCGGCGTCCCGGATCATTCAGACGATCAGTCCGCGCCGGCGTCGTCGTTGAACTGATCGAGGAACTCGTTGCCGAGGTCGAGCTCGCCGCCGTCCTGGTCGGCTGCCGCGGCGCCGTTCTCTTCGCCCGCGCCTTCCTCTCCGCCTTCGTCGCCACCCGGCGGCGCGGCGTAGATGTTCTCGAGCTCCTCGTACATCTCGTCCTCGGACTGCCCGGTGCCGCCGTCCTCGCCGAAGCCGGTCTCCTCCATCGCCTTCTCCGACAGATCGCCCAGCTCGGCCGCGCTGCCGGCCTTGGCGTTCCGGACGTGCACCGGCTCGCCATCCCAGGGGAACGGCTCCCACACCGGATCGCCGCGGTTGAGGTTGACCAGGCCCATCGAACAGGTCGGCACGTACATGAACACCACCAGCGCCGCGCAGGTCATCGCCAGCGTCGGCAGCACCGCGCGCATCACCTGGGTGAACGGTTTCTTGAACACCGCGGCGGCGACGAACAGGTTGGTCGCCACCGGCGGCGCCAGATAGCCGATCTCCATGTTGACCACGAAGACGACGCCAAAGTGCAGCGGGTCCATGCCGTACTGGCGCACCGCGATCGGCGCCAGCATCGGCGCGAAGATCAGCGTCGCGCTGATCGAGTCCATCAGCGCGCCGAGGACGATCAGCACCACGTTGACCAGCAGCAAGAACGCCACCGGCCCCAGCTGCCAGGCGTCCACCAGCTCCTCCAGCTTGCGGTCGATCTGGATCGCCGCCAGGAACTCGTTGAGGCTGAACGCCAGGCCGATGATGAGGATCAGCAAGCCCATCAGCTTGCCGGCGTTGGCCAGCACGCGAATGACGTCGACCCAGGACAGCTCGCGGTGGATGAACACGGTCACCACCAGGGCGTAGACCACGGCGACGGCGCCGGCCTCCGACGGCACGTACAGGCCGCCGTAGATGCCGCCGAGCACGATCACCGGCAGGAGCAGCGCCCAGATCCCCTCGCGCAGCGCGTCGCCGAGCACGCGCATACGCTGGCGGACGTCGAGCCGCTCCGCGGCCGGCCGCGGCACCTTGCGCCCGACCCACATCGAATAGATGACCAGCGCGCCGGAGATGAACAGCGCCGGGCCGAGGCCGGCGATGAACAGCTCGCTGGGATCGACCGCGCCCTGCCCCTGCACCGAGATGGCGTAGATCAGCATCGCCACCGCCGGCGGAATCAGACAGCCCAGCGACCCGGCGGTCATGACCAGTCCCAGCGAGAAGTTCTCCGGGTAGTGGTTCTTGACCATCGCCGGGAACATGATCGAGCCGACCGCGATCAGCGTGACCGGCGAGCTGCCGGAGATGGCGGCGAAGAACATGCACGCGATGACCGCGCTCACCGCCAGCCCGCCGGGCAACCAGCCGAGCGCCGCGTTGGCCACCGCCACCAACCGCCGCGCCAGCCCGCCCTCGGTCATGATCGCGCCGGCGCCGATGAACAGCGGAATGGCGAGGAACTCGTTGCGCTCGATCAGCTGGGCCAGCGGCTTGACGATGATGGCGATACCGTGGACCGTGTGGACGTCTTTGTAGACCCACCAGGCCAGCGCGGTCAGCACCGTGATGATGACGAACAGCGGCGCGCCGACCACCGCCATCCCCAGCAGCGCGCCCAGGAGCTTCATGTCGGCAGCTGCTCCTCTTCGGGCGCCGCCGTCCTGGTGGCGATGGTGTACGACTGCGCCAGCATGCGGATCGTCATTGCCGCGAACGTGTACGGCATGATGACCAGCACCACCCACGCCGGCAGCCCTTCGGCCTGCAGCCCGGCGACCAGGTCGGCCATGTGGTCACCCTGGACCCACAGCTCGTGGCGCTCCATCACGACGATCACCGACAGCCAGAACAGCGACACGCAGCAGAGAGCCGTGAACGCCCGCGCCGCAGCCTTGACCAGGTGCAGGTAGCGCTGCGGCCACAGCTTCTCGCCGAACTCGAGGGCCAGGTGGCTGCGCTCGAACGTGGTGATCGACGCGCCGAGCAGCGCGACCCACAGCATCAGGCACATCCCCAGCGCCGGCGCCTGCGGCAGACCGCCGGGGAACGACTGCGTGTAGTAGTGCACCGTGGCGCCGGCCACCACGGTCACGGCGGCGGCGATGCCCAGGCATTTGCCCTGGCCCAGGCGCTGCTCGCCCTCCTTGACCGCTCGGGTACGGCAGGCCAGGTACGCCGCGCCGAACAGGACCAGCCCCTGGTACCAGTTCCCGCCGCCGGCGAACACCGCGCTGACCACGGCGGCGAAGACCAGCAGCGACATGACCAGGAACATCGCGCCGCACACCCAGCGCTCGACCTGGCACCAGAGCCGGTCGAACGCGCGGATTCGCGGAAAGCTCGGCTCCCAGTCGACCGCCGGTCCCAGCTCGTCCTCGGCCCCCGCCATCGCCGAGGCGAAATGTTACTACGATTCCCGGACTACCGCTTGCCGGCCCGGTATTGCTTCACGCCCTGTTCGATGAGGTCGAGGATCTTGACCGCCTTCTTGCCCTTCTGCGCGCGGAACTCCTTGCGCACCACGGCGGTCTTCTTCTCGAACACGGCCCGCTGGGCCGCGGTGAGACGGTGGACCTTGACGCCCTGCTTCTCGACGATGCGGATCAGATCGGGGATGAGCTTGCGGATGGCGGTGCGCCCCGGCTGGACGATCTTGCGCCCCTCGTCGATGAGGATCTTCTGCAGGTCTTTGGGCAGCGCGTCGAACCACTTGGCGTTGAAGGTGATCACCGCCGGCTGATAGATGTGCTGCGACAGCGTCAGGTGCTTGATCGACGAGGTCCAGTTGGCGGCGATGGCGTAGAGCAGCGCCTGGTCGAACCCCTCGACGGTCCCCTTCTGCAGGGCGGTCACCACCTCGGTAGTCGGGATCGGTTTGACGTTGGCGCCCAGCGCCTTCCACATCTCGATGTGCACGAAGCTCTGCTGCGAGCGCATCTTGTGACCCTTGATGTCGGCCGGCGAATAGATCGGGCCCCACGACGAGCCGAAGTGGCGGAAGCCGTTCTCGCTCCAGAAGCCGAGCACCAGTCCGCGCTCGCGAAACAACTTCTCCATCGGCTTCAGCAGCTTCTTGTCGAGGACGTAGTCGGCCTCGCGATGGCTGCGGAACATGAACGGAATCTCGACAGCGTCGAGCTCGGGGACGATCGAGGCCACCGCCCCGGTCGAGCAGCCGGCCCCCTGCAGGTCACCGGCGACCGTCTTGCGGACCACGGCGTTCTCGTCGCCGCGGGTGCCGCCGTAGAAGATCTTGACCTTGATCCGGCCGCCGGACGCCTTCTCGACGCTCCGCTTGTAGATCTCGAGCAGCTCGGCCCACGGGGTCTTCTTGGGCGCGACCGTCGCGATCTCCAGGGTGTGGGTCGATTGGGCGGCAACCGGACGCGGCGACAGCGCGACCAGGCCCAGTGCGGCGCAGGCGGTGGCGACCAGACGGAACATGGATTCGACTCCTCCCCGATTGTGGATTCCAGGCCACGAACGCAAGCGCTGGAGACAGGCTGGACGGTATCGGCCGCGCTGGCTGAGCGCAATGCCCCGGGTGGCCGGCCGCGGGCCGACCTGTCACATGAGACCCCGGTCAGGGGCCCCAGATTCATCCCGCGAGCGCGATCGCGCCGGGGACGCTTTACAGGACCGGTCTGCCGTGGGAAAAATGCTAGTAGTTTCGGCCTGCGAGCCGGCTGGTCCTCATGGGGAACGATACGCAACCCAGAATCGAGCTGCGCGCGGCGGTGCTGACGGACGTGGGCATGGTGCGGGATCACAACGAGGACTCCGCGCACATCGACGAAGGGCAGCGGTTCTTCATCGTCGCCGACGGCATGGGCGGTCACGCCGCGGGCGAGGTCGCCAGCGCGATGGCGGTCGAGATCGTCCGTGATCGGCTCAACGAAGCCGGCGAGGAGCTGTCGGAGTTTGCCGCCGAGCCCAGCGAGGAAGGGCGCAAGAACGCCGTCAGCCGCCTGGAAGGAGCGGTCCGCTCCGCCCATCAGGCGGTCTACGAACGCGGCATCGCCGAATCGGACAAGCAGGGGATGGGCACCACCCTCGACGTGGTGCTGGTTGCCGGGCCCGAGGCGTTCGTCGCCCACGTCGGCGACAGCCGCACGTATCTCATCCGCGACGGCAAGGCCGCACAGATCACGACAGATCACACGGTCGCCGAGGTGCTGGTGATCGAGGGCAAGCTGTCGCTGGAAGAGGCGCAGATCTCGCCGCTTCGCACCATCCTGGTCAACGCCATCGGCGTCGCTCCAGATGTCGGCGTGGAGATGGCCCACGTGCAGCTGCGCAAGGACGACCGCCTCCTGCTCTGCTCGGACGGTCTGCACGACTACTTCCCCGCCGACCAGGAGCTGGCCGACCTGATCACCACGTGCGAGCCGGAAGAAGCGCTGCGCCAGATGATCGAGCTGGCCAAGGAGCGCGGCGGGCACGACAACATCACCGGCGTCATCATCGCGGTCGACGACTGCGAGCCGGTCGGTGACATCGCCGGCGTGGTCACGGCCGCGGCCGAGCTCGAGATGTCCGACGGCGTCCCGGCGCCGATCGAGCGCGACGACACCCTGCCGGTCGACGTTGACGACCCGCCGGCCAGCAAGGGCGCGGCGGCCAAGGGCGGCGACGGTCCGGCCGCCCACCGCCAGACCGATCCGCAGATTGAGGCGGTCGACACTCTCGACGATACCCTCGACACACCGCTGGCGACGCTGTCCGGAGGCAACGGCAGCGCGGCGGCGGCAAAGGCCGAGCCGGCCGACGACGACAGCGACGAAGGTGACAAGAGCGACGCCGACGACGCGGCGGCCGACGACGGCGACCACGGCGACACTGCCAGCCGCTGATCGGCGCCGCAGCCGCGGATCAGCGTCGCCGGCCGCGGATCAGCTTCGATCGACGGCGTGCAGGCGCACCTGGTCGGCGCGCGCAACCTCGCCGGTCTCGCGGCACAGCAGCACGTCGCCGCGCGCCGTCCGCTCGAACGCCCGGTTGCCCGCGCCGCGGTTGCGCTTGAGCAGGCGCATCGGCAGCCGGCCGCCGTCGCCGCACGCGATCAGCTCGAAGCGCCCTTTCAGCTTGCGCGGCTGCGACACCACGCGCAGCGGCACCAGAGCGCCGTCGGCCTCGACCTGCACGGCCGGCCGGCGGAGCAGCGTCAGGTAGGCCAGCTTCAGCCCGTATCGGCGCAGACCGGTGTCGCGGCTCATGGCTGCAGCGCGCGGCGGAAGCTGCGTCGGTCGATCCTCGTGACACCAGTCGTCGGCGTCGGCCAGCGCCGGACACGGCGTCCGCGTCCGCGTGCACGGGGCGAAGACGTGCGCGGTGCCGCTGTCGATCACCCAGTCGCGCAGCTCGTGCAGCGCGCGCGCGGTGTCGCGCAGCGCCGGCTCGATCAGCAGCACGGCGCCGTCGTCTCCGATCGCGCGCACGGCGGCGGCGACCAGCGCCTGGCGATCGGCAGGCGCAAGCTCGTTGAGCGTGGTGCCGGAGACGACCAGGTCGACGGTGCCCGGCGCGGCCTGCAGCCCGGCCAGCTCCGCGACCCGCTTCTCCACCGCCAGCTCGGGGTCGAGGATGCGCGCGGCGTCGGCGAAGATCCCCAGCGCCTCGGCGTCGCGGTCGACGGCGACCACCTCGATGCGCCGCGTGTCGCCGGCCTCGCGCAGCGCCGCCCATACGCCCAGCGACATGGCGCCGCAGCCGGCGCCGAGATCGAGCACGCGCAGCGGCGCCCGCGCCGGAAGCAGCCCGCGCTCGGCCAGCTCGGCCAGCGCGAACATCGGCTTGGCCGCGTCGGCGACGGTGAAGAACAGCGCCCGCGCGGCCAGGTCGGCGGCCGCCGACGGCGGCACTTCGTCGAGCAGCTCGCGCTCGCTGGTGTAGACCCGCGAGCGCGCGATCACTGCGTCGCGCAGCGCCCCGCGCGCCAGCGCTGCCGCCGGCAGGCGATCGCGCGCCGCCTGCCACAGCGCCTCTTCGACCGGTGGCGGGAGCTGCCAGCTCACCACGGCCGCGGCTCGAGCTCGAGCTCGGCGACCTCACCGGCAGCGATGGTCGCGCTGCCGCGGGCCACCGCCGGGGCGCCCCCCCGCTCGACCGGCGGGTGCCAGACGGCGACCTGATAGGTGCCCGGGGGCACGCCGTCGAAGCGCACCCGCCCCTTGTCGTCGGTCACCGCCACGTACGGCGTGCGCGGCACGACGATCCAGCTATCGGAGGCGTCGCCGTCGAGGATCGCGTGCACTGTCCCCGGCTGGTCGAGCGGCAGCCGGTAGCGCTGGCCGGCCAGCGGCATCGGCAAGGTCGCCAGCGCCTCGTCCGCGCCCTTGCCCTGGCGCTCGATCGCCACTTGGTGGCGGACCAGATCGTCGGTGCGCACCGCCAGCGTCGCGCCGATGCGCGAGGCGACCTGCACCCGCGGCGACAACGCGCAACCGCTGGCCGCGATCTCGGCGTTCCGCGCCGGCGGCGGCGCCATCCCCGCGGCGATTCCCTCGATCGTCACCACCGCGTCGCGCAGACCGTTGAGCGTGTGCACGCTGACCGGTGGTGCCACCCGCTCGCCGCAGGCGTTGAGGCCCGGCGAGCGCAACAGCTCCGCCGGCGGATCGCTCCAGGTGACCCGAACCGCCAGCGATCCGGCGCCGACCACCCCGCCGTCACCGTCGACCGGGGCCAGGTGATACGGCGCCGCCGCTCCCTCGGGAGTCACGGCGGGTGGTGCCGGTGTGGCCGTGGCCACCGCCGCGTCGCCGCCATCGCGCGGTGCCGCGTGCGCCGCCGTCTTCTTGTTCGAGCCGCATGCCGCCAGCGCAAAGCCGAGCAGGAACAGCAGCGCCAGCGCACCGACCCGCGCGGCGACCTCGGCGACCACCCGCTTGGCGTCGGCGACGCAGCTGTTGACCGCGACGCCGTGATACGCGCTGCCGGCCAGCACCACGCCCAGCGGCGTGGCCAGCGACTCGGCGTACTCGACTCGCTCGGTGTGGCCGATCTCGTACTGGGCGATGGCCCGTTCCCAGCGGGCGACGTTGACGTGCACCGGCTTGTGGTCGATGCCCAGCACCCGGGACAGATCCTTGCGCGCGACGCTGACCAGCTCGTCGTCGGGCAGCGCCAAGACGTCCGGATCGCGCTGGCCGCCCAGCACGCAGCGAAGCAGCACCCGGCCCTCGGGGGCGCGCCCCGGCCACAGCACGCTCTCGAACACGCAGCCGAGGATGCGCACCTTCTCGCCGGGCGCGACCAGGAAACCGAAACCGCCGAGCGGGTGCGGCACGTCGCTGCGGTCGAAGCCCAGATGCACCACCAGCGCCGGCGCGTAGGGAAACGCGTCGAGCGCGCGCGCCAGCTCCGGCGACAGATCCGAGACCAGCCGCGCGCCCGCGTAGGCCGGCGTCGCCAGCACCACGGCGCCGGCGTCGAGCACCTCGCCGCCCTGCAGGTGGATCCGAGGGCCCGGGCTGATCGAGATCACCGGCGCGTCGGTGCGCAGCGACCCGCCGAGGTCGTCGGCCAGCGCCCGCACCAGCGCCTCGACCCCGCCGCGCGGCG
>Ga0114931_10007107_pt1 | contig 13693 bp, 19 predicted proteins | sample 2SBtaG_FD_89579 | JGI IMG/M metagenome (GOLD analysis project Ga0114931, IMG submission 89579) | Deep subsurface microbial communities from Kolumbo volcano to uncover new lineages of life (NeLLi) - 2SBTROV14_V59a metaG | ecosystem: Environmental > Aquatic > Marine > Volcanic | place: Kolumbo...
CACCATATTTAAGCCGATAAACTATTTTATTAATGAATATAGATATGGTTTGTTTACGACTGAAACATAAAACCAAAATTAATACCATAATTATAATCATCAACATAAACACGCAGAACCAACAACCACCGATGATAATTAATACAATACCAGTCCAAAATGTAGTCTTGTTTTTGTATATTATTTTCACACCATTATCATTTTGCTGGATATAACGAATGAATGTTTGATTTGTACACATAAATTCGACTGTAGCATATTTTTTTCCGTCTCCTTTGGATTCACAATCCACTTTGATTTCTACTGTAAAATTACAATAATCCCAGAATTGTTGGGTCCAATTATCATTACATTTAACATTAACCTGATATTGATTATTAAAAAAAGTTGTCATATTCGTCGGCATCGATACTATAAGTTGTTGCCAACAGAATTCCACCGGTACTTATGAGTGAAAGTGATGGGATTGGTGTTAGTAAAGCCAATATACAAAGAATAACACATATTGGTGAACAACCACAACAGATTTTAATATTATTAGGTGTATATTTTAGTGAAACCATCATATATCGTTAAAAACTCAATAATTGGGAATTGAAAAAATAAAATCAATTTTTTCGTGAATTGTAAACCAATCCGTATATACACCTGTTTAAAAAATTGAAAAATTAGAATCATGTATTGATATTAATATTCAATCACTAATTACTATTAATAATGAATCGTCTAACCAGACCTCGTTATATATGCACCAAATGCCATAATAATAATCATGGCTGTACTGCTATAATATGTCAAAATCTATGCGCATGTTGTTTAAAAACGACCTGTAATGGGTCAAAACGTGCGAGGGCGCTTAAGAACTTGGCGGCAGAACGATTTAGAGAAAATTGTAAAAAAGATATTGAAATTAACAATCTTAAGGAGGAAAAATGGGATTTACAAGAACAAATTCGTAATCTCCAACTCCAGTTGGCTAAATTTCAAACTGGTCAGCCAAACCAGTTATGACCAAAAGTCATAATTTTTATTTATCCGATATCTGATCCCTATAATACAAGCTTTACAAGGTGAATCTGTCCGTTTATTGTAAAAAAATTGAATTGTTATATTCATTAGATATATTGAAGATAATATCAATAATGCCACTCAAACTCTATAAAAAGGTTCATTCTTATTACGAGAAACAGTTCAGGCCTATATATAAATCTCAATTGCTTGAAGATAAACCTCTCAAAGGAAAAAAACGTGTTTTGCTTCTGGAAGACAACCATCAGTTCAAACAAACATACTCATTTAATTTTAAAAACGAGGATGGTGTTCGTAAAATTGGAAAATATCAGGTAGAAATATGTGATCTCATTGGTGTAAAGTACTTTGTGGCTATGTATGAGCTTATTTTTAGGTCATTTTATGATGTTATTATTATTTGTTGTAATAATCCTAAACAGACAAAAAAGTATCTTAAAGATATCAAAAAAAATAATCCAAATAATTTTGTTATTGTTTACACGGATGATTCTATGAAATTATCTGATGATAATAAATGTGTTCATGTGATTAATCATCAATATCTATCTGACTTCCAAAATTGTGATAAATTATTGATTAACGCTATCGAAATTGCCGCTTCTAAAAAAGAAAATTTGTAAAAAAGATGATTTTTTTTGTTTAATACAATTATCAATTAAGTTACACACAATCAATTGGGATAAAAGTAAGGACAGTCTCTATTTTGGATCGAAATCTACCAGAAACAGTTCCCATTCACAATCCCCGATAAATACAATTACTAATAAAGAATTATTGTTCTGTTTCGATAAAACAATGTTAAATAAGCTAGCAACCAACTTATCTGATGAAAAATTCCGTGAAATACTAGAACAACTTCCGAACAAAAATCATAATTCATTGTATTGCTAAATCATTTAGCTCCGGGATGGAAAATAATTAAAAATTAAGATAAATATCAATTTTATCAATTAAACTTGGAGATAATGATGTTAAATATGATTTTTTTAATGGTTCAAGGGACGTTTGATATAATGTATATAGTTTACAGCTTTTACATTCTCTTATTTTCTCTCCCAAATAATGACCATTTAAACACCAATAGGAGCTATCTGTAAAGGTTTCAAGATCTTCTTGATCTACAAATTCTATTTTTAAAAACCAAGCTTTATCCTTTGTAAGAGTTATTTTACTTCTACGTTCATCAATAAATTCAATATAAATACTATCATGTGTACAATAGACCAAAACATAATCGTCAGCATCTCTATAGTATTGCCCAAACATCCACTTATGACTATCACGTTTCCACCATTTGTGTATTTTACATAAATAACATGTACAAGGCCCTTTTCGTCCACATCGAAATTCTGGAATGAACATATTGGTTCGAAATTAATAATAGTTTGATTTTTTGAAAAAAAAATAATCAATTTATTCTAAATTATTTATATCTTTGCCATTCTTCATGGAAATTGATAAAGGGGTCGTGGGAGGAACGACCAGTTTTCTGCAGGTTTAAACTTAATTTGGCAGAATACAATGGCGTATGTTCCCCCAATGTAAATAGTGGTATTTACTCAATTGGTACTGGTGTTGATAAAGGCATATCTCTCCCCAATGTTGATGGTAACACTGACTCAATTGGTACTGGTGTTGATAAAGGCATATCTCCCCCCAATGTTGATGGTAACACTGACTCAATTGGTACTGGTGTTGATAAAGGCATATCTCCCCCCAATGTTGATGTCAACACTGACTCAATTGGTACTGGTGTTGACAATGGCGTAGCCATTCCAAATATTAATTTGTTAGGAGATATTTCCTTTCCAAATATATTCTCTCCCTCCCATACAGGATTTTTTTTTAATTTCTTAGGAGGTGGTGTAACATTTGCATCAATTATCTGATTTAAAGATTTAGTGATAGTATCCCAAGTTAAAGTTGCCAAAAGTCCTCTCAAGTTCTCATCAGATAATTGGCTGATCATACTCAATAACTTATTTCGTGAGAAAGTTGATAATGTTTTATATCTATTAGCAAAACGTTGATTACGGTCTGATATGTATATTTTATTCGAATTAAATACTCGTTTTTTTATGTGGTTTAAGTCTTTGGCTGATAATGGTCTATTATCTCCATATAATTGCTTCCTAATTTCTTGGTGTTCTTTAACAAAGAATGGCAAATCGTGAATTAAAGCAGAATTTGGAATTTTAGATTGATTCCGTTTTTTATTTTTTAGTATTCGAGTTCTCATTGCAGTTCAAATTCTTTAAAATGATATATTGACCGTTTTAATAAAAAAAAATTTCAATTTTTTACTAATAACAAATTTCATCATACATATTTTTCCAATACTCTATTTCACAATCATATTGTTGATCCCAAACATACAGTTGATCATACTCCGACTCCGACTCCGAATTTTCATTATCATAATTCCAAAAGTTAGCTTCATATTCATATTTTTCAGAATTGTGTGATCTGGTTTTTTTTTTGTTTGAGACATTCCGTTTACATCTAATATTATATTTTTTTTGAATTAATACTGGTTCGTCAATATCTAAGTGATTTAACAATAACCCATAATTTTTTGATTGTTGTCGATGTGTTCTATTCTGCCTTGGCAGTACAGAATCAACATCTTTTACTTTGGGAAAGTTACGTTTGACCCATTGTCTACAATTTTCTTCTCCAAGGAATTTTTTTATATCAAATTGCAATTCGTAAGGAATATTACACAAACCGTCTATGATTTTCTCTTGAGTTTCAGCAATTTTCAGATACGTTATTACCTTTATAATTTCTTTGGGATCTCTTGGGATAAAACCATCAGTTTTATTGGGATGCATATTCTGCTGTTGTATTGGTAATAGTTCATTAATCATAATTAAAAAAAATCAATTTTAATTTAATGAATGAAAACTGCAATATTTATCTTTGAGATAGACAAAACTATTATCTTCATAGGGATTCTTTTTGAAAAAAGTTTTCCAGTTTCGATTTTTAACTAAATTTGAATAGCGTTTCGCAACAGCTGATTCTAAGAGATACCAATATATAATTTGTGGTTCATCATCTCTACCCCGACTATGTATATCATAATAATCAGACATTGCCAGTAATGTTTCATTTGTAGGAACACAATATACGATTTCCCCTTCTACAATTCTCTTGACAATATCTTTTATTGCATATGATTCTATTTTGGTGTTATTAGCAACCTCGTCTAATAGTTCTTGTTTAGATTTTGGACGGTTTAATTCAGTGTACCTCTCTTTAACTTCTTTTATAAAGTGGTGACAATCAATAATTATCTTTGAAAGTAGTTCATTACCAGGTAAATTATTTAGAAATTCATGTAAATAATTAATACTTTCTTTATCTAGAGATTCCAATAGTTGTTTTCTATACAACACTTCATCACCAGTTGGTTTTTTAGATTCGGGGTAATCACCATCTTCAGAAGGTGAATCCTCTGAAATTTCAGGTGGCATAACAAGTTCAATATTTAGATTATATAACCCATAACACAACATTTGTGCAAAAAGCCATTCTTGGTTTTGATCATTTTTAATTTTATCTAAAAAATTGGTGAGATTTTTTTTGTCTTTAACTGAAAGCGATTTAACGAAATTTCTAGTATAATTTGCCATCCTAATCTTAATATTAATTCAATGAAAATACTGATATTAGTAAATAAAAAATCAATTTTTCTTTTTATCAGAATAACTCGATGTTAGGATTGTTCTCAGTATTAAAATTATTTCATTAATGGTTTTCTTAGGCACATTTAGATTGCATATAATATTAATTATTCTTGGACTAAATATTTTGGAATGTTTTTCACATATGCAATAATAATTATTAGCGCGACGTTTATACGAACAACCCTGAATAATACATTGAGTAATACCCAATTGTCGATTATGTAAGTTCCTCAAGACTTTATATGCATTCAATAACACTTTAATTTGTTCTGATACTTCATATTTCACATCTTGTTGTGCAGTTACATTATAATTATTTTGAGGAGACAAAGTGCGTTGACGTTTGAGTGGGGGTGCTAATGCAAATATCGTTGAAATTGGGGGTAATATTGACACTGAAGTAGAATGTTGTGCAATTGGTGATATTTTTTGTATAATTGGTTGTTCAATCGGTGGAATTTTTTGTATAATCGGTGGAATTTTTTGTATAATTGGTTGTTCAATTTTTTGTATAATTGGTTGTTCAATTGGTTGTTCAATTTTTTGTATAATTGGTTGTTCAATCGATGGTATTTTTTGTATAATTGGTTGTTCAATTGGTTGTATAATTGGTTTAGAGCGTTGCATCCATTCATCATCGGATTCAGTCTCTGAATCATCATCATCATCATCATTATCATATAGATATTGATATACCAATCTATAATTATATGTTTTTTGGACTCCAGATTCTAATTTATAACCATAGAATCTTATAGCACAATTAATTTTATTATAAATAGGGCTCCTTATTCCTCCCATATAATCTTTAGGAATTTCAAAGTATGATAAAGGGTGAGTTTTTAATTGGTTTTTAAATTGTTTACATGTTAATTCTCTAACACTATATTTTCCCAAAGGCCACCCTTTAGCTTCTCGATATTTTTGCATCCAAAAATACATGTGGGTTTTTCCAGTATCGCTGGGACTAGGTACATCATTTTTAATACAATCATCATGGGACATTTTAGCATATTTAGACATTTCCGATCTGAAGGCAATAAAATTGTTTGATCTGAAAGTGAGGAAAATAGTTTGATCTGAAGATGAGAAAATAGTTTGATCTGAAAGTGAATGCAATTTTAGTGATAATATATTATCAAATTTGTGAAAGTAAAAAAATCAATTTTTTCGTTTTCTCGATTTATTATTTAATTCTTTGTAACAATTGAAACAAATAGGTCGTAATTTATCCACAGTAAAATCAATACCATTAATACTGGCACATTCAAAATTATAATATGAAATATTTGTTTGACATTTATAACAACTACCTGTAATTTTATTGGGCCCAATGAAAGCATTCCAATTTGTTGATTTAACAGCAATTGGTAAAGACATTGTTTTAAGTTTAGCTAGTATTCTAAATTAAAAATTATTCAATATTTATGTGTCTGAAAACTATTGCAAAAAATTGATATTTAAAAATTCATATTTTTAAAAATAGTTCATCTTACTGAACTCGTTTAGCAAAAACTGTATTATAATGTCAGATTTAGATGTATGGAGCGCTTACAAACGTCCAGGAAAAGCCAATGGATTTTGTATTATGGAATGTGGAAACAAAATATCTCATCAAAATTATCACCGTGGTCATGTTATAGCAAGAGCTAAAAAAGGAAGTATGACTATAGATAATATGCGTCCAATGTGTCAAAGATGTAATACAAGTATGGGAACTCAAAATGCCATAGAATTTAAAAAAAAGTGGAATATGTATTCTGAAAGTTTAATAGTTCAAAGATATCCTTATATATTGTTTGGACTCCAATATTATACATTTGAAAATAGACAACCTATTGAAACGTCTGAAACCCAACGCAATGTATACTCTAGTGGTGTTAAAATGTATCATATAAATGTAATTTTAGGGAAATCTAATAAGGATATAAAAAACTTTGAATTAATTAAACCATTAACCGAATTATGTAATTTTTTTGAACGAATAGATGATGATAAATTAACAACCATCACAGATAATAAACAATTTGAATTAACATACCAGCAAAATCAACTAATAATTAAATATCGATCAAATCAAAACACAGAAACTGTTATCTTAGAACAAAGAGTTCATGACAAAATTCATATCGAAAAAATTGCATTTCAATTACATAATATAAAAAAAAATGACAGGATGATTATTGATGATGATTTTTAAATATATTGAAGAATTTTTACCATTAATACTGGAGATAATGTGTACATATCTGGCATTTTTATATTAAAAAATTCCAAAAATAAACATTTATTACATTTTTTATGGTTATTAAAATCCAAATGATGCCCATTATCGCAATAATATATATATCCCAACGAGGGAAGATCTTCACCCGGAATAAATTGCGCAATGTAAATTTCCCAATATTTATTATATTTTAAAAATAAGATAAACACTGTTTTATCTTTAAATTTAATTTCTATATGATTTTTCTTTTTTTTGCGAGCCCACTCATAATCATTATTAATTTTATTATTATATTTAGCATATTTACTCATTGGCCATTTATAATAGTCACGTTCACATATTGCGAATATTTTTTGTACTATATCACAATTTCTACATGTTGTCTGACATTTATTAATTTTTGGAAACATCATTTTATTTATAGATTTTATCCTTTAACACTTCCGCATAAAATAAAAATCAATTTTAATCAAAATAATTACTGAAAACATCCATTTGTTCTTGTGTAAATGCCAACTTGTCTTGATTAACAATACTATCAGGATCGATTGTCAAATATTCTTGTACACTAAGCGTAGCTGTACTGAATGATTTATAGTGTTTATTGATATGGGATTTGAATGTCAATCCCCACCAACCTCCAAAACTCAACTCCTTTTCAATGCAAAAGTTTGATCCTTTTGGAATTATTTTTTTGGCTTCAATTGAAAGATTTTCTTTATTTTTCAAAATCTTGTTTAACTCAACAACAACAAAAGAATTATCTATTGTGTTTTTACTCATTGTGGTCGTTTCCATTATAATGTTCAAAGTACTATAATTGTAAAACATGACTTATAACAAAATCAATTTTTAAATTGACGGAAAGGTTATTCGGAATATCTACCAATAATATATCATATCAGTATATACACAATGTTCAATGAAATAAATATAGACGAATAAAGAGTGTTGCGACTGGTTTGATTACTATGTAATTAAAAAATACGTGTTAGGTGATCATTTTACAACTGAAAAGATTGAATGTTGTAGTCAGCAGTAGATTAAAGTAATGAAGAAATTGTGGAGGCAATAATGATTTTAGTTGACTGTTTCCCACAAGCCTCTAAAGGAGCAGTAAAATAATTAAAAAGAAGAATAGTTTCTAGCCATACATTTTATAATGCCAATCACATTTTCGTGTTTTCTCATTCTTAACATGTCGAATATATATTTCATAATTAAATGAATTAATAATTCTTGATTTGGAAGTATAAATTGGAAACATTTCATAATTAGTACATCTCACATACCAATTAGTGTAAAATTCTTCAAAACACATAGAATCAGTTAATATTACGGATTCATAATTTGGATCCCGTGGTTTGTATTTGACATATATGTCTCTAGGCATGTCTCTTTTATTTCGATACCAATTATCTTTAACGTGTGACAAATAATAGTATGAATCGTTGGTTGGACAATAATTTTTTTGTTCAGCAAATTCTACATTTGAAATTATATCTTTTAGAACTGGCTTCATTTTGTTTTCATGTCTTATTTTAAATAAATATTTGTAGATATTAAAAACCAAATGAAACGAAAGTTCATTATTCATTGTTTTTAATAAAAGTGTTAATTTGAATCTTGATGATTTATAAATCAATTTTAAACAAAAAAATTGACTTTTCTAACTACTTGTTAATAGACAAATAGACAATTTGTTTTTAAAATGAATCTTACTCCGAAAGAAAATACAGCTATTTTGGTATGTACTACGATAAAAGAAGCTGGCATCGTAAAAGACACATTGAAAACTCATTTTAAACTCAAAGGTCAAGATATTGATTATCTCTATGGCTATACCGTCTTTAATACTTCATCTATGAACATTCCTTTTCGTATCATTGTCTATGGGGAATCATCCGAAAAAAGTAATATTGCAACATTAAGAGCATTACAAAATATACTCAAGGCCGTTTCCAAACCTACCTGGGTATGGCTACTTGGTTCTTGTACTACAGATTCCACATTTCGAACCGGAGATGTTATCTTTTGTCTTGAAGCTCAGTCAAACAAGACTGAAATAAATAAATTTGGAAAAAGATTAAACACCAATACTCTAACAATAAAACCACATCCAATTGTTGAAAATAATGTCAAAGATTTTGTTACTTGTGTAGAGAGCGATCGTAAATCTATTTTCTCTGGCTGGGAAAATAAAATTATTCCTCAACCAGAATATATTGCCCTTGGTATTATGATTGCTATTGAGACAGGATATATGAAAAAAATACAGGAATTTGTAAAAATAATTAACTCTGAGTGGCCAAAGTATGCAAGTAATATGGTAACCACATTGACTAAACATAATTTTATTAAGTTTGAAGATAATAATATCCTGTTGACACCGACTGGTGAAAAATGGAAAAATAATTGTATTATCCAACAACAACACAAACAGTTCAAAGATTCCGCCTCGTTAATATTATGGGCCCATCAATCTAATAAAGACTCTCCGTTTAGCAAATTACCCCTTGAAATGATGGGTTCGATCATTGAACCATTACGAAAAAAGATTGTTGTCAATCCAGATGCAAAGTGGTTAATCCATCATACAAAGGTCGATCCTTATCCACATGTCTATGCGAAAACGTTTTTACAAATTGATGGTGTATTACATCGTAATTTATTACCCATTGAGATTAACAAAGGTATAGACCAAGGATCATATTCCTTCCTAGAGCAATGTCAATATCAGTCTCAGTTTGTCTATGGAGTATGCAAAGGTGTTGCCAACACTGATAAGATAATAAGAGATAAATCGTTTTCTGAGTATGCTACGAGTGCATCTACAATTGCAGTTATGGCTTTCATGATCGACTCTTCAAAGAAACGGATTGTAAAATAAAAATAATTAATTTTTTATTTGAGATATAAGCCAATTTTATTTATTAACCCAGAAGGCAATAATCCTTGTAGTTCAACAATTTTATTTTCTTTATTGCATTTTTTGCAATTTTTCGCTTTATATTTTATATGGTATGGTATATTGTATGGAAGATGATGTCCACGTAAACAGTAATAATCTGGCTCTGTGCAACGTGGATTTTTATTATAAAAACTTAATCTAACTGTCCAATATTTCTTATAATTCGAAAAAATAATTTCTAAACAAGGTCCCAGATCAATTTGTATTGCATTTTTAACAGACCCCCATGTTTTTGAACTCATATATTCTCTAACATCATATTGAGATATAAAATGTTCGGAATCATCTTCCCATTCCCGGTGTTCCCGTTCCCATACTTTCCATCCCACACATGTACAGCATTTATCGGGCTTACTACAATTACAGTCAAATTTTGGCACAATTAGTTGTTCCATTCTTTATTAACATTGTTCTTATTAACTAATTATAAAAAAAATAAAAATTCAATTTTTGTGACAGAACTATCCTCTTATTTATTTTAGAATCCCTAACCCTCCGTGCTAAATTAATTTTTACGCTTAATGGTACTTTGTATGTAGTTCTCACAATCTGGATCGATTTCTATCATTTTTTCCATTGGTACATTATCGGACACCTCGGAGATTTTTTGGATTTGTCCCACACCTGCACAACAAAACATTACATATTCATCCGTTAATTTATATACTAAAGAATGTTGAAGACATTCCCTACGTTCATACTTGGGCCTTAACAGAATTATTTTTACGTTTAATTCGTTCAAAGAACCAGTAGTACTTTCTGACGGTTTGTCAAAGTTTATGTCAATATATTGAGGTGTGTTCCACATTAAACAATGAACATGTATGGGATGAGTTAACTTTGGTAATCTGTATTCATTGTCACTCACCTTTTCGAAAGGGAAAAGATGACCTCCACAATTAAAGTTTATGCTACTAACCACACCAGGTTTAATAGTGATGATTATGTCTAAATATTCAAATTCATGATGGTTTAATTTTAACCGAACTTGTCCGGATTTAGGTAAAGGTTTATTACAAATTTCATTAAGATCTTTGTTTATCTGTTTTTTTAAATAATTTATCTGATTATTACTCAGCTGTTTCATGAGTTCCGGCCCGATTTTATGTATATCAAGATCTACTTCAGTAATTCGATCCCTAATAATAATTTCGCATTTATATTTTGTATTTTCATTAAAGATCAGACCTGCTTGAGAAAATTTATCATAAAGTTCAAACTTTTTTAAGTGATCAATATCAGCCCCATAAAACATGGCTTTTTGTCCAATACACACCTGAGTTAAATAATCAGATAATTCTTTATTGTCATTCATCAAAGCAACAATTAATGGTTTCGAGTAATCTGGCCCCAAATCAAGCGATATACCGACTTCTTCAATTAAATATTTTAAAGCTTTGTCATTATTGTTTAAAGTTACATACGACAATATATTACCTTTATGATTATAATAATCCATTTTAACGTCTCCAGTCATATATCCAACAAAAAATCCCAAATTTATATCGGTAATATTTAGATCTCCTTTCTTTTCCATTACCCACCTCAGCATTTCTAAATTATCACAGCATTTTTTTATTACTTTGAGTGTTATGGGTGTATTTCGGATTTCTACCAAATATCGGGCTAGATTCATGTTATTATTTTGGCATGCTTCCAACAAATATTTACCTAAATTAGCATCATCGAGTTTGGCATAATTCGCATTTTTGTTCTTGATTGAATTAACATTATCTAATACTTTTGCTAAATCCTTATATATCATAAAATGTTCTGGTATATCTAAATCTTCTTTTTTGTATAAATTATATATTTGTGGTCCAGTCATTCTTTTATTTTTGATATTTTCATCGTTAAATATAACATTATGTTGACATGGATATGTTAAATAACACATATCACCTAATTCGAAACTCATTTTAATTTATAATTGACAAAATAGATACATCTGATCAAATAAAAAATCATTTTTATATTCCCAATTCTATAATAGCATTTATCAAATCTCCCTTTGCCGAAATAAGAGCATCAACGGCTACTTTATGTGGAACATGAGTGAAATTTTCTATCAACTCGATCGTAAATTTTGTACTTGAATAAGCGTTATAATAAGCAACCGGTCCAGCTTTAAATATTAATTTTCCAATACATCTATTTATTTCACAATCAATACGTTTGGAAGTAGGAGGAGAAGAAAAACTTTCACAGTTGCCTTCTAACATTTTATTAATACTATTATTATAAACTAATTATGAAAAATAAAAAATCAATTTTATGCATAAAATTCACGCTCTTAATCTTCGATTAAGTTTTGTTTAAAGCAAATATTTTTCACAATTTGGATCTCTTTTTATCATATCTTTTAAATAATCATCTGATAATTTATCATTTATTTTTTGAATTGATCCCATACCACTGCCCGAACGCATAAAATATTCATCAGTTAGTTTATAAAACAGTAAATGGGTGCGTGCACATTCTTTACGATCACATTTGGGTTTTAACAGAACAAATTTTACGTTAAATTCTTTGATAGCCATATTTTTATCGAAGTCAATATCAACACGTTGATCGTGCCATACTAAACAAGTTGTGTGTATTGGATTGGATAATTTAGGCAATCGAAATACACCATCACAGATTTTCTCAAAAGGGAGAAGAGAACCTCCACAATTATAATTCACATGGTTAATCATATCAGGAGTTAATGTTTTAATAGTGATGATAATATCTAAATAATCAAATTCATGGCGATTTGTCCAACCTTCAAGTTTTAATTGTATTTGTCCGGATTTAGGCAAAGGATTATTACAAATTCCATAAAGATCTTTGGTAACATTTTCTTCAAATATATCTTTTTGATCTTTGAGGGATTTTTCATCTGACATTTCATTATCTTTATCAATCTTAATAACTCGTTCTCGAATATCAATCTCACATTTACATTTTATATTTACATTAAAGATTAAACCAATTTTCTTAAATATATTATAAAATTCAAACTTTTTCAAGTAATAAATATCTGTTCCATGAAACATTGCCTTTTGTTCAATACTTTTTTGAATTAAATAATCGACTAATTCTTTATTGTCATTTATTAATGCAACAATCAATGGTTTTGAATATTTTGTTCCTAAACTAAGGGAAATACCAACTTCTTCAATTAAATATTTTAATCCTGCAGTATTGTTATTGTGAACCATATATGATAATATGTTTTTACCTTTATTTGCATAAAGAACATCTTCCAATATCCGACAACCTCCACTATACCGAAATTTATTTGGAACACCAAATATATAATGAATTTTATTAATATCTAAATTCCCTTTCTTTTGTATTATCCATTTTAACATATCTAGATTGTTACAGCATGCTTTAATTATCTGGATTGTTACAGGAGTATTTCGAACATCCACTAAATATCGGGCAAGATCCATATTTTTATTTTGGCAAGCTGTTAACAAATATTGACCTAAATTATCATTATCAAGTTTAGCATAGTCGGCATTACCATTATCGATTGATAATTTTTTTTTTAATACTTTGGCTAAACTCCTATATTCTAGAAAATGTTCCGGCACATCAATGTCATGTTCTTTATATAAATTATATATTTCTGGACCACTCATTCGTTTATTGGTGCCATCATTAAACTTAACATAATGTTGACATGGATCTGTTAAAAAACACATACTATTAATTTTAAAATCCATTGTTAATTAACATTACTTGTGAAATCTTCTAACAAAATAAAAATTCAATTTTTAA
>Ga0114931_10007108_pt1 | contig 13693 bp, 11 predicted proteins | sample 2SBtaG_FD_89579 | JGI IMG/M metagenome (GOLD analysis project Ga0114931, IMG submission 89579) | Deep subsurface microbial communities from Kolumbo volcano to uncover new lineages of life (NeLLi) - 2SBTROV14_V59a metaG | ecosystem: Environmental > Aquatic > Marine > Volcanic | place: Kolumbo...
CTCCCGCCAGGTCTTTACCGGGCGAGCCGATAAAGAAGACCATGTAGAACAGGTCGGCGACATTGGTCGCGAATCGATCCCATGCCAGCGCGACCGGGCTCATGAATACGATGAATGCGACCAGCGAGACGATTCCACCGCGCGCGATCATGGCCGACCGCTCGGACCAGTTGGCGCGCGGCCATCGCAACGCCACCCAGATGGGCAGAGTACCGGCGAACAATCCGCTGTACTTGCAGGCACCTGCGAGCGAGGCGAGGGCAAACGACGCCCACAGATGGGAGCGGTTGCGGCGTTGTAGTGCGACGACAGCCTGGTGCGCCGAGAGGACGGCGAAAAGCAGCATCGGAGTATCGGCGTTGACGCGATGGCTCTCGACGATGTGGATTGGGCACAGGGCGAAGAATACGGCGGCCCAAAGGGCGCCGCGGGTTCCCAGCAGTCGCCTGGCCAGCAGGTAGACGGCGGCTATCGTCGCCGTCGCCAGGACCACAGTGATGGCACGTTGCATCAGGGCGATTTGCGCCAGGTCGGCGACGGCACCGGGTCCCTCCAGGCGAACCTCGTGGCCGCTCAGCCCAAACCAGATGTCGGCGAGCGCCGACAGGAAGTACGGGTAGACGGGTGGATGTGTGAAGCGTTCGAGTACCCAGTCGCCCTGCGCCACCGCGCGTACCGCCGGGTTTACGAAATAGAGCCGGCTGTCGTTGAAGATGAAGTGAGGCAGGCCCCAGGCCAGACGGAACGAGCGCAGGCCGAACCCGACTGCGAGGATGAGCCAGAGCAGGACACGCTGCCGGGGGGTGGAGATCTCGGTTGGAGCACCCGCTGCCTGCTCTGCCGACGGAGACACGGGGCCCGTCTAGCAGAAGCCCACCAACGGGGCAATGTGCGCTGCTACCGGTGTGCCCGCTTGGCGAGCGCCGACAACAGGTCGTCGCGTACGTACAGTTTGTAGCCGGCGATCCCAGCCGTCCAGAGCGTATCCAGGGTGGGGTCTGCCCACTCGTACCAGGACTGTGTGAAATAAGTCGTCTCTTCGTGCGCAGCCTGGCGAAGCCCGAGTCGGCCGGTGGTGAGATTCTGGTAGAACTGTTCCTCTCGTCCGCGGAAGGACGCGCGCCGCCGCAGATTCTCCCAGCGGCTGGGAACGACGACGACGTCGAGCCCGTTGGACACGACCCACCGGCGGTCTTCGCGGAGTGCCTCGCCGGGGGCGACCGCCTCGCCCGGCCAGCGCAATTCGCTTGGGAAGAAAATCAGCTTCCGGTACCGTCCGCGCCGCACGTACGGGTCGATGGCATCGTACTGCAGCGTCACGCTGCTCGGATAGGCGACGATGAGCTTGGGTTCGTTGATCGCGCGCAGCGAGATTCCGGTTTCTCGTTTGGCGGTGCTCAGCGTGCGCAGGGCCGCCCCGATAGCCGCCTGCGGCGCGCCGCCGATGCGGTTTACCTGACTCCAGGTCAGGGTGGCCGTGTAGGCGATGATCAGCCCGCCGAGCACGATACCGACAACGTTGGAGCGGTGCCGGATCCACTCGATCAGGGCGGCCGCCGTCATTGCCAGGTAGGGCGCGAGCGGAAAGTAGTAGCGGGTCGTAGCGGTCTCGGCGGCACCCTGCAGGAGAAAGAACGGTAGCGCAGCCGCTGTGATCAGAGTGAGCGCCTGGCGACGATGCAGGGCGAGGGCGGGAATTCCCAAAGCACTTGCCAGTGCGACCGGCCAACCGAGCATGAACGGTAGCCCTACGAACACGAGGTACAGATAGGGCGCGTAGACCCAGCTTTCGCCAACCAGATTCTGGCCCGGTGCCCCTTGGAAGATTCCAATGTAGAACAGATCCACGACGTTGCGCACAAACGTGTCCCCGTTGAGTAGTGCCGGGCTCATCAGCAGTGCGAAGCAGAATAGGGAAATGACGGCCCCGGTGGTTAGCATTCGGATGCGCCGACTCCAGGTCGTCGCCGGCCATCTCAGCACGACCCAGATTGGCAACGTACCGGCGAATAGTCCGGTGTATTTCGTCGCGCCGGCCGTCGCGGCCAGAGCGAAAGCCCACCACAGGTTGGTCGTGCGGGTCTTCTGGTACGCGACGACAGCTTGGTGCGCCGACAACATCGCCAGCAAAAGCATAGGGGTGTCGACGTTGATCCGGTGACTCTCGATTACGTGCAAGGGGGAGAGCGCGAAGAACGCCGCCGCCCACAGGGCGGTTCGCGTGCCGAGCAGTCGTTTGCACAGGAGATAGACGACGACGATCAGGGCTAGGGACAGGAGCGTGATCGCGGCTCTTCCGCCGATTGCGATGGCCGCCATGTCGGCCCTCGCCTGGATGCCGGTCAGGGCGATCTCGCGTCCTGTGATGTGGGCCCAGAGGAACGTGCCGAGGGATACGAAGTAGGGAAAGGGCGGCGGATGGGTGAACCATCGCAGTGCCCAATCTCCCTCCGCGGCGGCGCGCATCGCGGGCTCCACGAAGTAGACTTTGGTGTCGGCGAAGATGAAGCCAGGCAAGCCCCATGCCAGACGGTGGGCGCGCAGAGCGGCGCCGCAGGCGAGGACGGTTGCGAGCCAGGCGTATCGCTGCGCGGCAGGCACTTCTGCAGGTTCTGTATCGCCCGAAGTCGGCACCGGCGTTCGGTAGCAGACGCTCGGATCAGCCGCAACGCGCTGTGCGCCGTGCAGGGCTTCACCACCGATGGGGGGAGATCTCGCATCTTTGTACGACTCCGGTATATGGTGCGTCGTTGTCCCGGCCCCGCCACGCAGCGACCCAACCGACCATGAGCCTTACCGAGAAAGCGCTAGTCGTGATTCCGACCTACAACGAGTCGGCCAACATAAGACCCCTGGTCGAGGAGATCCTGCAACAGTCGGAGGGCGTCCACGTGCTGGTCGTCGACGATGCGAGTCCTGACGGTACCGGTGAGATCGTCGACGACCTCTGTGCGGAATGTGACGGACGGGTATTCTGCATCCACCGCGAGGGCAAGCTGGGCCTCGGCACCGCTCACATCGCCGGCTTCACCTACGGCGGCGATCAAGGGTATGGGCGGGTCGTGACGATGGACGGTGACCGCAGTCACAGCCCGTCGTATCTGCCCGAGATGCTGGCAGCGGCCGAGCGCTTCGACATGGTGATCGGCTCCCGCTATGCGCCGGGCGGTGGCCTTCTAAATTGGCCGCTGCACCGTCGACTGCTCTCGCTGTGGGCCAACATGTTTACCCGGGCGCTGTTGCGGCTTCCTGTTGCCGACTGCACGTCCGGCTATCGCTGCTATTCAAAGGAAGTCTTGGATACCGTCGAGCCCGGAAACGTTCGCGGATCGGGATACTCGTTCCTCGAGCAGATGGTGTGGAAGGTTCACACCGCGGGGTTTCGGGTTGGCGAAGTTCCGATCATATTCAAAGATCGCCATGCCGGCGCATCCAAGATCGACAAATCGGAAGTGTTCCGCGCTGCCTGGCACGTTCTCGCGACTGCCATTGCTCCGCCGAGCGTTCCCAAGAGGCGTTCTGGGAAGCGCCTCGGTGATGCGTCTCTCGGCGGCGCCTCGCGGCGAGTCCGGCCTGGGGGCTCGCGGTGACTGGCGCGATGAACAGCAGTCGCCCGCTGGATACTTGGGGTGGCCTGTTGATCTGCTGGGTGTTGGCGTTGTGGGCGAGACTGCGATCGGTGTTGGGTGGCCCAGCCCTGCCGCCGCTGCGCGCGACCACGCCGCCCGGTCCGGAGCCGATCCCAGCGCCGCGCCGAGTTTTGGCGATCAAGTTCTATGGGCTCGGCAACATTGCGATGCTTCTCCCGGTCTTACGGGAACTCCGCGACAACCTTCCCGCGGGGGCTGAAATCGACTTCCTCACGCTCGAGGGAAACCGCTCGTTGCTCGAAGCCAGCGGGCTCACGACGAACGTGCTCACCGCCAGGTTGGATAGTCCCCTTTTGTTTCTGCGCGGCGTCGTGTCGGCGCTCATGACCGCGCGGGCGCGACACTACGACGTCGTCATCGACTTCGAGCAATTCATCAAGATCTCGGCAATCTTTGCGTACTGCACCGGGACACCCGAGCGAATCGGATTCAACACCGATGGCCAGAACCGCGCGTGGTTGTACACCACCCGCGTCGTCTACACCGACAGTGAGCATATGTCCGGGATCTTCCGACGGGTATTGCGTCCGCTCGGCATCCGCCCAGACCCACGCCAGGTGCCCATGCGACTCGGTCCGGCCGACGAAGGCTTGGTCGACGAAATTCTCGGCGGCAATGGGGTAACCGAGGAAGCGTTCCCGGTGATTGGCGTGCACCTGGGCAGCGGGCCCAACTTCTACCGTGTCCCTCTCAAACGCTGGCCGGTCGAGAACTTCGCCGCGCTTTGTGACGCCCTGGTCGACCGCTATGGCGCCAGGATCATCCTCACTGGCCAGGGCGAAGAGGAACGGGAGCTGGTCGGCGTGGTGCGCCAGAGCATGCACAACGATTGTGTCGATACCTGTGACAAGCTGTCGGTGGGGGCTCTTCTGGCGCTGATGAACCGTTGTCATCTGGTGATCGCCAACGACACCTCGGTTATGCACCTGGCGGCGCTCATGCGAACTCCGTGTGTCGCCTTTTTCGGGCCGACGGCGCCGATCCATTACGGGCCCAACAACCCCGAAGATCTGGTGTTCTACCTCGACCAGTACTGCAGCCCGTGCCTGACCAACTACAATCTCAAGATCAGCCGCTGCCTGGATCCGGTCTGTGTCCGTCGCATCGGCGTCGCGGAGGTGCTGGCTGGGATCGAGCGGGAGTATCTCGGCGAAGAGGCGCCTCTGCGGGATTCGCTTCGGCGCGTTGTCGCCGAGGCAGCGGCTCGGCGAGTCGCTTCGGCCTGATGCGGCTCGCGGGTCTCCGGGGGATGCTGGCGGGCTGTACATTGGGGTTGGTCATCGCCGTGGCAACCGGCTAGGCTGGACCATCGTATGGCCCGCATCGCACCCTATGCAGCTCTTGCCGGTAGAGCCCTCGAAGCGAATATTCGTCGCCCGGCTTTCCCGTTCAAGCTGACCTTCTGCATCACGTATTGGTGCAACTACAAATGCCAGACCTGCAACATCTGGAAGATGAAGCCGCGGGACGAGCTCAGCCTGGCGGAGATCCAGCGCTTCTTCCGCAAGTCGAACCGCTTTTTGTGGATCGACGTGACCGGCGGCGAGGTTTCCTTGCGCAAGGATTTTCCGGATATCTGTGAGGCGATTACCGAGAACTGCAAGAACCTCCTGCTCCTGCACTACCCGACCAACGGCTACTTGACGGACAAGATCGTCGAGTACACGCGCGCGATCGTACGGATGCGTTCGGAGAAGTTGATCATCACCGTCAGCACGGACGGTGACGAGGCGATGAACGACGAAATTCGCGGGGTCGAGGGGGGCTGGCAGAGGCAGATCGAAACATTTCGTCGCCTGCGAGAAATTGCCGGGGTCGACGTGGTCCTCGGTATGACCTTGTCCTCGGCCAACGTCGACCACTTTCCGCAGGCTTTTGCGGCCGCCAAAAAGAAGATTCCCGACCTCGACTACCGCGATTTCCATGTGAACATCGTGCACGAGTCCGATCACTACTTCGGCAACAGCCCGCTCGGTGTGCGCCGCGGGGTGACCGCGGACGACCTGGCGCGGGCGACCGAGCAGTATGCGAAGTTGCGTGGTTTCGGTTGGCACCCGGTCAATATTCTCGAGCGCGAGTACTTGAAGCGCGTGCGGAGCTACCTCGAATCCGGCAAGACGCCAATGCGCTGCCATGCCCTGAGGTCCTCGTGCTTCATCGACTCATGGGGCCACGTCTATCCGTGCACGATCTATGATCGCAAGGTCGGTAGCTTGCGCGAGGTCGATTTCGATCTGGAACGACTGTGGGCTGCCCCGGAGTTGGTCGATGTACAGAAGGAGATCTGGGATTACCACTGCCCACAGTGCTGGACCCCGTGCGAAGCCTACCAGACGATTCTCGGGAACTTCTTCCGGCCTGACACCAAGCGACGAGTCTCGGCCGATCCGCAGGAAGCGCCGCAGGGCGCCTGAGCCGCGCAGGGCACGGGCGCGGTTAGCGCTCTAACCGCTGCGCCGCGCGTGCACCATCATTTCACCGATGAAGTACAATCGCGGTTTGGCGAGGATGGGAGCCGGGATCGGTTTGGCGAGGACGCTGGCGAGCTGGCCGAGCCAGGGGTTGAAGATGTTCAACTGCTCGACGATGTAGTTCCCGGTCAGCAGCTTGTACGCCTTGCTGACCTTCTCGACTCGAAACCCGCGTTGCTCGAGCAAGCTGGTTGCGGTCTCCGGATCGAAGTAGTGGAGGTGGTCGTTGGGCAGGTAGTAGAACCAGTGTTTGCCCATGATCCACTGCGGGTAGACGCTGCTGACGTCGGGCAGGGTCAGCGCCAGGGTTCCCTCGGGAACCAGCCAGGACCGGACGCGGTCGAGGAACGCCGCGGGCTCGATGGTGTGTTCGAGAACGTCGAAGGCGGTAATGGTGTCGTATTCGCGCGGCGGGTCGAAATCCTCGACCGACCCGAGGTGGGCCGGGATTCCATTTGCCTGGGCTTGCTCGATGGCGCCCGGGGCGATGTCGAGACCTTCGGCGTCGATACCGCGCTCGCGGGCCAGGGCGACGAACTGACCGGCCGCGCAACCGACATCGAGCCAGTGGCCGGCGCGGGCGAAGGCCTCGACCTGATCCATCCTGTGTTCTGCGATCAGTCGGCGAATATCGGTGGCGCGGTGAAACGTGGCGTACCACTCGCGATAGGTCTCATCGTAGTAGTGCTGATTCTCTTCCACGGTCGGCATCGGGTCGACTCGCACCAGGCCGCAGCCCTCACAGCGCACGAAGTCGCGTCCGCCCTTCTCGAACAAGGTGCGGGTTTCGGTGGAGTTGCAGATCAAGCAGGCGCTGGACACGGTTCGGCCGACGTTATCTCGGGCGCTGTGCGGTGGCAACGACATGTTCCCAATAGGCGGCGGGGACGAATCGCGACAAGAACAGCTCGAGCCGGGTGATCGCGGATCGCGTCCAGCCGATCTCGGCGAGCCGCGGCAAGCCCCAGCGGTAATGGAAGAGCAGTCGCCGCAGCGGCAGCGGATGCGCGGTCGCGACGTCGACGATCTCGAAGCCCTCGAGGAGGTCTCGCACGAACGCGGTATGGAAGCGTCGCGATTCCCTCTCGGCGGCGACCAGCATGGCTTGGAGCCGGACGATCGGATTTCTCCCGTTGGGTTCGATCAAGAGCAGTTGCCCGTCCGGCACGAGGACCCGCGCAGCCTCGCGGACGACCGCTCGCGGATCCGCGACGTGGTGCAGAACATCGCGGATGAAAACCGACTCGAAGCATCGATCACGAAATGGCAGGGCGACGCCATCGGCTGACGCGTACGCCGGCCCCGGTACGGCGAGGCGGGCGAAGGCGACCTTGGGAAAGAAGAGATCGACTCCGACGCAACGTCCGCGACTCGCCAACCGCGCCAGGTTTCCTCCTTCGCCACAGCCGATCTCGAGGAACGGCGGCCGGATCTTTTCGACGAAAGGCGCCAGCAACGCGTCCTCGGTCGCCGAGAAGCCGGGGCCGCTGGTCAGGAACCGGAATCGATCGCGATCGGCCAGATCGAAGTACTCGCGCTGGACGTCCCCGAACCGCGTGCCGTCCTCGGCCACGCGATCACTTCTTCCTGCCGGGCGAAAGCAGCTCGAGTAGGCGGAGAACCGGGTGCGCGGCCGGGCGGTATTGGTCGAGGTTTGCGACGTACCAATCGTACGCTTCGTTCATCAACTCAGTGTTGCTGCGCTGCGGCTCCCAGCCGAGATGCACGCGCGCCTTGTCGATGTCGAGGAGGAAAACGGCATCGGCCAACAGGTAATGTTCCGGTACGATCGGCGACAGCTTGATCGTATCGAGCACGCGCGCTGCGTTGCGCAGGAGCGACGCGGGAATGTGGACCACGCGGGATCGGGATTCGGCGTGGTCGATGAGGGCGCTCACTTGTTGGTGGACGGTCGGGACGGTGGTCGGGTCTGATCCGATGTTGAAAAAGTGCTCATCGGTTGTAGCCCTGGCCGCGCAGATACACGCCTCGGAGACGTCCCACGCGCTCGCCATCTGGATCCGATTGTTGCCACTGCCCAGAGTGAAGACGAGTTGGCCAGTCCGAACCCATTCGAAGAGCATCACGAAGACGCCGGTCATGCGTGGGCCGAACATACTCATCGGACGCAGTAGCGTGATGTCGAGGCCGCGCTCGATCGCCTGGATGCACAGCCGTTCGGCTTCGAGCTTGGACTCTCCGTAGGCGCCGAGCGGCGCGGCGGGGTGTTGTTCGGTGCAGGGAACGGTCTGCGGAACGCCGTAGATTCCGGAGCTCGACGTGAACACCACTTTGGGGATGCCGAGCTCTTCGGCAACGGCGATGACGTTGGCGACGCCACCGAGATTCATGTCGTAGATTTCCTGTTCGCCCAGGGTGGAGAACTGCGGTTTCATTCTCTGCCCGGCGGCGAGGTGGTAGATGACGTCGACCCCGCGAGCGGCGTCTCGCAGAGCTCCAGGATCGCGCATGTCGCCTTGGACGAAGTCGATCCCGGGGCCCGGGCCGACCGCGGGGACCATGTCGAACCCGGCGACCTGATCTCCTCGCTCGGTGAGGCGCTGCGTCAGGCATTGGCCGAGCAATCCCGAGCTGCCGGTTACCAGTGTCTTCATCAACCCCTCCGCTTATCCCGCGACGGTAGGATTGGCAACGGGCTGCGCGTGCTATTCGGAGTCGTTCGCGGCCCGGGCGCGTTCCTGTTCGCGCTCGCGGCGGGCGTGTTCGGCCCTCTCTTTGCGCCGCCTCTGTCGGTTTCCCTCTATGATCCGCTGCTGCAGGTCTACCGACTCCTCGGACCCGACGTCTTCAGGATGCAGGCGGTGTATCTGGAACAAGAGTTGTCGGGCTTCTTCGTACTCGCCCTCCGATACCAGCGCATCGGCGAGCGCGTACGTCCATTCGGGGTAATCGTGGTTATACTTGAGCGCCTCGCGGAACGCGGCGATGGCCTTCTGGTTGTCGCCGCGATTTCGGTAGATCTGCGCGAGGACGGCATAGGCGCGGGGCCGCAGTGCTACGTATTGCCCGCCGACCTCGATCGACTTCGCCATGTACTTCTCGGCGTCGTCGTAGTCATGGCGAATGAACTGAATCGCGCCGAGGTTGTAGTAGATGAAGGCGCCAATTCTCGGGAAGGCGTGGATCGATATTCCCTTGTCGAAGAGTTCCTTGGCCTCGAAGAGCACGCGGTGTGCCTCGTCGTGACGACCGGCGTTCATGTGGATGACGCCGAGGTTCAGCCGGACGCGCGGGCTTCCTGGCGCCTTCTTGACCGCGTCCTCGTAGAGCAGCAGGTGGTCGCCCCAGAGGACTGCTCGTGCCTGGCTGCGGAACGATGCGCCGGCGACCACGATCAGCCCGACGATTGCCAGTGCCGACAAGCCGTTGCTACCCAGTGCTCGCCGCGCCAGGTCGGCGAGGAGACCGGCAGCGAAGAGCGAGAAACCGGCTAGCGGGATATACATCCGCCGTTCCACCGCGAGATCTGCGAGGGGCATGATCGACGACGTCGGCGCCAGGACCAGCAGCGTGAACAGAAGCGCGAAGGAGAAGAGCGGCTGCGACTTGATGGTCCGGACCGCCAGGACGACCAGCCCAATCAGCACCATCATCGGAACGATTGCGGCGAGTTCGAAAGGCGACCGAAGCGGCCAGTCGTAGTCGAAAGTCAGCCCGGTAGGAACGAAACAGAGTCGCAGATAGTGCAGGATCACACCGACCTCGGTGGCGAGAAACTGCAGCGGTGTGTAGCGCTCGAAGCCGAAGCCCGCCGACTGCTTGTAGGGTGTGTTGAAGGTGCCGGATGCGAAAGCGCGAAGGACGAGATAGGCGCCGCCGAGCAGCAGCGGAATTAGGGAAAGTCCAATCGTACCCAGCCTTGTCCTGGTCGCCCGACGATCGCCCGCCGCGACGAAGATATAGTCGTAGAGCAGCAGCGCGAGGGGGATGGTGGCGGCGATCTCTTTGCAGGCGAGCGCGAGCGCCGTGGTCACCGGAATCGAGTACCTGGCCCACTTGCGGGTGCTGTTGTTGGGGGAGGTTACCGCGACCGAGCAGATCAACATCGTCAGCAGATAGAACAATCCCGCCTGGGACTCGTAGCGGCTGGAAATATAGGCGACCGATTCGGTCGCCAGGGGGTGGCTGACGAAGATCGCGGCGACGGTCCAGGCGATCGGCTGACTCCACGGTCCGTACCGCGCCGTCAGGCTGGGCAGACGTAAGGTGCGGACCGCCAGCGCGTAAACGAGAAGTGCGGCGAGCGCGTGGATCGCGATGTTCGTGAAGTGAAACCACCAGGTGTCGTAACCACCTTGCGCGTAGTTGAGGGCATAGGTGAAATCGACGAGTGGGCGGTTGCTGTGTGTGAGAAACCTGGCGAGTGGCAGGATTTTTCGCACCAGCAGGCTTTGCTGGATGGCGTTGTTATCGTCGAAGACGAACTCGCCGCTCAAGGCGGGATAGTAAATCAGGCCAGCGAGACCGACCAGCGTCAGGGCCGCTACCGCGTGCAACCACGCTGGCGTGGTGCCCGCGGCGAGCTCGACCCGGAGGACGGGCAGCGGTTTCGCCTTGCTCGCGCGCCCGGGCGCCTCGCGGACTTTTTTTTTCCGACTCGCTTTTCCCATGCAGGCAGGGAAACTACCGAAATGACCGGGGGAAAGGCAACGGCGGGCTGGTCAGTCGCCGTCGTCTTTCTTTGCGGCGGCGGTGGCCTCGAGGACCGCGACGTCCTGTTCCAGCAGGGCAACCGCCTGGGCCAGGCGGCGGATCGAGTCGCGGTGCGACGAGATGACCAGCGAGTAATGCAGGACGATGAACAGCAAGAACACGAAGGCGACCAGGAAAAGCAGGGATGGCGGATAGCTGACGCCAACCGCGCGGGCCAGGTAGTCGAGCAGGGGGCGATACACGGAGAGCGACAACAAGACCGCTCCAGCACCGAGCCACAGCAGCGCATAGCGGATATTGAGGCTGCTGCGACGGACGGTGCCGATGACGAAGGCCATCAGCAGGATCCCCAGTGACAGCGCGACGATTTCGAGGACGTAATTTTCGTAGTGGTGGAACATGCTCAGCCGCTCGCACTATCTACGAACCACCGCCCGCAAGGCAATCGCTGGTGCCGGACCGCATCTCGCTTCGCTGGTAGGCCGAGGCGCAGGGGCAGGCGGAGGCGAGGCGACGAGCGCTGGTCGCCCGGCGGTGGTCGATGATTGCGATTCTCCAGTTTCCTCCCCCTCCTTGGCGCCTTCATGGCCGCGCTGGGTCAGCTGTCGTCGTGGCTGGCTCTGCGTTTGACCAGGATCAATGCGAGGATCACCTTGGCCATGTAGAATCCCGAGTAGAGAGCGCCAATCGACGACGTTCCCGCCTGGCGTTCTCTCATGACGGTGGGTACCTCGTGGATGCGGCAGCCAGCCGCCGCGGCGATCAGCAGCGCCTCGGTCTCCGGGTAGTCGTCGGGGTGGGACGGAGCGAGCGCGCTCAGGGCGCGGCGGTTGAGGCCCCAGTAGCCGGAGGTCGGGTCGGTGGTCCTGGTACCGACCAGTGCCGAGATGATCGATAGGATGAAGATTCCGAGTCTGCGCACGAGGGTCGACTGGTATCCCTCGCGCGCCAGGAAACGCGAGCCGACGATGATATCGGCTTCGCCATCGGCCAGGATCTGGACGAAGGATGGTATGTAGGACGGGTCGTGTTGGCCATCGCCGTCCTGGCGCACGACGAAGTCGTAGTCGTGGCGGAGTGCGTAGATATAGCCGGTTTGCACCGCCGCTCCGATCCCCAGATTGCAGGGGTGTCGCAGTACTCGCGCCCCCGCCGCGGCGGCCTCGTCGCCCGTCGTATCGGTCGATCCGTCGTCGATGACGAGGATATCGGCGTCGCACGATCTGCGGACATCCGCGACCACCCGACCGATCGCCCGAACCTCGTTGAAGGCGGGTATGATGATCAGAGTACGCATCGCTCGCTCAGTCCTTGAGAGCGACCTCCGCGAGCCCCATGCGATAGCGGCGCACCCAGGGCAACGTCTCGTGCATCGCGATGCGCCGAACCGACTGCACCAGGCGTCGCTTGCGCAGTGCGCTCGGCAGACCGCGGATGGCGGCGCCCCATGCGCGCGCGAGAATCGAGACCAGCTCCGCGCGTGACCGGGTAGCGGCGAATTTTCCGGCGGCGCCGCGATGGGTGATGGCGCCGAAGGCCTGTGCCGCGAGGCGGAGCAAAGTGAAGGCAGGACTCACTGCCAGCAGCGGCGCCGGCAGACACTTGGTCGATACCCATACCCGGTTGCGTTCTACCAGGAACGCTTTTTCCGGGGAGTAGGGTGCCGTCGACGCCGAATACTTGTGGTAGACGACGGCGGTCGGGACGGCGCGGCACCGCCACCCTTTGAGTTGTGCTCTGAGGGCGAGGTCGGTGTCCTCACAGTAGGCGAAGAGATCCGGGTCGAACACACCGACATCGGCCAGCATCGATCGCCGCAACAGCATTGCGCACCCGCTCGCGATGAGAATCTCCTCCTCGTTGTCGTATTGCCCTTGGTCGTGTTCGAGTCGGCCACGTCCGCGGCTGAGGCCGTCGGGGTACAGCAGGTGGCCGACATTGTCGAGCACGGAAGGTTCCTGGAAGGAGAGGATCTTGGGCGCGAAGCTGCCGACGTTGGGGTAGCGATCGGCGCGGTCGATTAGCGTTGCGAGGCACGAAGGGGCGACTTCCGTGTCGGTGTTGAGGGCGAAAATGAATCGTCCCGAACAAGCGTCGATCCCGGCGTTGAGACCGGCCCCGTAGCCGACGTTCGCGTCGAGCTCGATGATCCGTACCTGTTCGGGGAAGGCCCGGCGGACGAACGACAGTGAGCCGTCGGTGGATGCGTTGTCGACCAGGATCAGCTCGGCGGCGACGTTCTGGTTCAGCAGCGAGTTGATACAGAGGTCGAGATCCTCGCGGCCGTTCCAATTGACGAGGATCACCGAGACATCGATTGCGGGGTCGCAGCGAGTCAACAAGCTGGGTCGATTTACCTCCATCGTCGCGCGAGACTAGCGCTGCGCGGCACGCGAGCGCCAGGGGGGCCAGTCCGAAACTCGCTTCGCGCGTAGGCTCAGGCTCGGGCAGAGGCTAAGGCAAACGATCGTGGTCGCTGCGCGATGGTGTCTTGAAAATACTCGGTGTGCTGAGAGCTAAGAGCCGATAGCTGCTCCAGCGAAGCGAAGCAGGTACGGGGCGCCGGCGGGGAGCTCGAATGTCGCGGGCAGCGGTGCCCACTCGCCCGAGATCGGGTCAAAGGTTTCGGCCGTAACTCCGCGCGAGAACGTGGCCGCCACGGTGATCGATTCGCGGTAGTTCTGGTTGACGATGAGGGCTGCGCGTCGGCCTCCTGGGCCTGCGAACGAGCCAATCGTTACCGGGGCGCCGGTTACGTCGGCGAACGGAGGAGGCAAGTGGGGCGCGCCGAACCTGCCGCGCGAATCCCAAACTCCCACCGAGGTGAGCCCCTCGGTTTGGCGGGCGAGCGATCGCACGAGCCGATTCAACTTCGCCACCTGGTGGTAGTGTTCGGTC
>Ga0114931_10007109_pt1 | contig 13693 bp, 12 predicted proteins | sample 2SBtaG_FD_89579 | JGI IMG/M metagenome (GOLD analysis project Ga0114931, IMG submission 89579) | Deep subsurface microbial communities from Kolumbo volcano to uncover new lineages of life (NeLLi) - 2SBTROV14_V59a metaG | ecosystem: Environmental > Aquatic > Marine > Volcanic | place: Kolumbo...
ACCGTGGTGACGGACTTGGTCCTATACTCCCGAAACTCCGCCTCATGCCCCGCGTCGCAGGCCATCCGTGTCCTACGATGATCCCCCTTCTCCGCATGGATCAGCTTCTCCATGAGCACGCCCCCCAGTTGGTGCATTGAGTGCCGGATCGCCAACTCGAACGCCTCCAGATCCACGTGTCCCTGCTGCTCGTTGTCCTGAAAGATCAGGTGGAGCAGTCGCTGGATTTCCTGTTGAGCTTCTTCAAGGACTTCCTGCGCAATTTTTTTTTGAGATGTTCCAGTTCCCGCTCATCTTCAATCTCTGGCACGGGGCGTACCCGGCAAATCTGCTCATTCAGTTCGACCACCTCCTGGCACCACGCCTGGAACCGCCGGCCCGTTTCCACCTGCCGCCGGACCTGCTCCAGTTCTGGTCCGACCCGGACATGTTGCGCCACGCTCTTGCCCTTGCGTGTGGTACTCCAGAGGTACCGAGGCCCATGTCCAGGATGTCCCTTCTGATGGCAAAGGCAGTTCGTCTTGCCGCATTTGCTGAAGCTCACGGAAATGCTCCCCCCTCGGAAGTCACCGAACGACTCAAGCCGCTCATACACCTGAGCCCTTTTGCTCTCATAGGTCTGTAAATCATCCATCAGAGGACCTCCTTATCCTGTTGTTTAATAAGCAACAGGATATTAGGCCAAAAAAAAATGAGAAATCAATTTCTACCCATAAATTTGTCTTGCACCCCGGGAGAATAATGGTCACGGCCGACGCTCGTGCTTCTTGATAGCCCAAGACTCCCATGACGCTGTCATCGTCCGGCCATCTAATAGAACCATCTGGCCGTTCGATTCCACCAAAAGGAATCAGATCCACGGGGAGGCCCTGTCGATGATGTATGCGATGCTGGGAAGGTCGACCAATCGTAAAGGACGGGGAAGAAAGTAGCGCCTGCCTCCGGTCATGTGAATTACACTACTTTCTTTCACAGTAGGCTTTCGACAAGTCGTCGGCTTGTTTGGTTGGGCCTAAGAAGGGCAGTGCCTGGACGATTAGCGTTTGTCGTTTTTCATACCGCTCATCTTCCCAACACCTGCTTCCCTTCTGACGAGTGCGTTTTAATAGCCGTAGCGCACTCCCAGGTTGGCACTGAACCACGAGTTCAAGGTCTTCCTCACCAAGGCCATAACCCTGGCGTAGAAGCCTCTTGATCACATATTTGCTTATTCGCGAAAATTTCGGTGCCTGATAGCCTCTTTTGATTATGAGGTCCAACAGGGTCAAAGAGGCTTACGCCGCTCTACGGGCGACTATGGGGAAAAGAAAGGCTATTGATAGGCAGGTTCTAACTCACCTGTGTAGGGCTTTACCTTAATCTGTTTCATCCGTGCTTCAGCCTGGACCGCATCATATTGAAACTGTAAGGCCATCCATCCGTCCGGCGTTGATCCAAAGGCCTTTGACAGCCGGATCGCCATCTCCCAAGACAAATCGGTTTTTTGATTGGTCAGATTGCTCAGTGTTTGTCGAGTCACCCCAAGAATTTTCGCGCCTTCTGTGACAGAAAGCCCAAAGGGTTCCAGACAATCCACCTTCACCCCTAAGCCGGGATGCGGTGGATTCTTCATACGTAATGCGGTTCTTTTGATACTCATGGCTCTTTCCTTTCCTAATGATAATCTTCAAAATTCGCGTCATAGGCGTGCCCATCTTCAAAGCTAAATGTAATACGCCAGTTCGCCCGAACGGTGACGCTCCAGGGGCCTTTTCGATTCCCTGTCAATTCATGGAGGTGGTAGGAATGTACGTCCAACACCTCAATTGCCTTGGCTCGCTCAAGGCGAGCCAAGATCAAACTGACCCGCTCTAACATATCGTGGGGTAATCGCCTGGGGTTGTCATCCTCAAAAAACCGCTTGAGACCACGATGTTGAAAGCTTTTGATCATACTTTTATCGTAAACTGTCAAATGACGTTTGTCAAGTAATGCACCGACGCCTCTCCCTGTCCAGTGGCTTTCGATTTTGAGTGAGTGCCAAGCTACTTCCTCTTATTGTATATCTTCAACAGGTCGTCGGCTTGTTTGGTTCGGCCTAATAATGTCAGGGCCTGGACGATTAATGTTTGGCGTTCTTCATACCGCTCATCTTCCCAACACCTGATTCCCTTTGATCGAGTGCGTTTCAAGAGCATAAGGGCACTCCCGGGTTGACACTGAACCACGAGTTCGAGGTCTCGCTCGCTGACGTCATCACCCTGGCGCAGGAGCCCATTGATCACATGTTTGCCTATTCGCGAAAAGGCATAGTCTTCAACTCCAGCGTGAAGCGCAATGCGCAACGACTGCAAGTAGACTTGTAGTCGTAATCGATTGACACTCGTCACGAGGTCAATCAAAGGCCTGGCAAGCTTTGTGTTCTCTAAGATTTCAGGGAGTTCCACCACGAGAGGGATTGTCAGTTCATTGAGAGGAATGGGAGAAAAGGCCTCCTTCAAGAGCGAAGGCAGAGTCTTGGCATCGATGTTGGAAAGTTGTTGACGAAATGCCGAGCCTTCCTCTAATGCCGGGAAGCGACAGCCCAGGTCGATCGGGCCGTCGTCATACCAATCACGAGATACGAGCGTATCAATAGACCCATCAGAAAGAATGATGGTCTGCATTCGTTGAGCCAACTCTTTGACAAATAACGTCACGGCGTCAGCATAGCCGGATTTCGCGTTATGACAGTAGTTGTCAAACGTGAGGAGTCCTCCCTGATTCATCAAGCCTAACAAGGTCCGGCCAATGACCTTTCCGTGGAGATCCCGACCATAGAGCACGCGCTTATTGATGTCAGCGGCATTAGAAAAGACGGAGAAATAATTGAATGAGCCTGGACTCAGACAAGTCTGGAAATGGGCGCCCATTTGAAAGATTTCGAGGGGATCATCTTCCAGAGTTAAGAAGCAGGAGTTCCCATCAGGAGGCCGATGTTCCGTCGTCCCGATCCCATTAATCCACGGATCAATGTTCACGCCTCGTTGAGTCAACAGATTCAGAAATCGTTGATTCGCTGGATCATCTCGGAGGTCCCACGGGGGCTTACCCGTTCGAACACGAATGAGGCGAAGTGCCAATGTCTGGTGCGACGCATCCAATTGAAAAATGGGGAGGAGTGTTTCTAGGGTTTTCTTTTCGAATAACCAGGGAGGACAATCTTCCATCTCCAAAAAACGCGGCCACTCTTTGACGAACCGAGTATCTAGAGGTTGTTCCCAATGTCGGACTACTGCGCGTTTGAATGCTCGATCTATTTTTGTGTGTAACGTTCGCATCCTTTGTGGCGAGATAAAATCCTTTCTACTTAATCGGGCTGCGAGATTCTGTCTTCGCATCACTAATGGTGAGCGGTGTTTCTCAGAAGCCCCACTGATTTTTTCATCGAGATGGTGGAGCTCTTGTGTGATCTTGTTGGGATCTGGAAAATCCCTCGACAAAATAGATGACGCTATTTTCTCTGCCTTAGGTTCGATCGAGGCCAGTTTTTCTAAAGTTTCCCTAAAGGCCTCTGGATAATGCACCATCCATGTTCGGGCGATTCTTGTGATTGTCGGGCCAGAAGCAATCGGATCGTTTTTCGAAACTTTCTGAAGAAAGAGGAGCTGATATTCCCCGTAGCGGGGTGCTTTCCAATAGCCTTCTACAACAAGATCTCGGAAAATCTCGCCCTGTCTGGCTTCTTGGAACGCTCTAAATGTTGGACCGAGGTAGTTCCACACTAGATCTGGATTGTGATCCACTAATGCACGTACCAGTTTCACAAACATTTCATCGCAATCAGGCGCCCATGCCTTTGCGAACACCAACCGTACGTCAGGAATATCATAGAGAAAGTCATAGTTCAGGAGGTTTGGATCGGGATAGCCGCGGTAGTGTGTTTGGCGAAAGAGCAGCGCCACGGCCACAGTCTGGTCTACCGAGAATCCTAATTTCAGTAACGCCCAAAGATTCTTGACTTCCTGGATGTTTAACCCACGATCTTGATGGTGATGCATTCGAGCGAGAATCCGAAAGACCTCCGAAATCTTTGAAGAAGGTTGAACTTGTTCAATCAGAAACTCACTGAGGAATCCATAGAATTGATGATTTAGCCCTGCTGGTTGCCACGGAGTTAACGCTTTTGCATCATTCGAGACTTTCAAGTACTCCTGAAATCCAGAGAGAAGGTGAAAAAGCCTTCCTGGAAATTCTGTTGACAGGGCATAAAAATGATTGAGAGCTCCCAACCGGAGATTCGGGTCATCTGGCAGGAGGGCGATAGTTTGTGCAATGGCTGACTGGAGTTGTCTTGGCAGAAGTACGAAGGCCTGGACAGTGTACAAGAATTTAGCGATGTTAAATTCATACGGAACAGAACCTGTTAGTTCACGATACACTTCTTCTAATTGATCTCTTAGAAGTCTCTGCTCAGGATTTGTTTGCCACTGTGTGTGTTTTGTCAACTCCCAATAAATCGTCTTTATATGGGTTCGGGAATCAATTAAATGATTCCACCACTCTCGCCACTGGTTAAGCGTGGCCGTTAAGTCAATCGAAGCGACCAGACTCATGATCTGTTTTCGTGTGCCAGAATTCTGCCTGAACAGCCACGTGATAAAAGATACCCATGCACGACACCATACTGCATCGAGCCTCCAGGCAAGGTCAGGGAGGTCACGTAGCGTATGTGTCTCAGAATGCATTTCCCGTTCGAAGTCAGCCATCTCTTTGACGAGATACCCGCTCTCCCGCAGCACAATACGGAATGTTCCCGCCCATTCAATGTTGTGCTGTGTTTTTTCCTTCATGAAGTGAGAGAGTCGGTTGTCACGCTTCAAAAGGTGAAGAATAGGGTTAAACGAACCGCCCTCCAAGCTGATAAGGTGGCACACCTGCACTGTGGTGATCAGATTCAGTTCCAGCCAGTGTTTATAGACTTGCGGATTGCTTGCAATGGATTGAAGAATTTTAGGAAGAGGCTGAACGTCGATGTAGTAGGTCCACGATAGCGCAGACAATAACGGGATGAGTTGGGCGTAATCTTTCTCAAGTGTCCAAGCTATTTCTCGCGTAGCTTGTGAATATGTGGATCGTTCAGAAAACAGGTGTGGCGGAGGTGGCTGGTTCTCGAGAACAATCGGTTGTAGCCAACCAATGAGTGATTGGGTGCGGAGTTTCCATACATGAACATCCCCAACGATTTTGGGAAGTGCGCGTGGGAAATCTCGTGTAAGTTTATTGACAGTTTGGACTGATTTCCTCAGCTGGGCAGCATTCAACGTGCGAATACGGGATTTTTCTTGGTCACCTTCTAAGGGAAGAGTCCAATGCCATTCACCTTGGTCATTGAATCGAGGAAATCCTCCCAACCACCACAAATGCGCGGTGATCAACCGACGGGCACTGGCAACTCCTGCCGCTTTAGGCGTACCTTTTGATTTCTTGGGTGGCTCTGTCAAAATCTTTTGGCTGTGGGGCATACTCGATTGCTACATTCGTCAGACGGTCATAAATAATTCTTTAGTTCTTTGTCACTTCTGTCAATCGCAGTTTCTCTTGAAAACTGGCTATTTGGCTGATGAGTTCTTTGACCATGATTGGGGCTATTTCTTGTCCCCAGGGAATGTAGGTCTCCTCAGCATCTTTGATTTTCTTGCTTCTTCCTTGCAGCGATAACGTTTCCAAGTCCTTGGTATTGTCTATCATATCCGCGATCTTGACTCGGCGGATTTTGTTCCTCGCCCAGTGGAGTCTTTGGATATAATCTGCGGAGGTGAGCTTCTTCCCATCGGCCATTTTCCCTTTATTCTTGGAAAGAATATAGACCCCATTGGAAATTTCGTAGCCAAACACTTCCTGAATTTCATCCATCCTAACTTGACTGTCTTCGACGGTATCATGCAGGTACGCTACACACTGCGTGACGACATCATCGTACCCATATCTCGCAAGGGTCTCAGCAACGGCAAAGGGATGAGTGGCATAGGGAAGATTGCTTCCCTTGCGAAATTGTCCCTCGTGAAAATGCTGGCAGTATTTTTTGGCTAGTTCTATTTTTTGATTAGTCATTGTTCCTCCGATTATCTTCATGGGTTCAAAATCTAGTTCTTCTTAATACCTTTTTTCTTTATGGGCTGATGTCTCCGAATGATGATTCGATCCTCAATGAACCCCATCCGCTTAAGCGTCTTTTTTGGTTGCTCATTTCTGCAAATGATTTGTTTTGCAACTTTGAGGTTGAGTTGAGGGACAACCACCTGATCGTGTTTCGCGAAGAGATGCTTGGAGAATACCTCTTGAACATTCTGAGTCTCGAGCCAAGTTACCGACACTGGGTGATTACGATATTCCAGGTCTGAGGCATCTTCCTGGATTATCCTTCGAACTTCCTGATTCGCATGTGTAAGGTTTTTTGTGTTCCAGACGGAAACCAGAATTTGCTCCCAAAAGTCATAGTCTAAAGAAAAACCCTGAATGGTCTCGAATGCAAACAATATCCTATCTGGAATAGAACCAATTACTCTTTTTCTTTCCAACCAAAGAAATCTCCTTGGTGCACAAAGATGATTGGCCGTTCCGCTAAAATGGGATTGACCCCAAGATATTCAAGCGCCTGCGCGTATTTCTTCCTTAGTCGCGTTTGCTGAGCTTGGTCAGAAATCAAATGGGCTTTGGAAAGGTTGTGTGAGGCATCGGCAATTTTGATTGCCTTGGAAATGGGATTCGCTTGCGACTCTTGGGAGGTACTCGGTTTTATAGTCTTCTTTTTTTGGCAACGTCCGCTTGGTCATCCCATCAACACCATCACGAACTATCTGTCCAAATTTCTCTCCAATTTCATTCAGTAGGGATGCTTGTCGTTCTGGTGGTGCATCCTCAACGGCGTCATGCAGGAGACCCACGATCTCATAATCTTCTCCCAAGGGTGCCACTCTCTTGGCGACATCTAACACATGAGCCATGTAGGGATGTCCACCCTTATCCACCTGCTGGCCGTGAATTTCTTCCGCTAATGCTCTTGCTTCTTTGATACGATCATTGACTTGCATGGTAGCCCCTTCAGGGTAATGTTACTTTTTTGTTTCCGAGCCATGAGGAAGGAGACGCATCATAGACCATTCATCCTTACCCACTCTTTCGCCTCCTCCAAACTTTGTATTTCCCCATTAAGTTGTACGTCGAAAACCTGTCTGAGGATCTCACCCATTTTGGGACCTGGAGAAAATCCCAGTTCAAGCAAATGCCGACCTAAGAGAAGCGGTTCAGGCCCTTTATTTTGCACGTTGAGGGAATGGGCGATTTCCAACATGGCTTTCATCTTCTCCGGTAACCTCTTCGGTAAGGGCGGACGGCCACTTTGATCGGCTTCAACCAACCGCCCCAGCATTTCCAGGGTTTCACCAGCGCTGGCCAGAGTAACCGACAGCCTTCGCACATGACGTAGAGAGCCTTGAAAGTCCACATGGCTGAGATGATACCGACACAGTGCCACCACCCTTTCTCTGACTTGTGGTGGGGCACCTAACCGACGCAGAAAGACCTGAAAGATTTCGACCGTTTCACAATGTCCACGAGATCGAATGCGGCCATCAAGCATTTCGGTCGTGGTGGGTTTTCCCAGATCATGGCAAAGAGCCGCAAGGACCAAGATAGCTCGGTCATCTGTATTAAGCCCATCACGTTCAGCAATGGCTGCAGCCTCATCCGTCACTAACAATGTATGCCTCCAGACATCTCCCTCTGGATGAAACTCTGGATCTTGAGGGCAACCCATTAAGGCCTGCAGCTCAGGATACATCTCGATCCATCCCGTCTGACGAAGAAATTCCAAACCACCTGAGGGCAACACCGATTGAGATGCCCACTTGCACCACTCCCCCCAAATACGTTCAATGGGAAGAGTGGGATACTCCACCAATAATTCTTGTGATATCCGTATGGTTTCAGGGGCTCCCCGTAATGAAAATCTTCCGGCTAATTGCTGGCCTCGAAGCACACGAAGGGGATCTTCCCTAAAACTCTCCGTGGTATGTCGAAGGCTTTTACTCTCCAAATCTTGTAGACCTCCAAAGGGATCAAATAGTTCCTGGCTCTCTGGATCCCATGCCATGGTATTTATGGTAAAGTCGCGACGCCCCGCTGCCTCTTCGATCGTCATAGCTGGATCTGAGTTGCTCTCAAAGCCCTTGTGCCCTAACCCTCTCTTCGACTCTCGGCGTGGCAGAGAAATATCAATTGGCAGGCCCTTCAGTTTGATCACCCCAAATGCTTCTCCGACCACATCGAAAGGAAACTGACCTGAGAGAATTTCGACCAACTGGTTTGCCGAGATCCCATACACTTCGATATCAAAATCTTTAGGTGTTATTCCGAGAAGCGCATCGCGGACACATCCGCCGACAAAAAGCGCTCGTCCACCCATACTTTTGACCATTTTCGTAATCTGGGTTTGTACCTCTCGCACAGCCAGATCATCTATCAATAAGGCAATCTGTTTTTTCATGATCAATTCGTGTATGTCTAAAGGGAATAATATCGATCAGTGCTTGAAAACCCACTTGAGAAAGTGAAACTACCCGCCCAAAGGGCGGGGCTTCTCCAAAACCTAAAAAACTATTGCTTTCGTTTGCTCCAGGGCTGCCATTCATCCCCATGCAAAGCAAGGGGCTTTCCTGGCAGGTTTAGTAACCATTCTCGAGCTTACAGTCGCTTTGTAACTGACTGATTCCCAAAATTATGGCTCCTCTTCCTTTCCTAACACCATACGCTCAATTGCTTCAATGCCCGCTTCCATCTTGCTTCGAGCCGAGGAATTGGCTGAATGCACATAGATCGCCGGTGGTCGAAAGCCGCGGGTTGCCACAGCCTCTTCGATCCACAACACCACGTCATAACCAGTGCCCCGCTCGTCGTCTCCCAAGTCATGGTCGAGACTGATCTCGGTTACGCCGCCTTGTTTTAAGAGAGCAATGGCTTCATCCGGCCACCGTACCTGCTGCCAGCCGATCGGCGCTTGTCGTTCATCATCTAGATAGACTCGCATGTATTGATTCCTCTATAAAACTTCCCCTTCCATGGCAGTCGCATTCATGCTCTAGTAATTTTACCCAGTCCGTCATTGACCTAAGACTCTTTAGATCCATTCGCCACCGCTGCCTTGAGCTGTTTGCAAGTTTCTACGTCCTTTTCCGTTTTGAGTGTCCGTTCAAGTAAGGGCATAGCATCCATTGGCCAAGATGACGATTCCCATGTGGCCAACACTTTTCCTGCTGCTCTACGATTGTAACGGTTGTCACTTCGCAATCCCGCCAAGATCAAAGATTTCCCAATCCCAGGAAACTGACAAAGGGTCTTGATCAGGTCATCCAAGTCTTCAAGCTCGGGTTTGGTTGCCAATGAGGTATCTGCAACGCCACTATTATTTAGTCCCAGCGCATCGGTAGCCCAATGAGCTATCGCATACATTTGATCCTCCGTTTTTACGGAAAAGCATGCATAGCCTAAGAGGTCAGTTCGTCCAGCCTTCACAGCCGAAAACCATTTCCCCCATGGGTCTTCCCCCCACCCGATATCTGTAATCCAGACAGCCATGTCATAGTCATAACCCTGGCCAACGGGATCAACTAAAATCTTCTCAACCAACGCACGGTGTTCTGGTTTTTCAAAAACATTTTTTAATCGTGCGAGCGTTGGCTGTAATGCATTGCCGATCCATACACGCTCCATATCCTTCGGATCAACCTTCTCTAAATACCCAAGCTCCTCATAGATATCAGTTACATTGTATAGTGATTCGAGGGACAGAACGTGAGCTTCCAGATGTCGCAGAAGGTTTAACAACATGTCAGAATAATCGGGAAAATCACTGAGGATAGCTTCAAAATCCTGCCTTCTCAGATCATTGAATATATTGATCGCCCCTAGAAGGAGTGGGTGGTCAATGATTTCCTCAGCCAGAGCTTCTCCTAGTCCCCCTGCAATCGCGGCCTGCTTGGCTTCTTCAGGTAAGTCGCTAGGATCTTGAGAGTCACCATAATACATTCGAAGTATCAACCGCTTCGCTGCCGGGTTGTCCGTACCCAATAATCGTTCAATGAAATCGAAACGATCCCCCACACAAAGGGCGTTGGCAATCTTGAATGTCAGATTCTCCTTGGACGTTTCGTCAGGGAACTTAACCCTGGTCAGCAACGACTGCACGCGGGAGGCAAACGGCCGATGCGGGCCTAACACTTCCACGATATCAAGGGGGACCACTCGCGCGAAGGTTGTTAGTAGTTCGAGGGCCATTACAATAGCAGTCTGATCAGGTGCGCACCGTATGATCCACAGCAACACGCGTAGCACTGCTGAGTTATCGACTGCGGATTGGTCAAGCGCCTGGTTGATAATATCGCGGGTAAAAATTTCGTCTTTTCCGATATAGCACACTTCCTTATAGGTTTCTGCGATCAAGGGCTTTGTCCGATCCTTCAGGGCGGCGAGAATCTTGCCCCCTAAAGCATCTCGTCGCGTTTTCCACTCTTCACCGAAATGTTGGTCTCTATTGTCTTGCGCTGTATCCAGAAGTGGAGGCGGAAAATAACGCGGCCCACCCCACAAATTTGTTTTGGAAGAAACTTCAAACGCCTGTTCTTTCAGCGTTTGGTAAATAGAAGGCCGACTCTGATCCCATGGACACAGAGCCTCACACTTCAACTCGATGTTTTCGTCGTCTCTTTTCTCACTCATCGGCTTCTCCTTTTTCATCGGGATCAGGTAGGGTAACTCCCGATGAGGAACATTCCTATATAACCAGAACTGTTGGGGGGGATTGGCACTTGTGAATGGCCGCAGGTCTTTCTGAAAACTCCAAAGTTTCGCGGTTCTACTTATGGATTAATTTCCGACTCCCCATTTTCTTCGTTCATCGGACGTGCCTCGTTCAACGACGGTTCCCATCCATTGGGAAAGGACTCGTTGCTCTTCAGGCTTGGCTTGTCGATTGAAAGTTCCCCTTGCCTGAACAAGTGTCTTGGTTCGCGGATGGATCTCTACCGTGAGGCGGTGTTTCTTGTTGTGCCGAAGGGACACAATCGCCGAGTGTCCTGCGGCACATCGCCCGGCATAACCAGCGACACAATGATTCATGGCCAGCCCCTCGAGGTACAAATCTTCCCCAGAAGTGAGTTCGACACATGACCAAGCTCCAAGCGATGGATCATCTACTTCCCAATCCCACCCATAACTTCGCCATTGGCATTCTGGCCATGGGCGTGCGATCTCTCGCTGGTATTGGTAGCTCCGTTCTAGAATAGTGTGGAACTGTCGGCCCTTCCAGGAAAATCTTGGATTCCCAGCGCGTTTTGCTTCGGTGTACTCGTGTATTGCCCACCTCAAGATGTAAGACCTCTCCATCCCTACGTTGGGAATGTCCTCTCGGTGGGTAATGAACCAGCGAACCGTTTCCAGCCAAAATGGGACATAGTCTTTATCTTCTGGAGGCTCGGTCGGATCAAATAATCCAGAATTCATTTTAAAGGAGAAAACTTCTCTATGGCTGCCTCCTAACCGTTTGACCTCGGCTCCTATGCATGCCCATTTAGGAGCACTTCCCTTCTCTTCTTTCAAGTACTCGGGGAGCCTCGGCGGAATACGCCAGCCAAAAAGGTCGCCGGCTTTTTTAAGGCTCCCGCCCTGACCAAATAGGATGAACCAAATAAGCCATTTAAATCGGCAGTCTAATTCCTCCCCCCAATTCCTATGCAGAAATTGGGGGACAGGGTGCCGAGCGAATACATGGTCGAGAAAGTTAGAATGCTGATCCCAGGTACGGGGGCTCCTGAGCCAGAAGGGAGAGAACAGGCCAACATGTACCACCAAAATTGAATTATTACGTTGCTCCGCTGCGATTTTAAGCATCCTGCGATCGCGTGGATCGGCCAGGGATTTTTCGATCTGGGTTTGAAGTGCTTTTGGATTTCGTGAAAAATCATTGATGTTCGTGAAAAATTCGGCCAACCGGGATTCAAGGCGGGTACTGTTTCCGTCAACGAATTGAGGCCGTGGCGCTTTCTCACTGGTTTCCGAGAATTTCTTAGGCGTTCGTTCGTCCAAGGCGAACAAGGCTGGCCTATTGAGGATACGGCGGACATATTCCTTGGTAGCCTCAAAAGAACTCTTGAAGTCAGGAGCTAAGTCATGACTCAGATTGTTATTTGAACATGTCCAATAAGGATCACAAGGATCCCAACATTCATCGGTCACAATACCCGAGTAGTACCCTCGTCTACGCGGACTAGGGTCCATCAGCGAATGAATTAAAAACTCCCCGGCACTTATAGGGCGCCAATTGATAACTTTCTTGCCGAATTTTTTCTGCTTCATGTGAATCCCTATGGTAAAGATCGTTTTAATGACTTCAAGGCCCCGTAGCATGCCTCGGGGTTACCCTATGGAGCTGGCGACTATTCGCCTGTTGAATACTCCGTCTACTTGCGTCGAGGATCATTTGTTAAAATGGCGATCTTGCTCTTATTAATGTGCTGCTTCTTGCCTGATTCGTTATTGGCCATCTGCATGTTGGGTAAATTTGGAATTTTGAAGAGATTTTAGAATAGCTGTTTTGTCGTTTTCGTTTATATAGGTCAGGACGATTGTGAGGACCCGATCATTAAACAACCGCACATAATAGATCTGACGAAAATTTTCCGTTTTCTTTTCTGGCGACGAATATACCGTTAAATCTAGGGAATCAAACCAAAGACCTCCGAGCAATATTCGAGATATCTTACGGTCAATCCCCTTATTTTGGTGAATGTTACTATCAATGACTTGTTGGAACATCGTTGTTTTATATGTCTCATACTTCCCTTCAGTGTTTAGGGCCAGCTCCCCACCCTCCGTGATTGAAAAGAAAAGGGCGTAATTTCTCCGCAAATTTAGAATCGAGGTAAACTCCTTTTTTCCGATTGCCGGATCGGTATTTTTCCTAAGGACTTGATTTATCGTTCTCTCAAGAGAGGCCGTTTCTTTCTCTGTAAAGACCCACCAACCTTTAGGTATTGGAAAAGTCCAACCCAGCTGCTCATTCTCATAGGCTCCATTAATAATGGCCCCTTCATCTAACTTAGCAGTCAAAACGGAAACTATCACGGAAGCCTCTCGATGCCCTTGTTCGGCAGCTTTCTGAAACCACGTGAGGGCAAGCTGCTCATTTTTCTCTACCCCTTCACCCATTTGATACATTGTTCCCAAATGGAACTGAGCATTTCGTTTTCCCTGATGAGCCGCTTGTTCATACCATTTGAACGCCACCGTATCGTCTTTTCCGATTCCATCGCCTTTCCGATAGATAAACCCAAGGATACTTTGTGGATCATACGCAATAGTGGGTATTAAGAGTCTTAAGGTACAATGAACCTTTGTATCATGAACGGTGGACATTGTATGGAACTCACCCAAGAGGTTTTTGAATTAATTTTTCCCCAAGGCGTCTTTGAATGGTTTGACCTCATCGAAGGGACACGCGATGGAGATACAACCGCCATCACGTTTGAGGAAAAAGACCTTCCCCCACTCTCCGACAAGCAGAAACACCAAAAGATCGTGGCCAGGAAATTTCACCACATCACGGTGACCGACTTCCCTCTCAGAGGCCGACCAACGCGGCTCACGTTTCGGCGCCGGTACTGGCAACTCGAGGGGCAAC
>Ga0114931_10007110_pt1 | contig 13692 bp, 9 predicted proteins | sample 2SBtaG_FD_89579 | JGI IMG/M metagenome (GOLD analysis project Ga0114931, IMG submission 89579) | Deep subsurface microbial communities from Kolumbo volcano to uncover new lineages of life (NeLLi) - 2SBTROV14_V59a metaG | ecosystem: Environmental > Aquatic > Marine > Volcanic | place: Kolumbo...
AGATCCATGTTGGCCATGACCGATTCAGCCAGTTCGATTTCTGCGCGCGACACTCTTCCATCCGCTTTCGCGATATGCCCCATCACCGAAAAGGTGGCGGTAAAAAAAGCCATCTGCACGCGTTCCTCGTCGTGCCGGAATGCGGGGCGAGCGGAATGCTCCATGCCCTTGTTGAGCTGGTAGCCCAGTGCCGTGCCGACGATTGCACCAAGCGGCCCGCCGATCAGAAAGCCGAACGATCCGCCGAGAACTTTGCCGAGCCAGCGCATGTTGAAGTCCAGTGGGTGATTGATGCGTGCAAAAAAAATGGGTAAAGTGACACCATTGTGCCTTTTTGATGAAGTGAAACTCAAGGTTGATGACTGTTCCCACGATTTTATATGAAACCTGCCTGAAATGCGTCCGGCATCGTTCCAGCGGTAAAGTACGCGACATCTATGACGTCGACGATCACCATTTGCTGATCGTCACCACGGACCGAATATCCGCTTTCGATGTGGTTCTGCCTGACCCGATTCCAGGAAAAGGGCGGGTGCTCACCTCGCTCTCGAAATTCTGGTTTGCAAAATTACAGGATGTCATTGCAAACCATTTGTCCGCGATGTCACTCGAACAGGCGGTTCCCGACGAAGATGAGCGCGCGCAGATCGAAGGTCGTGCGATGGTGGTAAAAAAATTAAAGCCATTACCCGTCGAAGCGATTGTGAGAGGTTATCTCATCGGTTCCGGGTGGAGAGAATATCAGAAAACCGGTGCTGTGTGTGGCATTGATTTGCCACAAGGCCTGCAGCAGGCGGAGCAGCTGCCGGAAGCCATCTATACGCCCTCGACCAAAGCCGAAGCCGGCGAGCATGACGAAAACATACCGTTTGCGGACACGATCGCTCTTTTGGGCAGCGACTTGGCCGAAAAAGTTCGCACGGTCAGTCTTCGGCTCTACTCGCAGGCAGCCGAATTTGCCAGGGAGCGTGGTATAATCATTGCTGATACGAAGTTCGAGTTTGGTCTGGATGAGGGGGGCGCCTTGTTTCTGATCGATGAACTGCTGACCCCGGATTCTTCCCGCTTCTGGCCGGTTGAGCAGTATCGGCCGGGCATCAGTCCTCCAAGTTTTGATAAACAGTTCGTGCGTAATTATCTGGAAGGCCTGGATTGGGATAAAGCCCATCCGGGGCCAAACCTGCCGCAGGAGGTCATTGCAAAAAGCGCCGCAAAATATCGGGAGGCGGAGGAACGCCTGCTGGGGCGGGCGTCAACCACGTGAGTTTTGGGTTGACAGAAACTGATTATTGGGTTGGGCTCGACAGAGCATCGATGAATTGACTGTTTCAACTGCAAACCATTGGAAATAGCAAGGGGTTGACTTGAACTTCATGTCCCCACTTTCGGAGCAAAGCTGATGAAAAGAACAACAACGTATCACGACCCGAACCAGTCGCAATCAGCGATGGCTATGCGGCCGCGTGAGTCATCGGACCGCAGGCGACTTGGGTGGCGGACATTCGTGTACTCCAATTTGGCCGCGCGGCGCATGGGGCCGCGGCGTCGGGACGAGAAAGCGATGCCGTTTTATACCGATCATTATGATGCCAAGGTCTCGCTGCTTTTCATTTTGATTTTAGCGCTGTGCGTTGCGGATGCCGGTTTGACGCTGCGGATACTGGCGCGAGGCGGTACCGAATTGAATCCATTGATGGATCGACTGCTTGACATCAGCCCACAGGTGTTTTTTATCGGCAAATATGCGCTGACCAGCGCTGGTTTGTTGTTCGCCTTGCTGCATATCAACTTCAAAGTATTGAAGCTGTTTCCCATGCGGCAGGTGCTGTGTGGGTTGTTGGGCTTCTATCTCTTTCTCGTGGGCTACGAACTGGTAATTTTGTCGATGGTGTAATCTGATGCGGTCGGAGTATCGATTGCACGCGGGAGTGGTATCGTGTCTCGGTCCGGTTAAATCAACCCATGCTCGGCAAATGAATAGGCTTCGCCGTCACCGACGATGAAATGGTCGAGCACGCGGATATCGAACAGCGCCAGTGCCTGCTTCAATTTTTGGGTGATCTGTTTATCCGCCTGGCTTGGTTCGGCAACGCCGGAAGGATGATTATGAGCGAAGATGACTGCGGCAGCGTTGGCCGATAAAGCGTGTTTGGTGACTTCCCTTGGGTATACGCTGGCTCCATCGATCGTTCCTCGAAACAGTTTCTCGAACTCGATAATGCGGTGTCGGTTATCCAGGAAGAGACAGGCGAATACCTCATGGGGATAGTCGCGTAATTGAGCCGTCAGATAGGCACGTGTGGTGTCGGGTTGTGTCAGTGCGCTGCCGCGTTTGAGTTTTTCGAGAAAATGGCGCCTCGCCATCTCCAATACCGCCTGCAACACCGTAAATTTTGCCATGCCAAGGCCGTGACACTGGCTGAAGTGTTTTAGATCCGCCTCCAGCAGGGCGCGAAGAGAGCCGAACTCTTTTAAGACTTCCCGGGCGAGATCGACAGCTGTTTTACCTTTGACGCCGGTACGCAGAAAGATTGCGAGCAGCTCGGCATCGGAGAGTGTCTGCGGCCCGTGCCGAAGCAGTTTTTCCCGTGGTCTTTCGGCTGCCGGCCAATCGGTAATGGGCATGGGTCCTGTTGCTGTTCGTGAGGGTATGAAAGGCTTCGTCACCAGAAATACGGGGAGGAACGGAGAGTGCTTTGTTTTTTTCGCTTCTGCATTTAAGCATAGACGAATCTGGCTACCTGCCCATCGGCGAGGAGGGTGAATCTTGCGTCCCCAGGAAAAAGGAAACGAAACATGAGTCTGCTCGCAAACAAACGCATCCTGCTCGGTGTCAGTGGGGGCATCGCTGCATATAAGGCGGCCGAACTGGTCCGTCTGCTGCGAATGAAAGGCATGGACGTCAGGGTCGTCATGACCCGCAGCGCCGCTGAATTCGTTGCGCCGCTTACGTTTCAGGCACTTTCCGGGCAGCCTGTTTCGCTGGAATTGATGGACGCTCATGCGGAAGCGGCGATGGGACATATCGATCTCGCTCGCTGGGCTGAGCGCATTGTGATCGCGCCGGCAACGGCCGATTTTATTGCTAAACTAAGAATGGGCGTTGCCGACGAGCTGTTGTCGGCGGTCTGTTTGGCAGCCGATGCACCGATTGCTTTGGCGCCAGCCATGAATCGGGCGATGTGGCACAATCCCGCGACGCAGGACAACGTGGAATGCCTCCGCAATCGTGGGCTTACGATCCTTGGTCCTATGGAAGGCGCTCAGGCTTGTGGTGAGATCGGGTTGGGGCGAATGATGGAGCCGGCTGATGTTTGCACCGCTCTTGCCGCGACCTTTGTTAGTGGGATTCTTGATGGTGTTTCCGTGCTTGTCACCGCCGGACCGACGCGGGAGGCGATTGACCCGGTCCGCTATATCAGCAACCGCAGTTCGGGAAAAATGGGCTATGCAGTGGCAGCAGCGGCCGCCGAGGCTGGTGCCGAAGTGACTCTGGTGAGCGGCCCGGTCGCCTTGTCACCGCCCCATGTCAAGGCGATCGTGAACGTGGAAAGTGCTCGGGAAATGTACCAGTCCGTCATGGAGCGGGTGGCTTCGCAAGCGATTTATATCGGCGCGGCCGCAGTGGCGGATTATCGCCCAGTGGCCGTGAAGCAAAAAAAAATGAAAAAAGAGGCCGGGCGGCGCCAGTTGATTTTGGAAAAAACCGACGACATTCTGGCTGCTGTCGCGCAGTTGGACGATGGCCCTTTCACCGTCGGATTTGCCGCCGAGACAGATAATCTCGAAGAATACGCGCAACATAAATTGCAAGTCAAAGCATTGGATATGATTGCCGCCAATTGGGTCGGCCGGCCGGGAGGCGGTTTCGATCTTGACGAGAATTCCTTGACTGTTTTCTGGCCGAATGGGCAGAAGTTGTTGCCGATGGCTCCTAAGAAGGTTGTGGCGAAACAGCTCATCGAGCTGATAGCAAAACGGTTTCATGACAATAAACGGTGAGGTGAGGTGGCAAAATCTGTATGACCCAAAAGATCGAGGCAAGAATTGTCAATCCAATGATCGGTAGCGAGATACCGCTGCCGACCTATGCGACGGATGGTTCGGCCGGCATGGATTTGAGAGCCTGCATTGCCGAGCCGCTGACGATTCAACCCGATGAAACCAGGCTGATTGGCAGCGGGATTGCCATCAGTATCCGCGACAACGCTCTGATGGCAGTGCTTGCGCCGCGGTCCGGGCTTGGTGTGAAACATCGCCTGGTACTTGCCAATCTCGTTGGCATCATCGACAGCGATTATCAAAACGAAGTAAAAGTCGCTTTGTGGAATGCGGGAGCAAAACCGTATACGGTTCACCCCGGCGAACGGATTTGCCAGATGATGTTCGTTCCCGTTGTACAGGCCGCGCTCGAGTTTGTGGATACGTTTGAAGAAAAAACCGATCGCGGGCTCGGTGGGTTTGGGCATACAGGACGCATCTGAAAAACGCGTCCGATCATCCGTTGGCCGTTGGCGAGTTCGCAACAACAGAAGGCACGTTAATCGGGAGGCAGAACTGCTACATGCCGGGCCGAGGTGTTGATCCCGCTTTCCGCGTTTGTTCGGTTGGTCTTTGCCGGGGGGCGGTCGGTTGCCGGGTGATTGTAGGTGTTTCCGAAATGTGTAAAACCAGCGGCTTTGACTTGCCGAGAAGCACACTATGAGTTTGGCAAGATTCTTCATCGTGGCGGCGTCGGCCGCGTTGGTTGTCATGCTGTTATCCAATGCGGCCTGTTATTGGGTCCTTGCGGATCAATCCGAGCGCTTTCGACGGGACACGGTCCAAATCGCGGCTCGGGCCGTCGCCCAAAACATCCATGCCCGGCTGGATCAGCTGACCAAGACCCTGGAAGTCATTGCGCAGAGGCCGGAACTGGCGGAGTCGCTCGAGAGCGGTGGTGCGACGCAATTGAAGGTTGCGGCTGAGCGACTGCGGCAGCATTTGCCCGGTATTTTGCGCTTGCGGGTGCTGAAGCCGGATATCGATGCTCCGGAGCAGGCCCAATCACCCCATATGGGTTATGCCGATCTGGAAATGGTGCATCGGGCTGCGGTCTCCGATCCATTGCCTGCCGTTCATTCCTATGGCTCAAAGCATGCGCATCTGGCGATCGCGCGTCGTATCGTGCTCGATCAACAGGTCGTAGGGGTCATTCTCGGCAGCTTTTCTCTCAACCTTTTCGAAGAGGCCCTCACATCCGTAGAGCAGCTGCCGGGGGCGGCGCTGCAACTCAGCCAAGGACCGCTAAACATCGATTCCTGGGGTGATCGTTCATTGATGGCGGAGCAGGCTGGCGGCAATGAGCCGGTTTCAGGGACCAGCTGGACCGTCAGATACTGGCCGGCACCTGCCGATAGCCGGGACCGGTTGGTCGTTGTTGGTGTCATGAGCGTTTCGGCTGGTTTGTTGCTCCTCGCTTCTTTCCTTGGATATCGCCGCAGCGTACGGATCTTTCGCAGCGATCAGGAAACCATCGTTCGGGCTGCGCAGGATCTCTTCAAGGGGCGAAAGAGGCGAAATTATTCTCTGAAGATAAAGGACCTCAATAGCATGATCGATCGGTTGTTTCAGTTGAAGGAGGAAGCGACACAAAATTTACTGGCTGGGATTGCCAAGAAAACGGAGGAAGATCAGACCCCCCATTCAGAGCCGACCGATTTTCATTTCGCCAAGTTGGGTATCGAAGCGAACAGCGAGGAGCTCCATCCTGACGTCCCTGCCGAAATTTTTCGCGCTTACGATATCCGAGGACGTGCCGGAGAGTCCCTTGTCCAGGATACGGTCGAGCTCATCGGTCGGGCAATCGGCAGCGAGGCGTACGAACGGGGCTTGCAGCGTATTATTATCGCGCGGGACGGTCGGCTCTCCAGCAAATCCTTCGGCGAAGCGTTGGCGCAGGGATTGCAGGCGAGCGGCTGTGACGTTATCGATCTTGGAATGGTTCCCACCCCGGTGCTCTATTTTGCTACGCACCAACTTGACAGCAATACCGGCGTCATGGTTACTGGGAGCCATGATCCGGCCGAATACAACGGCCTCAAGATCGTGATGGATGGCGACGTTTTGTTCGGCGAGGCGTTGAAGTCGATACACCAGCGTGTCGAGCAGGGCAATTTGCGTACGGGAAGCGGAATCCTCGAAAAAATGGATCTGATCTCCGATTATGTCGTGGCGATCGTTGATGATATTGAAATCAGTCGTTCTTTGAAGGTCGTTGTCGATGCCGGCAATGGAGTGGCCGCCAGTTTGGCGCCGGAGGTGCTGAGGACACTGGGTTGTGACGTGGTCGAACTGTTCTGCGATCTTGATGGGCGCTTCCCGAACCATCCGCCGGATCCCGGCCAACCGGAAAACCTCACATCGTTGATCGATGCCGTCAGGACCGAAGGCGCTGATATTGGCATCGCAATCGATGGCGACGGAGACCGGCTCGGCGTTGTGGACAGCGAGGGGAAGATTATTTGGCCGGATCGACTGCTCATGCTTTTTGCCGCCGACGTACTTTCCCGGCATCCCGGCTCCGATATTGTGTATGACGTCAAATGTTCGCGGCATCTGGCAACCGAAATCGTCAAGCACGGTGGGCGGCCGGTGATGTCGAAAACTGGCTATCCCTTTATTAAAGCCCGGATGAAAGAGACCAACGCCATGCTCGGGGGCGAGCTGACAGGCCATATATTTTTCAAGGAACGCTGGTTCGGGTTTGAGGATGCGCTTTATGCCGGCGCCAGACTGATTGAAATTCTCTCTCTCGACTCCCGATCCAGTCATGCGGTATTTGCCGCTGTTCCTGACAGTTTCAATACCCCCGAACTTCGGATTCGACTTGAAGAAGGCGAACCCGATGCGGTTATGAGAGAGTTGACGGAGCGGGCGGATTTTGCGGATGCCAGAGTGACCGACATCGATGGGCTGCGGGTGGAGTTTGCCGATGGATGGGGCTTGGTGCGGGCCTCCAACACAGCGTCTGACCTTGTGTTAAGATTCGAGGCGGACGATGAAGAAGCCTTGGCAAGAATTCAGCAGCAATTCAAGTCCTTTCTGAAATCGATTAAACCCGAGATTGAATGTCCCTTCTGATATGGATAAACAGATACCGATACAAAAAACATCCGCAGTGTCGATCGCGCATGTCCTGATCGAAGCCCTTCCTTATATTCAGCGTTTTTCAGGTAAAACCATCGTGATCAAATACGGGGGCAACGCGATGGTCGACGAATCGTTGAAAAGCAGTTTCGCGCGCGATATCGTGCTGATGAAGCTGGTGGGCATCAACCCGGTGATCGTTCACGGGGGCGGACCCCAAATCGGCTCGGTTCTGCGCAAGTTCGGCAAGACCAGCCAATTCATCGATGGCATGCGCGTCACCGACAGCGAAACCATGGATGTCGTGGAAATGGTTCTGGGTGGGCTGGTCAATAAGGAGATCGTCAATCTGATCAATCGGCATGGCGGCCGGGCAGTTGGTCTTACCGGCAAGGATGGTGATCTGATTCGAGCCAAACCGATCGTGATCGAACAACGTTCCGCCGAAACGGATGCTCCGGAGATCATCGATTTAGGTCATGTCGGGGAAGTGAGCAGCATCGATCCGGCGGTCGTGGACATGCTGGGCCATGGTGATTTTATTCCGGTCATAGCGCCGATCGGCGTGGGGTCGGATGGGCGATCCTACAACATCAATGCGGATCTGGTTGCGGGAAAAGTTGCGGAAGTGCTGCGGGCCGAAAAGCTCATTCTGCTGACGAATACATCAGGGATATTGAATCATCAGGGAGAACTGCTGACAGGCCTCTCGCTGGCTGAGGTGGAAGCGCTGATCGCCAATGGAACTGTCCGGGGAGGGATGCTTCCCAAGACGCGCTGTGCGGTGGAAGCGCTCAAGAGCGGTGTCGCCAGCGCCCATATTGTCGATGGGCGCATCGAACATGCGGTCATCCTTGAACTGCTCACGGATCAGGGCATCGGCACATTGCTGTTAAGACGGTGAGTTCAGAGCGGCTTCGATAAACGGACGGAATCCGGCGCGGATGTTGCGCACTTTCGAGCTCGTACACAGTTCTCGGCCCAAAGCGGATTCTTTGCAGCGCACATTGAGAAACAACCGGCCAGCCGATGCTTCTCCGGGTATTTTGGAGACGGTCAGACCGATGTCCGTTTCGCTGCGGGGATCGGCGGTCATCAATATATGATCGGTGTCGATTTGAAGTTCCGTGGTTGCGTATCGCTCGACATAGCTTCTCGCCAATCTCCAGGCTTTGTCGCAATGCGCCGCACTGGCGCAATGGACCAAACCGATGCTTTGCTCTTTTTTCTGATCGTTCTCGGTGTCGGTTTTTCGCCGCGCAGGATCCGCTGCGCCATTGGCCGTGGTTGTACCGGTCAACGCTCTGAAGCGTCTGATATCCCGCTCGAACTTGTCGCGCAGGCGATGTTTGTCGTGGTTGTGGGCATCGATCTTTTTGCGGTTATCAGCAATTTGCCTTTGCGTCGAGCGAATGCCGTCGCGCAGTTTTTTCGGAATTTTTTTGCCGTTTCGATCCAGTGTCGCAGCTCGCTTTTCCTGGGCATCCAATTGTGCTTTCAGCCTTGATTGGTTGGCCTCGGCAATCCTGATCAAGACATCGATTGTGTTCAGCTTGCTTTGCAGTACCGCCGTCATGTCTTCTTCGGTGCGAAAAGTGCGCAGCAAGGCGCTGTCACGCGCGCGCTGCTCGGCCAGCAGGCGGCGTTGTTCCGCACGCAGCTTTTTCAATTGTTCTTCCTGTTCGAGTTCCGCCGGCGTCTTGGCGCCTTCCAGCACTTCGACTGCGTTGCCGTGCCGGTTAAGTCGCTCGCGGCGGTATTTGGATTGCTCCGGAGGTATTTGATCGGAGTAGTAAACGTGCCCGCTCTCGTCTATCCAACGGAATACGAGATCCGAAACTGCATTGGAGGAAAAAAGGGCCAAAACCGTAAAACTGAAAATGTAGCGTCTCATATAGAATCTTCAACCTTTCCGGATTGGTTTCCGAAAACCCTATATCAAGCGTAGCCGCTGCTTTGGAACAGTCAACCGTAAGTCCGAAATCGTGTGCACTGCGGATCGTATCATCCGCTTTCGTCGCCAGGTTGGGGGCAGATATGATCAGTGCGGTCCTGATTCAGGCGCCTTGGCGCATGGGCAGTCAAGAGAAGTACGCTGCAGCTTTTTGTTGTCCAGTCGCAAAGCGGTCAGCTGGCCGCCCCAAAGGCAGCCGGTATCCAACGCAATCACACCGTTTGCCGCTCGAAACCCCAGTGTCGACCAATGTCCGAAAACAATATTCAGGTAGGCGCTTTTTCTGTTCGGTGCCTCGAACCAGGGGATGAGATGCTTGGGTTGAGTGCCCGGCGCGCCTTTGTAGCGGAGGTCGAGCGTGCCGTCGATGTGGCAATAGCGTATGCGGGTAAAGCAATTCGTGATAAAACGCATCCGTTCCCATTCCTTGAGCCTGTTCGACCATTTGTCGGGGGTGTCGCCGTACATATGCGCAAAGAATTGACTGGCCCCCGCCCCGCGCAGGAGCGTCTCGACTTCGGCGGCGCAGTGTCTGGCTTGATCGAGATCCCACTGCGGCGGAAATCCGGCATGAACCAGGCAGTAGTGCTCGTCGTGATGGAGCAGTGGTCGATGGCGCAGCCAGTCGAGCAGCTCATCCCTGTCGGGAGCCTTGAAAATGGCATCCAAAGTATCCTTTTTTCGCGGCGCCGTATGATTGAAAGCGACAGCAAGCAGATGGAGGTCGTGATTGCCGAGAACGGTCACGGCGGCATCTCCAAGCTTTTTGACATAACGCAGCGTCTCCAGTGATTGGGGGCCGCGGTTGACCAAGTCGCCGGTGAACCAGAGTCGATCTCGAGCAGGATCGAACGCAATCATCTGCAAAAGTTTCTGTAATGGGATGAAGCATCCCTGTACGTCGCCGATCGCATAGATTGCCATAGAAGTTGGAGAAACCTTGATAAGCCTTGAAGTATAGGCAAGGCCAAAATAGCTGTTTATGGGCTGGTAAGCAGTCGACAGCCGGGTGGATTCCGGGATGTGTCGTTTTGCGTTGAATTCGTCATGGGCTTGGGCGCGCGGAGCATGGATGTCCTGAACGGCCGGATCTGAGCGTAACTTCTGCTATGATGTCGTTGTCCTATCATCGCTGTCAAGCTGCCACTGTTTCCTTGTATCGGGCTCCGAATGCGCTGGATAAAACTGATCACAGGCTTGTTGCTGCTGTTTTTCATCAGCCTTGCGGCATCGTTGTCGTTCATTCTAGCAACCTATGACAATGAAGACTATCGCTATGCTGTGATGCACGCTGTTCACCGAATCACCGGCGGAACCTTGGTCATTAACGGGGCTTTCTCGGTTGAACCGTCGCTGGCGCCATCGATATCGGCGTCTGACATTCGTTTTATCCCCGCCGCAGGCGGTGGTGAGGCGCGCATCGACCGGTTCGAGATTCAGTTCAAGCTTCTGCCGCTTTTGGACGAAATGCTTTGGATCGAGCGGCTGGCGATCGGCAACGCTGTCATCGATTTGCCTATGACCATCGGCGACCCGGACAGCTCGCCTGATATCCTGTTTTTGGTTCCGGTTATCGAATACGCTTCCCTCCACAATATTGTGTTTCGCTACCATAAGCCGGATGCGGAGGATGCCATTAAGATGTCGATGCAGGATTTGAGCATTGCCCCCGATTCGACCAGTGGCTTGTTGTTCATCGAAGGCGCGGGTCAAATTGATGGCGTTCGCTATCAGCTCGAAGGGCGGGCTGGAAATCTTGACGAACTGGTGCGGTCGTCGCGCCCTTATCCGCTGGATTTGACGTTGCGCTTCGAGAAAGGCCGATTGACGGTTGATGGCACCGTGGAGGAGCTGACGCAGGGGCGTGGTATGGATGTGCGTCTAAGTGCCGATATCGCCAACCTGGCTCGCGTGCTGCGTCTGTTCCGGTACCAGGTTCCGGAACTGGGCCGCTTCACCGGGACTGCGCGGCTCACCGGTAATCTCCGGGCACCCAGCCTAAGCGAGCTGCGGATCGATTTGTCGCAAGAGGGTGCTGTGGCGCTGCATGCGGCCGGTTCGGTGGAAAATCTGCTCAGCGGGGCAGGGACAGCGATCCAGTTTTCAGGATCGGTCGATGACCGGGCGATTCTGGTTTGGGTGCTGCCTGATGGTCTGCCACCGATCGACAGCTTGGAAGTGGCGGGAAGCCTTGGCCGATTCAATTACTTATGGATGGTTCGGAACCTCCATGCGGCCTTGTCCGGTCCGAAAGGGCTATCGCTACAGGTCGATGGACAGACAGGCATAGCCGGCGATTTCAACAGCCCGCAGCCTTTCCGGGAGATGGACCTGAATCTCCGCTTTGCTTCGTCGACCACCGACGCAGCAAGACCGTTCGTTCCGAAGTTTTTTCCGGAGATGGGCGCTGTTCGATTTTCCGCGCGGTTGACCGCACCCGGCAAACAGGATCTGGCGTTGGAAAATATCGATGCGCATATCGGTGACGGTTCCCTGCAGTTCGGTTTGCGCGGGCGTATCGGCAAGATGCCAATGGACCCGAAAATTCCGAATTCCGGGCTCGATTTCGATTTGTCCCTCGATGCGGACGACAGTGATGCGCTGCAGCGCATGTTCGACTATTCTTTTCCGGAAATCGGGCCGGTCATGATGAACGCTCGTTGGCAGGGATCCAGGCTGCAGTCGAGGCTCGATCGTATCACGGTGCATGCCGGCGATTCCAAAAGGCTGACCATCGATGTTGACGGTAGCATGCAGCTCGGCGATGTGGCGGCACCCGATCCGATCAAAAAGTCCAATGGCAGCATTCGGTTGTCGGCAACGACAACCGGTGCTCTGGCGCCGCTGCTCGGCGATCATTTGCCGGAATTGGGCGCCATCGATGCACGGGCGATGATTCACGGTGTTGGACGCATGCTCTCTTTGACTGAGATCGTCGTGAAAACCAAGCAACAGCGGCCGGTTCAGTTGAACATCGAAGGCATAGTGGCACGGATTCCGCTTGGGGAAGGTCGGCCGATCTCCGGAATTGCTCTCTCCGGCCGAATGCACTCTGAGCGATCCTCCGCCGTTGCTGCGGTGTTGGGCGGCCTGAAGATTACTGATTTCGGACCTGTCAATGCAACCTTCGAACTGACCGGGAGCACGGATGCGCTTGCGCTGAACCGGGCGACTGTTACCGCAGGGTCGAAAGAGGGATTGAGTGTGAGCGCGCAGGGGACGATCGGCCGGTTGAGTCTTGCGCCAAAGCCTACGGCTGGGCAACTGGACTTTCAACTGACGGCACGGGCTCCGACGCTGCAGCCCCTGTCGGCTTTTGTCGGTCGATCGCTGCCCGATCAAGGGCCTGTCGAAGTCATCGCGCATCTCGGAGACGGGGACGGGGGCCTGATGCTCGACAATTTGCGTTTTTTGATTGGTACGCGCGCCAATCCCATACTGCAGGCCACCGGGACGATCGAAGATCGCACCGCCCATGGAGTGAGCGCCTTCAGGGCGGTGTTCGAAACCTCGACAGCGAGTGTGCTGGCTTATTTTCTGCGACGGCCCATGCCCGATCTGGGAGCGATGAAGGCCGATCTTGTCATGGCCGACGGGAGCCACGGTTTCGATGCTGAAAGCCTGGACATCTCCGGCGGAAAACCCGGTTGGTTCCAGTTTGACGCTCACCAGGTTCAGCGATTCCCGGAGAGGCTCTTTCAAACCGACATTTCGATGAAAACGCTGAGCGTCGTCAATCCGGTATTGAACATCGATCTGGCGGCGCTCGGTCCGATTGCGATTTCAGGACGGTTGACGCCGGGTTTCGATGCGGGGCGGTTTCAGGGGGATATCACGCTTGGAAGGACCGAAATGTCGAGTGATCTGACCACAGAGCTCAAGGGAAAGCGCCGCACACTGTCCGGCACCGTTCGCATGCCGGTACTGTATCGGGCCGATCTTTTTGGTGAAGCCGACGCCACTCAAAAGCGCAGGGACTCGATCGGGTCCAAGGAACGATTGTTCAGTCGCACAGCGCTGCCGTTCGATGCTTTGCGGATGATCGATCTTGGCTTCGCCATTGAGGTCGATGCGGTGCAGGGGCACAGCGAACGACTGGGTGCGGTGTCGTTCCTGATAACGGTCAATAAGGGTCGCCTTCCCAAGCTGCTGCGTCGGCCTGGCAGCAAGCCGCTGATCGTCTCGACTGACATTCAAACGTCGGGGGAGCCGCGCGTGACGTTTCGGATCAGCCAAAACCATACCGATCTTCGCCCCGTTCTGGTTCGCGGCGGAGACGCTGCGCGCGATGGTGAGCTCTATCTGTCGGCCGATCTGACCAGTTTCGGCCGCTCGCCGCACGAGTTGGCTTCCCGCATGAACGGTCAATTTGGGATCGTCATGGAAAATGGCGAAATCGCCAGTGCCGAGCTCGATTTGATCAGCCTCAATCTCTTGCGCTGGTTGTTCACCTATACGACCGGTCAGCAGGAAAATGTGAACTGTGCGGTTGCACGGTTCGACGTCAAGGAAGGGGTCGCTACCAGCGATATATTCTACCTCGATACACCGACCCTGGCGGCTTCCGGCAAGGCGACAATCAATCTCGCAGCCGAGACGGTCGATATGAT
>Ga0114931_10007111_pt1 | contig 13691 bp, 7 predicted proteins | sample 2SBtaG_FD_89579 | JGI IMG/M metagenome (GOLD analysis project Ga0114931, IMG submission 89579) | Deep subsurface microbial communities from Kolumbo volcano to uncover new lineages of life (NeLLi) - 2SBTROV14_V59a metaG | ecosystem: Environmental > Aquatic > Marine > Volcanic | place: Kolumbo...
CGCCACTGGAATGGATCAACGGCTGTGCCGGGACGCCCGCGGGCTGGTATCCTCATCCGGTCATGGTGGGCACGAGAACGATTGCGATCGCGGCGGCTTTGTTGTGGCTTGGATACAGCGCGCCGGCGTTGGCCCAGTCACGCCAGTTCAAGCTCGAGGATGACACGTGGGTCGAGTCGCCCGCCCCCGAGCCCGGCTCGGACGAGGCGGTCATCGCCCACGCCCGACAGCTGTTGGCCAAGGGGCGGTTCAAGCAGGCCCGGGCCCTGATGGACGACTGGATCGGCGCCCATGGGCGAGAGGACAACCCGTGGCTGGCCGAGGCGCTGGTTCTCCGCGGCGATGCCCGCTCCAAGGGCGGTGACGAGTTCGCGGCCCTGTACGACTACGAGCAGGCGATCCGGGATTTTCCGGGCTCCCCGGCCTTTGCGCGGGCGGTCGGGCGCGAGCTGGAAATCGGAACCGCGTACCTGCACGGGCGAAAACGCAAGTTCCTGGGCCTGCGGATGAACAAGGCATTCGGCTTCGGGGAGGAGTTGCTCATCCGCGTCGCCGAGCGGATGCCTGGGAGCCAGTTAGCCGAGCGGGCCCAGATCGAGTTGGCCGACTATTACTACCGCATCCGGGAGATGCGTCAGGCTGGCGAGGCGTACGAGTTGTTCCTGGTCAACTTTCCACGCAGCAAGTGGCGGATGTACGCCCAGCAGCAGCGGATCTACGCGAACGTGGCCCGGTTCAAGGGCCCGCGGTACGACGGATCGGGCCTGATCGAGGCGGGGTTCCTTGTCCAGCAGTTCAAGGCCAGATTCCCGCTGGAAGCGAGCCGGAACGGGATCGGCGACGCCCTGGCAGCCCGGATCGACGAATCGGGCGGGGCACAGATGCTCGAGAGCGCCCAGTGGTATCTCACGCGGCACGACGAGGTGTCTGCGCGGTTCGTGCTCCAGCGGCTGGTCCGGAAGCACCCCAGGACCGTGGCCGCCTCGCGCGCCATCGAGATCATGCAACGCCACGGGTGGTTCGCCCAAGTCGGCCAGAGCGGACAGGTCGGCCCCGAGCAGGCGCCGCCGCCGGCAGGAGGCGATGTCCCCAATGCGGGCGACGAGGGTTCGGACGCGGGAGGCGGGCCATGAACCGACTGGCGGGAGCGAGGGCGGCGGCGGCGTTCCTGCTGGGGGGGGTCGTCGTCGCCGGGTGCTCATCGGACCCGAGCGAGGGGTATTCCTTCTCGCCGCTGCACTCGGATTCGTACCGGACGATCTCGGTGCCGATCTTCGAGAATCTCACGTTCAACCACGATCTGGAGATCCAGTTGACCGAGGCGGTGGTCAAGGAGATCCAGCGGCGCACGGGCTGGGCCGTCGTCCGGTCTGACCAGGCGGACACGACGCTGACCGGGACGATCACGGACTGGCGGCTCCATACGCTCACGACCAAACGAAACTCGTCGCTGGTGCAGGAGCAGGGCGTGGAGTTGACGGTGGATTTCGACTGGCGCGACAACCGTTCCGGCGAACCGCTGGTCAGTCGGCGCAAGTTCTCGGGGGTCGAGGCGTTCGTGCCCGCACGGCCCGCCGGCGAGCACCTGGAGGTCGGTAAGGCGAGCGTCATCCAGCACCTGGCGCGTGACATCGTCTCGGAACTCCGCACGGCGTGGTGAGTCTGCGGTCGAAGGGGTCGTTCGGTCTGCCTAGCGTTTTGGCGATGTGCGGGCCTGCGGGTGAACACGCGGGTCCGCGAGGCCGAACAAGGTCCTAGAACGTGCCCATGGATTGTGTGAACGGATCAACAGTGGATGGGAGCGCAGCCCGCCCGCGCGCTGGAGCGGGAGAGCCGGCTCGCTTTGCCCAGGACCCCCCGGGGCGGGACAAGACGCCCGGCTCAGGGGGACCGAACCAGGGGGGTCCGAATCGGCGGGGGCCCACGCAGGGTTCGAGGCCGAGCCGGGGGCTTTTCGGCATCATCATGGTGATGCTGGTGGCGACGCTGCTGCTGATACTGTTCAACAGCGGGGGGCGGGGGCAGAAGGTTTCGCTGGCGGAGTTTCGCCGCCTCTACGAGTCCAACCAGATCGAGGCCGACAGCGTGGTCGTCCGGGACACGTCGATCACGGCCAAGCGCAAGGCCGGCCCGGACGGCGGCGCGACGCTGGTGCGGATCGACCTGAGCCCCGCCTGGTCCGAGACGTACGTCCAAGCGGTGATCGAGATCACGGGTGGGCGTGTCCAGACCCGTCCGCCGTCCAACTGGCTCCAGTTCGTGTACGTGTTCGGTCCGTTCGTCCTGCTGGTGCTGCTGTTGTGGTTCGTGATCGGGCGTGCGATGCGCAGCGCCGGCGCCGGGGCGGGGATGCTGGGCAACTTCGGCAAGAGCCGGCACCGGATGATGAACAAGGAAATGACCGGCGTCACGTTCCAGGACGTCGCCGGGATCGATGAGGCCAAGGAGGAGGTCGCCGAGATCATCGAGTTCCTCAGGAACCCGAAGAAGTTCACGCGGCTGGGCGGGCGGATCCCCCGCGGCGTGCTGCTCACGGGCCCGCCCGGATGCGGCAAGACGCTGCTGGCCAAGGCGATCGCGGGCGAGGCGGACGTGCCGTTCTTCTCGATCTCCGGCTCGGACTTCGTGGAGATGTTCGTGGGCGTGGGGGCCAGCCGGGTGCGTGACCTGTTCAAGCAGGCCAAGGACTCGGCCCCGTGCATCATCTTCCTCGATGAGATCGACGCGGTGGGTCGGCGTCGCGGTGGTGGGTTCACGACCGGCGGGCACGACGAACGCGAGCAGACGCTCAACGCGATCCTGGTCGAGATGGACGGGTTCATGCCCTCCGATGGCGTGATCGTCGTGGCCGCGACGAATCGCCCCGACGTGCTCGATCCGGCGCTGATCCGCCCGGGTCGGTTCGACCGGCAGATCGGGGTGCCCCTGCCGGACGTCAAGGGGCGCCTGGAGATCCTCAAGGTCCACGCCAAGCACGTGAAACTGGGCCCGAACGTGGACCTGGAGCGGGTGGCGCGGATGACGCCGATGTTCAGCGGGGCGGACCTGGCCTCGATCATCAACGAGTCGGCGATCGCCGCAACGATGCTCGTCAAGGACTTCATCGAGCAGGAGGACCTCGAGGAGGCCCGCGACAAGATCAAGTTCGGCAGGGCCAAGAAGAGCCGCGTTCGCGAGGTGGACGAGAACAGGCTGACGGCGTTCCATGAGGCGGGGCACGCGGTCCTCCAGTGCCTGCTCAAGGACGCCGACCCGCTGCTGAAGGTCACGATCATCCCGCGCGGGGATACCGGCGGGGCCACGTTCAGCCTGCCCGAAAAAGATCGGATGGGCATTGGTCTCAAGTGGCTCAAGGCGACGATGCGCGTGCTCTGTGGCGGTCGGATCTCCGAACAGCGGGCGATGGACGATGTCTCCTCGGGTGCCGCCGCCGACATCGCGCAGGCGACGAACCTGGCGCGGACGGCGGTGGTCGAGTGGGGGATGAGCGATCGGCTCGGCTTCGTTCGCTACGCCGGGGCCGACGCCCGGGAGATGTTCATGCCCGAGCGGGAGTACTCCGAGGAAACCGCCCGGCTGATCGATCAGGAGGTCCGCCGGATCGTCGACGAGGCCTACCGCGACGCGCAGAAGATGCTCGAGGAGCACTGGGAGCAGGTCGAAGCGGTGGGCGAGGCGCTGCTTAAGTTCGAGACGCTCTCGGCCGACGAGGTCCACGCGCTGATGCGCGGCGAGAAACTCACCCGATCGACCGTGGGCGACCTGCTCTCGGCCGAGGCACGCAAGAGCGAGCCCACAGCCGGCGCCGAGCCCGCCAAGCCCGACGAGCAGGAGCCGGGAACGGCGACGGGCGCAATGCCAAGCCCGGCGTGAATGAGCGCGGGCGCACGAAACCATATGAAAGAGGTGCGTCGAATCGGGGGCATTCCCGTCCCGTGCGAGTGGGGCGAGCGGCGCGCCGGCCAAACGTGCGCACGCTCGCCCCATCACGCAACGGGGATCTCAAATGGGCGTGACCCGGGCCGAAACGGAACCCGGGCCGCGCCCCCTCAGCCTCCTCCAGCTAGGCGGACGGGCCGGTGCGGCGGGCAAGTGCGCTGCTGACGATGGCGCCAGCGCCGGCCGGTCGTGCCACATCGCGCGCCGGGGTCGGCCGGTGATCGGCGATGCAAACAACAGGGGGTGCGTCTTCAATGACGCGGCTAGCGTCGCCTGCAGGCTCGGAAGGCGAGCAGCCCGAGACCGACGGCCAGTGCGATAGCGCCCGGAGAGAATCCGTTGAAGAATCGGCGCAACTGGCTCGCCTGGTCCTGAACGCGGTCTGGGACGAACGAGGTCCAGATCGACGCGTCAGGGTTGTTCAGATCGTTGTCGCTCCCGACAACGCTGTAGACATCGATGGTTCGCACGCCATCGCGCCACTGTTCGCGTTGTTCGGAGTTTTTCGCGGGAGCATCGGGATTCCTGACAATGAACGCCGCGTGATGATCCGCGATCACGATCGTTGCGTTGGACGTAGCGTCGTGAACGATGTAGATCGGCGGCGGCGGCGCGGGCGACTCGAGCGCCGGCGTCGGTTGCGATTCCCAGGCGAGGGCCGTCGTCGAGCCAGCGCCGATCAGGATGGCCCCCGCCACCATCGAACGCACTGCTCCGTTCATGACGCCCTCCTTCCTGCCGAAACGTTCCGGTCACGAATCCAACCTGGAGCGGACACAAATGAGCGACAGGCCAGTCCGGGGCCTGCGGGGCCCGGGTTCATGCCAACCCGCAATCATGGCGTGCTGCGCGTGCGGCTTGAAGCCCTGCCGCATGTCGAAGTCGCCTTCCGATACGTCTCCGGGGGGCCCTCCGGTTGCATTGGCGGCGCACAAACCTGATCCTGCGTGAGGCCGAGCGCCGGCGGTGGAGACGAGTTATGGCGGAACTGAATCACAGTGGCGGGCAAAGCAACGGGATGGGCCTGCACCGCTGGGTCGGGCTTGTGGGCGGGCCCGTGCTGGGGCTGATCGTGGCCCTGGCGCTGCCGGCGGGGCTCGACGAGCCGGGGCGAGCGGCGGGCGGCTGCGCCACGTGGATGGCGATCTGGTGGCTGACCGAGGCGGTGCCGTTGCCCGTCACGGCGCTGCTGCCGCTGGTCCTGTTCCCGCTGGCGGGAATCGCCGATGCCCGCCATGCGGCCGCACCGTATGCCAATGACTTGATCTTCCTGTTTCTCGGCGGGTTCATCGTCGGGCTGGGGCTGGAGAAGTCGGGCCTGCACAAGCGCATCGCGTTGATGACAATCCTGGCCATCGGCGTGAGCCCGAGGCGCATCGTCGCCGGGTTCATGCTCGCCTCGGCCCTGCTGAGCATGTGGGTCTCGAACACGGCCACCACGATCATGATGCTCCCGATCGCGATGAGCGTGATCGATCTGATCCGTGCGCACGGTGACGATCGACCCGGCGACCAAAGGGGGGGCAATGCAAAGAACCTGGGCGTCTGCCTGACGCTCGGGATCGCCTACGCGGCCTCGATCGGCGGGATCGGCACGCTGATCGGCACGCCCCCGAACCTCGTGCTGGCGACGTACCTGCGACAGGAACGTGGAATCGACGTGACGATGGCCCGGTGGATGCTCATCGGGCTGCCCGTCGTGGCGGTGATGCTGCCGGCGGCGTGGTGGCTGCTGACGCGCATCCTGTTCCCGGTGGATGCCAGGCCGATCCCCGGCGGGCGGGCTCTGATCCGGCGCGAGTCGATTCAGTTGGGGCCGATGGGGCGAGGCGAGTGGACGGCGCTGATCGTCTTCCTTGCCACCGCGATGCTGTGGGTGCTGCGCCCGTTGATCGTGGGGTTCGGGCAAGCGCACGACCTGGTCGGGCTGGCGGCGTTGCGTGATTCAACGATCGCGGTCGCCGCGGCCGTGGCGCTGTTCGTGGTGCCCGTCGATGCGCGATCCCGGCGCTTCGCGATGGACTGGGCGACGGCATCGCGCCTGCCGTGGGGGATCCTGCTCCTGTTCGGAGGCGGGCTGAGCCTGGCCTCGGCGCTGGATTCGACGGGCGTGACCGCATTCCTGGGAAGCCGGTTCCAGGCCCTGGCCGGGGCGCCGGACATCGTGCTGATCCTGCTGGCCACGACGCTGATGATCTTCCTGACCGAACTGACGAGCAACACCGCGGTAACGACGACGCTGGTGCCGGTGCTGATGGCCGCCGCGCTCGGGCTCGGGATGGACAATCCGCTGCTGCTGTTGATTCCGGCGACGCTGGCGGCCTCGTGCGCGTTCATGCTGCCCGTGGCCACGCCGCCCAACGCGATCGTCTTCGGCTCCGGGCGGGTGGGCATCGGTCAGATGGCCCGCGCCGGGCTGGGCCTGAACCTCATCGGCATCGTCGTCGTCACGCTGGTCGGGTGGATGCTGGCGCCGTTGATTCTGCACGGGTGATGCCGAGTCCCGCTCAGACTCACGCATCGAATCAATGCGAAGGGGATTCCAGAGGAATCAGGAATCACCGCGGAGCCCGCAGAGAACGCGGAGGGGATTCAGTGCTTCGATCGTATTTCGAGTCCTTCGAGTTCACCATCTTCTCTCCGCGCTCTCTGTGCAACGCTCGGCGATCTTTGCGTTCATCTCAGTACCCTGATTGGGAAAATCGAATGCGGAGACTCACGCATCGAATCAACGCGAACGCGACACGGAAGGAATCAGGATTCACCACAGAGGACACCGAGAACAGGGAGAGGAGAACTGCTGTTACCATCCTCCTCCGAACCCTTCGCGCCCTTCGGGTTCAATCCGTTTTCTTCGCGTTCTCCGCGCAAACCTCAGCGCTCTCCGCGTTCACCCGCATCCTGTGACTCTTCGCGTCGTTCCCGCGCTGTTGGCGCAGGCGAGTTTCACCTGTGATCCGTTTCAGTTCCCGTCGCCGGGTTTCTCGCTCGTCTCGGGATCGTTCGTCTTCTCGTCCTGACTGCGCTTCTTGAGCCGACCGAAGTAGTTCTTGACGACGGTCTCGTACTCGGGCTCGACCCGCATGGTCTCGATGGCCTCGGCCGCGGCGTCGGCGGCGGCTGCTGCCGACTCGCGGAACGCGGCCCTGGACTCGCCCCGGATCTGCTGGTCCCAGACGAGCATCTGCCCGATGATCGGACCGGGCGTGGTCTTCGTCGGGCTCCTGGCCCTGCGCACCTTGAATGGCGCGTCCTTGCCGGCGGTATTGGCGCCGAGCCCCCGCCCCGGGCCGCCCGATCCCATCCCGTAGTCGCGGGAGTCGCCCTCCTCGAACTCGCCGATCCGCCCATCGCCCAACCGCCCGCCCATGTCGGCCAACTGGTTCAGGGCCTCGTCGAGCAGCGCGTCCAACGCTTCCATCTCGATGGCCATCATCTCCAGGTCGGACAACTGCTGCCCCAGCTCGCCCATCGCCTTGACGCCCTCCTGGCTCATGCCCATCTCGCCCTGGAGGGCCTCGGACAGATCTCCCAGGGACTGGGCAATCTGCTGGCTCGTCTGCCCGGCCTGCATCGCGGCCTTGGCCATCTCCAGCAACTTCTGCTTCTGCTCGTCGCTGAGTCCCTGGAGCTTGTCCAGCGCCGCCTTGAGCGAACTCATGTCGCCCGCGGCACGGGCGGCCGACTGCTTGTCCATCCCCGCCTCGCGGAGCGCCTGCTCGAGTTGCCGGCGATCGGCCGCGATCTTCTCCATCTGCTTCTTGAGGTTCTCGATCTGCTTGCGGAGTTGATCCTGCTTCTCCGGGCTCAGAGAGCCGTCGGCCAGTTGCTGCGAGAGTTTGTCCAGCGCCTCCTGGGCCTTGGAGAAGTCCCCGCGGGCCAGGCTGCGGCTGAACTGTTCGAGCGGCCCGGGCCCGGGCGTCCGCAGCTTGCGCAGCGCCTTGCGCATCGCCTCGAGCGAACGGGCCTTGGCGCCCTGCTTGAGCTTGCGCGCCTGCTCGCGGACGTCGGTCAGCTTGCGGACGTGGTTCTTTCGGATCTTGGCCGCCGAGAGATCCCCCGCCTTGAAGGCCTGTGCCTCGCCGGGCTCGTCCTTGAGTTCCAACTGGGCCCGTTCCATCAATCGCTTGAGGGCCTCGTCCTTGTTCTGGACGTCCGAGCGAGCCTCGACGATCTGCTGCTCCTGCTCGGCCTCGGCCTGGCGCTGCGCCAGGCGCCCGAACAGATCCAGCGTCGGCATGAGCAGCCACGTCAGGGCCAGCACGCCGGCGGCCGCGACCGGGACGGGCCAGAACCGCGGCGCCCGCACGGGGATCGCCCGGCGAACGTCCACGCCCCGCGCCACCCGCGCCGCCGACTGGACCGTCGCCCTCGCCCACGGATCGTTCCGCCCGGCGACGCAGATGGCTGTGCTCAGCGATTCGCGCAGGTCGGCCCGTTCATCGACCACCCGGGCCAGGGCCGCCCCCCGGGCCCGACGCACCAGCGACCAGGCCATCGCGACGATCGCCGCCCCCGAACCGACCGACCACAGGATCGGCCGCCAGGGAAAGACCAGCCCGAACGTCCGCTCGACGAGCAGCGCCACGAACAGGGCCGCCAGGGAGGCTGTCGCCGTCAACGCAAGCGTGACGAGCAGGTCGGCCACCAGCAGCCGACCGGCCGCCCGCTTGAGCACACGCTGGATCTCGTGCATTGCGTTTCTCCGCCCGCATCACGGGCCGACCCGGATCCCCCGGGCGTCGCGTGCCGGGACCCCAAAACGTATACCACCGGGCGCGTGCTTTTGTTCGGGCCCGGCCCGCCCGGCTTGCCCATCGGCCCGATCCCCTCCATCATCGTCATCCCCGCCCCCGGAACCATCCGATTATGCCCCGAACATCCGCAGATCGCCACGTCGGCCCCGTTTTCGGCGCCCTGCGCTCGTTCCTGCGCGGGTCGTATGTGGAGGGTGACAGGGCACAGGCCGCCTTCGACCGCCAGCACGAGCGCGACGAGATCGGCACGCGGGTCCACCTGGCGCTGGCGATGTTTTTCCTGTTCTTCGTGGGCGGACCGACGTCATATACGGAACTGGCCGGGCTGCCGGTGTTCGTCTACTCGCTGATCCGCCTGAACAACACGTGGCGAACGATGATCCACTGCCTGGGTCAGCCGGTGGTGATCCTGCTGGGGCTGTGGGCGGCGTGGCAAGCGACGAGCCTGGCATGGTCGCCCGATCCGGGGCAGGGGCTCGGCGAGATCGGCTCGATGCGGTGGATCTGGGTTCTGCCGGCGCTATGGCCGGTCATCGATCGCCGGAGGTTTCTCATCGCGGCGCTGGCCGGCGGGTTCATCGCCGGGAACATCGCGCAGGCGCTGCACGTGTTCGGGCGGGAGGCCGGGATCGACTGGCTCGTCTGGCCTCGCTTTGCCGATCGCAACTCGGGGTGGTGGGATCCGGTCGTCGGCGGGTCGGTACTGGTCGGCGCGCTGGGTCTGCACCTGCCGGCGGCCCTGGGCGGACGCGGACGCACGCGATGGCTCGGATTGATCGGCGCAGCAATCACGCTGGCCGGAATCCTGGCGACGGGGACGCGGGGGGCGTGGCTGGCCGCGGGGATGCTCCTCGTGATCACGGTCGCCGTGGGCGCGGCACGCGTGCGCCCACGGAGGAACCTGCTCGTGCCCGGCGCCGTCGGCGCAGGCGTGGTGCTGATCGCGGTCCTGATCGCGTGGCTGACCCTTGGCGAATCGATCGCCGAGCGATACCGAACGGGGCGCAGCGAGATCGCCCGCGCGATCCAGGACGGGGACTATTCCACGGACACGGGCGCGCGCATCAACATGTGGATCTGGGGCGGACGAGCCTGGGCCCGGCACCCGATCGTCGGCGTCGGCGCCGGCGGCTATCGCGCGTGGACTCTGAAACAGATGCAGGCCGGCGGCGTGGAAACGACAACAAACCCCATCCACGACCATGCCCACTCGGCGCCGATCCAGATCGCGGCCACGACGGGACTGGTCGGCCTGACGATCACCGGGCTGATCCTGCTCGTCGCTGTTCGCGGCGGGCTGACGGGCGCGCCCGCATCGGACGCCTACGCCCTGGGGCCGGGCGTGGCGATCGTCGGGCTGGCGCTGGCCGGGCTGTTCGACTCGATCCACCTCAACGCGCAGACCGGCGCCCTGATGGCGACGCTGCTGGCGTTGTGCCTGTACGCACGGCCAACACTCCAGCCTCCACCCTGGCAACATGACTCACAACCCCGGAGGCAGAGGCCTCGGGCCCGTGCCCAAGAAACCTCATGACGAACCGCGACCGGAAGGGAGCGGAATCGTCGCGCAACGCGAATCCCACACACGCGTGCTCAACCCGCTCGCTCCCGCTCGCGGCTCGTCACGAAAGACCAACGATCCGCTCCCTCTCCCCTTGGGGGAGAGGGCCGGGGTGAGGGGTCTTCGGTTCTCTCTTCCCTTGGTCCAGAGGGCCGGGGTGAGGGGTGCTGATTCCATGTCCGCTCGCTCCCGCTCGCGGCTCGTTGGCGGGTGCCACGGCTTCTGTCGCAGACCATGGCGTGTGCTGCTCTCGATTCACGGCTTGCCCTTCGGGCCAAGTCGTGGCACCCGGCTCTCCGGGATCAGCCGATTCGGAGCCGATACCCTTTGTCTGCCCCGGAGAGCCGTCCATGTCCACCGCGACAACATCGCCCGCCCATCGTGCCGCCAGCGGGCCCGAAACGCGCCGGGCGGATCTGTCGGCCCGTGCCGGCGAGGCGCTGGACCGGGCGGTGGACGCTCTCCTGGCCGGGCAGCATGAATCACGCCCGTGGGGCGCCCCGGGCGCGATCGACGCCGGGGCTCATTGGTGCGCCCAGCTCGAGGGCGATTCGATCCTCTCCAGCGAATACCTGCTGATGAAGGCGATCCTCGGGCAGGAGCACGAAGATCGCGCGACGCTCCTGCGCATCGCCAACCACCTGCGCCTGACCCAGCGCCCCGACGGGACGTGGGGGCAGTATCCCGGCTCGCCGCCCGACCCCTCCGCGTGCGTCAAGGGGTACTTCGCCCTCAAGATCTTCGGCGACCACCCGGACGAGGCGCACATGGCCCGCGCCCGCGAGCGGATCCTGGAACTGGGCGGGGCCGAGCGGATCAACACGTTCAGCATGTTCTACCTGGCGTGCCTGGGTCAGGTCTCGTGGGAGGCCTGCCCGGCGATCCCGCCGGAGGTCGTCTTCCTGCCGCGCTGGTTCCCGTTCCACATCGACAAGGTCAGCGCCTGGACGCGGACGATGATCCTGCCGCTGGCGATCTGCACGGCCGTCCGCCCGGTCCGCGATCTGCCGCCCGAACTGGGCATCGACGAACTGTTCATCGATCAATCCCTGCGCCGTCGCCTCAACCAGCCTTGGGACACGGACAATCCCGCATCGCTCAAGAACGTCTTTCTCGCGGCCGATCGCGCCCTGAAGATCGCCCGGCGCCTGGGCCTGACTCCCGGGCGTGCCCGTGCGCTGCGGGCAGCCCGGCGCTGGCTCATCGAGCGCATGAGCCCCGAGACGACCGAGGGCCTGGGCGCGATCTTCCCGCCCATGGTCTACATCCAGGTCGCCCTGTCGGCCCTGGGGCTGCCGCGCGATCATCCGGCCATCAAGAATGCCGAGGTGCAACTGGACGCCTTCTTCATCGACGCCCCGCACGAGGACCCGCGCCTGGACCATGTGCGCATCCAGCCGTGCTTCAGCCCCGTCTGGGATACGGGCATCGCGCTGTACGCGCTGACCGAGGCCGGGCTGACCGCCGAGAACTGTCCGCACGTCGCCGCCGCGTGCGACTGGCTCCGCGCGGTCCAGGTCCGCAGGACCGGCGATTGGATCCGCAACCTGCGCCCCGAGGATCGGTCCATCCGATTGGGCATCGACGCGGCCGCGTGGGCCTTTGAGTATCGCAACGACTGGTACCCCGACGTGGACGACACCGCGATGGTCGCCATGGCCCTGATGCGGGCCGGCGATCGAGCGGGGCAGAGCGCCAACCACGACACCGCGCGGATGGCCTTCCGCTGGATCCGCGCGATGCACAACGACGACGGCGGCTGGGCCGCCTTCGATCGAACCACCGATCGCCCCTGGATGGAACTGATCCCCTTCGCCGACCACAACGCCATGCAGGATCCATCCTGCCCGGACATCACGGGGCGAACGATCGAGTCGCTCATCACCTGCGGGTTGCCCCCGGCCCACCCCACGATCCGCTCAGCCGTCGCGTACATCCTCTCCAAACAGGAACCCGAAGGGTGCTGGTTCGGGCGCTGGGGCGTGAACTACATCTACGGCACGTGGCAGGCCGTAGGCGGGCTGCACGCGGCCGGGCTCGACGCCTCCCACCCGCAACTGCGAAAGACGCTGGACTGGCTCCGCTCGATCCAGAACGCCAACGGCGGGTTCGGCGAGAGCGCCAACTCGTACCTGGATCGCTCGCTGATGGGCGTCGGGCCCAGCACGGCCAGCCAGACCGCCTGGGGCCTGACCACGCTGCTGTACCTTGTCGCCCCCACGGACCCGGCCCTGGAGCGGGCCGTCCGCTGGCTCATCGACCACCAACTGACCCGCGATAAGGCCCCGTTCGAGCCGGCCCGATTGGCCCGCGTTGAGAACAGTTCAGCCCGACTTTCGCGGGCAGACCGCTCGGGCGACGCCGTGATCGATCCTGGTTCGGATCAGTACGCGGATCGCGACTGGGTCAGCGATCGTGCCGGCGCCTGGAACGAGCACTGGTTCACCGGAACGGGCTTTCCGAAGGTATTCTACCTGCGGTACCACCTCTATCGGCACTACTTCCCGGTGATGGCCCTGGCGCGGTACCGGAACTGTGTCAACCAGCGCAACTGAGACCGGTGGCACGTTCCTTGTGGCCGGCTCTTGGTGGCACGGCTCGCCGAGCCGTGTCTTCCCAATCCAACACAGGTCAGAGGCCTATGCCACCGAGACCGATGGGTGGGTGCTTATGGTCGCGCCACCCACGTGAGGACGACATGGCATCGTATGGTTCTCTGCAACGAGCCGCGAGAGGACTCCAGGACGAGCCGCGACCGGCAGAGAGCGGTCTGTGTTGGAAGCGATTCCGGGATCGTCCGCTTCCTTCCGGGCGCGGCTCGTCACCAGATCCTTCCCACACAGGCCCAAGGCCGATCCCACCGCGTGAAACAGGCTTCCAGCGTCGTCGATCTACCGACCCTTCCCGGCCCCCATCCTCGCCGCCTTGTCCAGTGCGCCCCGCCACACGTCCAGCCCGCTCCGTGCCGTCAGGTCGTACCCCAGCGGCGTGACCGTGATGCACCGGTTGAACAGGCGGTGGCAGTCCGAGTCGTCGTCGATCTCGCGGAACTCGAACCCGTCGCCCGCCGACCAGTAGTACACCTCGCCGGCCGGGTTGATCCGCCGCTCGTACTGGTCCACCAGCCCGTGCGTGTTCATCGGGGCCACGGCGATCGGCGGCGTCGGCCCGTCCTGAGCCGTCACCGGGATGTTGATGTTCACGCACGCGTGGGCCCCGAGCAGCCCGGTCCCCAGAACACGATCGATCGCCTCCCGCGCGTATCGGGCGGCCACATCGAACCGCGTCGGGCCCGGGCGGATCATCAGGCTCACCGCGATCGAGGGGATGCCCAGGAACGCCCCCTCCAGGGCGGCCGCCACCGTGCCCGAGTAGATGATGTTGATCCCGCAGTTGGCCCCGCAGTTCATCCCCGAGATCAGCAGGTCCGGGCG
>Ga0114931_10007112_pt1 | contig 13691 bp, 10 predicted proteins | sample 2SBtaG_FD_89579 | JGI IMG/M metagenome (GOLD analysis project Ga0114931, IMG submission 89579) | Deep subsurface microbial communities from Kolumbo volcano to uncover new lineages of life (NeLLi) - 2SBTROV14_V59a metaG | ecosystem: Environmental > Aquatic > Marine > Volcanic | place: Kolumbo...
CGAGGCTTTCATCGGCTTTTTGACGATTATATTCAAATGCCAGATTCTTATAGTTCACCATATCGACAATGGTACCGATCAGGCAGAGCCCTGCCGTAAGGAAATAAAGAATACCCATTCCCACCTGACCGATATAAAAGCGGTGAATGCCCGATACACCGACAAGGCCGATGGCTGCCAGCAGGAGAATAAGTTGAGGATCGACTCTGCGGCTTTGATAGAGGGTAATGAATCGCCTGAATTCTTCATCATTCATCCCGGCTATTATGTTTTTCAGATAATCCAATTCCTGCACATCGGCAGAAGGAATCAGGAGGTAGAGGTCGCGCTTCATTAGAAATTGTTTTTTATTTTAAAGCCAAGTTGTAAAATCCGGTGAAAGATAACGATCAGGGCAAAGAGCGATAGGGGGTGACTGTACAGAGCATCTGCTATATGGCCCTGAAGTGCAAAAGCAATGCCGTGGCCCAGTCCGCAACCGGGGCACCAAGAGATGCCGGCCAGTGCCAGTGGACATAGCGTATAATGGCTTCTTACGGGATCGCTCAGTACAAGCGAAAGCAATGCAATCACCCAAAAAATCAACTCGGGCAGTGAACTGCGCAATACAGAGTAGTCCAAACGTATTGAAAAAGAATTGATTTTCATACCATCCTAAAAGTAAGACTTATTTTAAAAAAGACAAATGACCAATTTACGGTAGGGCCCGGAATGAAATGAGTAGCGAGTGGATTAACGGGGAGATATATTGCTTAGTGAGGATGCCGTCTGGCGGAATTTTTCCATAAAATACGAATTATTGGAATAAAAAATATTAGAAATATCGATATTTATAATTTCTGCAATCTTCTTTATTATTTATTAGCCGCTTTCTTTTCTTCAAAGTTTAGATAAAGCGTTCTACCTTTCCTAAAAGAGAGGTTCTTCCATCGAATACCGTAAAGTAAGACTATATACTTGCGGCTTTTACAGCTTTCGGGATGAAAGAGAGCCTGCACCGCCAAGGTACTTCCTGTGGGATCCACTTGTATGCGAAAGCTCTCCTTCTGCCAGATGCTGTCGCAAGGAGTTCCTGCCTCGTACATCGAATCAATGTAAGAATAGATGCTATACTGCCCATTGCTGCTGCCGAGGGTTTTAATGTCAAAAAATACGGCATCGGCCTGTGCCGATAAGAGCATGGGAAGAAAAACTAAGAAAATCAATGGCAATCGTTTTTTCATATCTTTTCTTTGGCCATTTTAGCAAGGGCTCTGATGATTTCGGCATTTTCCGCTGCATAGCGGTATCCCAGTTCATAGAGTTCTTTATAGGTCTTGCTGCGAATGCTGAAGGTATTATATTCCACGAGTTCTTTGGGATTGATTATAAAATCCACAACTTCCATATTTTTCAGACTGGAAGACAGGCGGCCCAGTTTGAAAGTACGCTCTACGATGGAAGCCATAGATTTGAGTTCTGAAGGCGCCACCTCTTCCACAGGTGATAAAAATACTCCGAGAAGCTTTCGGCACTGGTCAATGAGGAGATCCGAGGGAAAGTGGTTCATAATACCTCCGTCAAGATAGATGCCATCTTCCAATTCGACAGGTGTAAAAAGGAGGGGGAAGGCACTGGAAGCAAGGATGGCTTCAATCAGGGGCCCGCGGTCAAATACTTTCAGATGGCCTTTGGTGATTTCGCTTGCTGTTACGTAAAGAGGTTTCTGCAAAATGTCGAAATCATTTCTTTCGAAGTAGGGAAAAAATTTCTTTTTTAACTTCATACTGTCAATGATGCCGGGCTTGAGCAGGGTGATGTGGTCACTCTTGAAAATGCGGGTTTCTTCGAAGAAACGATAAATATCTTCGGCCTTATGACCGGCATTGTGCAATGCGCCCACAATGGCTCCGATGCTTGCTCCGGCCACAGCTTCCACTTCAATTCCTTCTTCTTCAAGAAACTTCAACACGCCCACATGTACAAGACCTTTTACGCCACCACCGGACAAGACCAGTCCCAGGCCATAGGGTTTTTCATAACTTTCCATCTTCCAAAATTAAGAGTAAAAAGTGCTTTTCAGCGCAGCAGGCTCACATTTCCCTGATAAAGGTGTTCTCGGCCATCGCGGGTGACGAAACGAATGTATAGGATATATACTCCGGCCGGCTGCTTCACGCCTCCATAGCGGCCATCCCAGCGGAGGGTCTCTTCATTGTTGCTCAGTAGCAATCGTCCCCAGCGGTCGTAGATGCGCGACTCGAGGATGCGGAATTCCCCTCCTTCGACAAGCAGCTCATCATTGATGCCGTCTCCATTGGGACTAAAAGCCGAAGGTACCAATAGTTGTTCCACGCAGTCGAATTTGCGCAGGGTAAAGCGATCATTCGACTGGCATCCGTTGGGATCGGTGGCGCTTACTTCATACGTGCCGGCATCAAAGGCTTCAATCTCGGGTGTTGTTTCACCGGTATTCCACAGGAACTCCGATCCCGGAGTAGCCGTGGCCCGTAACAGAAGCTTGTCATTGCGGCAGATGGCGGTGTCGGACGGCAGGCGCACATGCAAAGTGTCGTATTCGATGATGCGAATCGTATCGGCCGATACGCATCCATTTGAAGCCTGCAGCCAGTATTCACCGGGCTTCGTGATACTAACAATGCGACCGGTATCTCCCGTACTCCACAAAAACTTGTCCGCATTGGCATTAATGGCATCGAGAATGATTTCAAAGCCGGGACAGCGGTAGAGATCCTGCCCAAAATTGATATACGGGGCTATGCGCACTTCTATGTGCACACTATCATTGGCTAAGCAACCGTAATTGTTGACCACTGTCACTTTATAACTGCCCGAACTGCTCACGGGCATTAGGGAGTCGTTGCTTCCGTTTTGCCATTGATAGCGCTTGAACGATCCGGGATTCAACACAAAAGGAGTGCCCTGGCAGATCATGGTATCCTTGCCGAGATCGGGCTCGGGATTGGGGTAAATTTGAAGATTAAGCCGGATGATGCTGTCGCAGCCGCTGCCACTTGAGAGCGTATCAAAATAGCTGCCTGCCTCCGTGAGTATCCGGTTATCAAAATAGTAGCTGCCCCCTTCGCATATTCCGGTATCTACTACAAAGAGCTGTGTGTTTCCTACTGACAGTTGAAGTGTAAGAATGCTATCGCAGCCGTATACGGTCAGTCCGCTGTCTACATAATTTCCCGGATTTTTGAGCCATTTCCCAGCGAAGAATACACTATCACCAGTACAAATAAAGCGTGAAATATTTTCTATATAATTATTGTGAACAGTTAAATCAAGGTGCACAATGCTGTCGCAACCTGTGGCAAGGCGGAAGGTATCGGTGTAGCTACCGCTTTGCGAGAGCATCTCCGATCCGAAGGGGTAGAATGTACCTTCACAGATAGATGCCGAGAAGTATTTATTTATTGTCTGCAAAACGGATAACTCCGTCCGTACGATGCTGTCGCAGCCCAAACGGGTGCTGTAAATATCCGTATACGTACCGCTGCTCGTCTGCCAGGCCCCTCCGGCATAATAGCTGCTGCCTTCACATATTTGGACCTGTACATCCTTATTTTTCACCGGGTGAACCAGCAATTGGTGAGCAATCACACTGTCGCAGGCCCCCGATGTGACCAAAGTATCGTAGAAAGTGCCGGGTTTGCTGCGCCAGGCGTTGACAAGAAAAATCGAGTCGCCTTCGCAAATTTCATGCTCTTGATTGATAAGCGTGACATTGGAAACGCTAAGCTGGGTACGGATGATACTGTCGCATCCCCATGAACTCGTGAACGAGTCGATATACGTACCGCTGACCTTTTGCCAGATACCAGCTGCAAAGATACTGTCACCATTGCAAATGTATGCATTGATAGTCATTGACTTATTTGGATGAAAATACAATTGGGTAGTGACTATCGAATCACATCCGTACACGGTCTGCAGTGAATCCGTGTAAGTTCCGCTACTTGTTTGCCAGGTACCTCCAGCCCAATATTGTGCGCCTTCACAAAGATCTATTCGCTGTGTGACTTTGGGTGTGGGATAGATGTAAAGGGCCGATGGATCTGTGAAACGGAGCGATGCCGGCCAGTCGCTATAAACGGTATCTTCTTCGCCCGCCACATTGACCAGCATGGCCTGGTTATCGAGATATTTTCCACCATTGATTTTTTCGGAAAGTTTCACTCGCAAGCGTATGGAGTCAATGCCATCAGGAAGTGTCATGTTATAAATAAAGAGCTGGCTATAGCCAACACCGGTACCCGGATTTATAATGCCGCCCGGAAAGTGATCGATGGCGGTAATTGTAAGCTTGGGATGCAGCTTGTCGTAAAATCCGACAGATGGCATGGCCTTTCCGCTGCGGTTGGCGATTTTAAAAGTGATGCTGAACTCCTCGCCCGGACAAATGGCACCGGGAGCGAAGCTTTTCTGCATCTCCACTTTGTAGGGGCATGAAGATCCGTCTTCTATGGAAGCAAAAAGCGAGGTGTCGGCTGCAGCAAACTGCCCGTTGCCTGTATTGACGAGGTAGTAAACTCCATTGCCATAGGCAAAAAGTTCGCCAAAGGCATTGAAAAACAATGAATTCACATCTACGGATGCCAAGGGTGGACCGGCTGGGTTGACAAGCCCCGTGACCGGATCGATGGTTGAGAGTCGTCCGCTTTTTTCGTCATATCCGTAGCAGATATTGCTCCATGGGTCAAAGGCAATATCTCCGAAAATCGGCATGCCGCCCCCTCCACCGCTATATTGCAAGGTGGCACTACGAATAAGCTTTGCTTTTCGCGAGCCCACATAGAACGTTGCGATCGTTCCCGAGCTTCCGCAGATAACGTAGAGACCGGAAGTATCTACCGCCCCGGCCTCATAATTGCCCGGTGGAAGGTTGCCGTCAATATCCATTAAGGATCCGCTGCCTGTAGCGAAAAGGCGGATGACCTTTCGATCCGCATTATCAAAAGCATAAATAAAATGATCGGCAAAGCGATAACCTGTGGCATCGAGACTATCGCGGTGAATGCTGATGCTGTCGTGAGTCATGCTCGAGTCGAAATCAATCAGCGTGATATAGGTTGAGTCGCCCGGTGAATAGCGGGACATATAAAAATTGCTGACGCAGGGGTACTCATTCGGGCAGTCGCCTTTAGTGATTTCTATCGAATCCCTCAGCAGGGTGCATTCATTCTGTAGGCCTTCCACATAGTACTTACCAAAGCCATCAGGCGGCAGATCGAGCAAAACATTGACTCCCACAAAGGACTCGAAACTATCGGGCCCGGTCCAGTGATAGACTGTATTCAAGGGGCCAGCCGCATTTAAGGTCAGATTATCACCTGGACAGAGGGGAGGAACGGCAGCGATGAGGTTGCGATTGTCTTCTTTTGGATTAATGAAAGTAAAAGTGCTGTCATCAATTTGGATCGTAGCCGGATCATCTGAAAAGATGGTATCTGCGAAGAGATTGGGGAGGTCGTGGAGAATGCCTTGCGATCCGAGCGAAAAGCCACCATTGAGGGCCGGGTTTACTGCTACAAGCACATTTATGACATTCGTATCCGGTGGAATAATCATGTTTTCGATGCCCAAATAAGAGGTGCCAGGTCCACTGGATGCTGCCGCAGTTCCACCTTTGAGACTGCTGATCTGGACAATGGTAAAATCAGTAGGCAGCCGGTCGTAGAGGTCTACGTTGAAGAGTGTATCATTGAGCACATTGCGGATTTCATAGCGCAGCGTAAAGGTATCGCCCGGGCAAACGGAGGTTGGCAGGGAGCTTTTCCCCAGTTTGATGGTATAGGGACACGAGCACCCATCCTGACGGCCGGTGGCGGGTCCAATAGCTACAAGGGTAGCCGCACCGGATGGAATGTCGAAGCGGTACATCTTGCCATTCATATAGGAGTATAACTGGCCGTACACATCGAAAAAAAGTGCTCCGGAACCGGCATTGGGTTCGTAGGTGCCATAGGCATCTACGGCACCGGTCTGCGGATCGATGGTGCAGAGTTTCCGCGTGTTGTAATCATAGCCGTAGAGATTGCCATTGAAGGGATGATATGCAACATCATAAAAAGCAGGATTTCCGTTGATATTGCCGATGTAATAGAGAGGCACACTACTCAATTGAATGGCTGTGGGACCGGTCACATCGTAGTGTACAATATAGGCCGGATTGCCGCCTACCAGGCTGAAGATGCCCCCGCTGTCCACATCGCCCGAGACATATCCCCCTGGGGAGGGAAGGTTGGGATTGCCCATCAGCTGGTAAGTGCCGTTCTTGAACATGCGGATGATCTGATTCTGTGAAGTTTAGAGTCCGTAGATTAGGTTGTCCTTGCGATTGTAGCCAACCGAGTTGATGATAGCACTATAAATTACAAAGGGCTGGAAAGTAACAAACTGGTTGATGACTACCAGTTGTAGGTCGGTCACACCTGGACCTGAAGCATCCGTAGCAAAATAGTAGGAGCCGTCACAAGTGAAACTATCATTTTGTCCATAAGCGCGATCGGGCAAAAGCAGGGAGAAAAAGAGGACAATTAGAACGAGTGGCTTCACGATAAGTGCGGCTTTTATATAAATTTAAACAATAAGGACCAATTGGGAGATTTTTGCAAATCCAAAAAATTTAAAATTTAGATTATCAGCTAATTGTAATATAAGGCTATCCACTTGCATTGCTTTCTTCCACTTTCAAAAGATAGCCTCTGGCTTCGAGCACGGTGACGGTTTTTCCTTTCTCTATATATTCTCCCCTCGTTACGGCATCATATACATCATCGCCAATTTGCACCTTTCCTCCGGGTCGCAGATCGGTCATGGCCGTGCCTGTTTTTCCGCTGGGATTGTTTTTCAGAAAAAGGTCGCTTGTATAACCGTGTTCGGCTTTTTCTTCATCTGTAAATACGAGGGCTCTTGTCAGTGGATTGCTATGCAGTTTTGCCCCTAGGATAAAGAGCAAAGCAATGGTAAAAAGCAGTGCCAGCAGCACCACGGTTACGGCCTCGCTGATCTCTCCACCCGGAACGCCCTGAAAGTCGAAACGCACATTACGGACGAGGCTGAGCACCAGACCGCCCAGAGCGAGGATAATACCCGATATGCCAGCAATTTCAAAACCCGGGATGACAAATATTTCAGCGGCAATCAGCAGTATGCCGATCACAAATATCAGGATTTCCCAGTTTTCGGCCAGTCCGTCAAGATAAAGCGGAGTGAAATAAAGTACGGCAGCAGAGAGGGCGGCAATAAGTGGAAAGCCGATACCCGGTGATTGTAATTCGAAGAAGATGCCAAAGAAAATAATGGTAATAAGCAGTCCGCTTACTACCGGATCGGTGAGAAAACGAATAATGCGGTCAATGCCTGTCATTTGAAATTCCCGGACTTCCGCATTTTCCAAGTGCATATATTTTAAAATATCTTCTTCCCGTTCTACAATGCGCTGGCAATATCCCAGCCTCAGTGCTTCTTCAGCCGTCAGGGTGAGTATTTTTCCCGAATCAATGACACCCGGGATATACACATTGGGATTGACCATCGCTTCGGCTATGTCGGGGTCGCGACCCGTTGACTGTGCCGTAGCCCTGAATTTCTCACGGAAATAGCTTTGATATTTTTCTCCGGCCGCCCCGCCTTCGCCTGTTACGACCACGGCTGCACCTATGGTGGCTTCTTTTTTCATAAAAATGCTGTCGCAGGCGATCGATATCAAGGCCCCTGCCGATGCGGCATTGTTTTCAATAAAAACCAGGGTGACGGCATCGCTGTTGAGTAAGCGTGTGCGCATCCGGTCGGCTACATCCACCGCCCCTCCGTAGGTGTCGAGGGTTAGCAGGATATAGTCTGCCTGCATGGAGTCAGCTTCATCCATTGCGCGCATAAATTTGCGTTCGGCCGGTGGCATGATGGCTTCGCGTATCGAGAAGCGATATACAAGCACACTTGAGTCGGGCGCGGCTTCCTGTGCTCCCAAAGATTGTACTATTAGCCCTACACTCAGCAGGGGAATGAGGATACGGAAGGCAATGGACTTTAACACGCTGCGTTAATTTTACGGTCAATTGGCAAATGCCGCCTAAATTTACATGATTATGAAGCTTCTTACCGCTATTTTTCTGCTTTTCCTTGGCACAACTGAAGTTTCGGCCTCTCTTTCACCCGACTCTATCAGCTACTTTATGCAAAACGGTATCCGTATTATCATCCATGAGGTCGAAAAAGGAGAAACGCTCGAAGGGATCTCCCACAAATACGATGTATCGATTTCCGAAATATTGAAATACAATCCCGGAGTAAAGAACGGAATTATCCGTGACGGGCAGATCCTGAAAATTCCCAGAATCAAAGAAAGACAAGAAAGCAAGGAGCCCGGTTATCAAATTCATATCGTGAAAAAGGGAGAAACCCTTTATAGCCTTTCCAGAAAATACAACGTAGCTATCGGGCGCATTGTGAAGATGAACCGTGGATTGAACCCCGACCACCTTCGCGAAGGTCAAAAACTTAAAATACCTGTGGAACATTCGGCTATAGAAAAAGAGGGAGCCGTAGTTCCTCAGTCGGAGCCATCTGTGAAAGAAGAAGCCAAGCCGGAAATTCAAAAAGACCAATACCTCTATCACGTAGTGGAAGCGGGTGAGACTTTGTATGGAATTTCAAGGAAATTCAAGGCCAAAGTGACGGATATTATGGACTGGAATGGACTAGAGACCTTTGACATAAAAGTGGGACAGCGCCTCATTGTAGGAAAAGTGAAGGAAGAAAAGGAAGAAAAAGAAGAAAAGCGAGATAAGATTGGAGAGGGAGCTCCCGGCATTGATGAAATGAAAAAGGATGAGGAAGGAGGGCTGGCCGGTGAAAAAAAGGAAGAAGTGAAGTATGAAAAAGACGAAAGTTTTGAGCCGTCTGTCAATGAACTGTCGTTGGAATATGAGGAAGTAAAGAGCACGGGAAGCTATAAAGAGCAGAGCGAAAAGGCCGTTGCGCGCTGGATGAAGGATGTCGAAGGGTTTCCGGCTTCGAAGGGTTATTTTGCATTGCACCGTAGCTTGCCCATCGGAACCATCCTACGGGTGGAAAATCCGGTGAACGGACGCTATATCTTTGCCAAAGTCATCGGTCATCTGCCGCAAAGAGAAGAAAACAAAGACATTCAGATGAAACTTCCTGAATCGGCCGGAAAAGAATTGAAAGCATTTGATGACATTGCCTTGCTCGAAATTTATTATTTAGAGGAAGGAAAGGGCGATAAATGATATTATATTTGCCGCCATGTGGTATAAAAACATACTTGAGACCATAGGCAATACACCTCTTGTCAGGCTCAATCGTATTTGCAGCGTGCTTCCCGGCAATTTTCTGGTTAAAATTGAATCATTTAATCCGGGCAACTCGGTGAAAGACCGTATGGCGGTTAAAATCATCGAAGATGCTGAAAAGGCCGGACTTCTTAAACCCGGGGGCACCATTGTAGAGGGCACCTCGGGCAATACCGGCATGGGCCTGGCCCTGGTGGCTATTGTCAAAGGGTATAAATGTGTGTTTACCACCAATGACAAACAGTCCAAAGAGAAAGTTGATATTCTGAAAGCGCTCGGAGCTGAGGTAGTTGTCTGCCCAACGGATGTAGCGGCCGATGATCCGCGCAGCTACTATTCGGTAGCAAAAAAAATAGCCGAAGAAACGCCCAATGCGTTTTATGCCAATCAATATCACAACCTGAGCAACCGCCAGGCCCACTACGAATGGACAGGTCCCGAAATTTGGGAACAGACGGAAGGAAAAATTACCCATTTCGTATCGGGTGTGGGCACCGGGGGTACCATCAGTGGGGTAGGGCGCTACCTCAAGGAGAAGAATCCGGATATCCAGATTCTCGGAATTGATGCCTATGGATCGGTTTTGAAAAGCTACCATGAAACAGGTGTTTTTGATGAAAGCAAAATCCACGCTTATGTGACCGAAGGCATTGGAGAGGATATTATTCCTGAGAACATTGATTTTGATGTGATCGACCATTTTGAAGCGGTCACGGACAAGGACGGAGCCGTGATGGCACGCAGGCTGGCCAGAGAAGAAGGTATTTTTGCGGGATACTCGGCCGGGTCGGCCATACAGGGCGTTTTGCAGATGAAGGAACGCTTTAAGGAAGGCGATCTGGTCGTTGTTCTCCTTCACGATCACGGCAGTCGCTATGTCGGCAAAATATACAATGATGATTGGATGAAAGAAATGGGTTACCTCTGAGTTTTGTCGAGCGCCAGCCCGTCTTCATTATACATACCCGCCAATTGACGTTGACGCAGCGCTTCGTAGAGGCTTATCGCACAGGCCACACTGATATTTAGACTTCTCACCATGCCCATCATCGGTATTCGGAAATTTTGATCCGTGTATTTTCTCATTGCTTCGCTAATTCCATGCGTTTCATTGCCGAAGACCAGGGCCGTGTTTTGCGTAAGATCGAGTGCATACAGAGAAGAAGAAGCCTCCCCCAAAAAAGTGCCCAGAATGCGCTGATAGTGCTTTTTAACCTCTTTCATGCAGGAATCCAGATCGTTGAATACGTGCAAGTCAAGCCATTTGACGGCCCCGGCACTCATGCGCTTACTTTCATACCACTGAAGAGAAAAAGAATTGTGGATAATATAGACATGCCCCACACCGGCCGCATCGGCCGAGCGCAGGCAGGCATAGATATTGTGCGGGTCGTTTACATTTTCCAGAATCAATCCAAGGCCGGGCTGCCGCAGGCATCTCATTCGTTTTATCTTGGCGGCTCTTTCGGGAGTCATATTCTGTAAACTTATAAACAGAAAAGCGAATAAACAAGCAAGATAAACTTTCCGTCAATGATATACATTGTTATTTTTTTCAATCAACTGCTAACAACTAACGACTTGCGGCATCCTTTCCTGTTTGGATATTATAATATTATATAAAAATTTCTTATTAAAGCAAATGATTTAAATAATAATACAAGATGCTTGTACATTGCTTGCTTTTATTCAAGCCGGATAAGCTTTGGAATGGCATTACTTCCCATAAAGAGTGAAGTCTGAATCCTTATCAGTGACATGTCCTGTTTAATCAAGCAAAAGCGGGATTATGATAATAATCACATGAGATCGTGTATCATGCACATTCAAAGTCTTCTTTTGCAAAGGTGATATGCCTTATTTTTACAGGCCAAGAAAATGACTTATGAATCACAGTGCCACGAAGCAGGAAATATCATTGGAAACGGCCGAATCACTGGGCCTTCTTCCTGAGGAATATGAAAAAATTATTGAAATATTGGGCCGCAAACCCAACTTCACCGAGCTCTCGATGTATTCGGTGATGTGGAGCGAGCATTGCAGTTACAAGAACTCTATTTTGTGGTTGAAAAAGCTGCCCAATCGCGGAGCACACCTTTTGGCCGGAGCGGGAGAGGAGAATGCGGGGCTGGTGGATATCGGTGAAGGGCTCGCCTGTGCTTTCAAGATTGAGTCGCACAACCACCCTTCGGCCATTGAGCCTTATCAGGGAGCTGCCACCGGTGTGGGAGGCATTCATCGCGATATTTTTACGATGGGAGCCCGTCCCATTGCCGCACTCAATTCTCTTCGATTCGGGGATTTGGGTTCGAAACAAACCCGGCATCTAATGCAAGGGGTGGTCAGGGGCATTGGAAACTATGGCAATTCTTTTGGTGTGCCGACTGTTGCAGGAGAAGTTTATTTTGATCCCTGCTATGAAGTAAACCCACTGGTCAATGCCATGTCGGTAGGTATTGTAAAACACGGTGATGTGGTAAGTGCCATCTCGAAGGGTGTGGGCAATCCCGTATTCATTGCAGGTGCGGCTACCGGTAAGGACGGTATTCATGGAGCTACTTTTGCCTCCGAAGATATTTCTGAAGACTCTGCCGAAAAACTCCCCTCTGTACAGGTAGGCGACCCCTTTCAGGAGAAACTTTTGCTGGAAGCCAGCCTTGAAGCCATCGCCACGGGGGCCGTAGTGGGTATGCAAGACATGGGAGCAGCCGGCATTACCTGCTCAACAGCAGAGATGAGCGAAAAAGGCGGATGTGGGATGCGCATTCACCTCGATAAGGTACCCGTACGACAAGACGATATGAAGGCGTTCGAAATGCTGCTCTCCGAATCACAGGAGCGCATGCTTATAGTGGTAGAGAAGGGAAGAGAAAATGAAGTGGAAAAAGTTTTTGAAAAATGGGACATAGAGTATGCTGTGATAGGGGAAGTTAGCGAAGGAAATACCCTGGAATATTATATGGGCGAAGAATTGGTAGCCATCGTTCCGGCCGATTCGCTGGTACTGGGTGGCGGAGCCCCCGTCTATGAGCGGGAATATGAAGAAGCGCCTTATTTTGCCAAAGCACAATCACTGGATTTATCCGAAATGCCGGACCCGGGCAGTTACCGCGAGATAGCCGAAAAACTCATCGAATCACCCAACATTGCATCCAAGCAATGGATCTATGAGCAATATGACAGCATGGTACAAATCGGAAATACGAGCAGCAATGCACCTTCAGATGCGGCCGTCCTCCGGATTCCGGGCAGCAAGAAGGGACTGGCAGTGACAGTAGACTGCAACGCCAGATATGTACGCAACGATCCGTTTAAGGGCACGATGATAGCCGTGAGTGAAGCTGCTCGGAACATTGTCTGTTCCGGTGCCAATCCGAGTGCTATTACCAATTGTCTCAATTTTGGGAACCCTTATAACAAACACGTTTACTGGCAGTTTGTGCATGCCATCAAAGGGATGCGCGAGGCCTGCCTTAAATTCAACACTCCGGTTACGGGTGGCAATGTGAGCTTTTACAATCAAAATGCGCAGGGAGGTCCGGTTTTCCCTACACCCACTATCGGGATGGTGGGCACATTGAATGAGCCCGAATCTCATATGACGCTTCATTTTAAAGAGGAAGGAGATGTGCTTTATCTGCTTGGACCCCTTTCGGATGATTTTCATTCATCGGAATATCTGGCAAGCTGGCATGGCATTGACCTGAGCAAAGCTCCGGAGTTTGACCTTGAAACAGAAGCTCGCCTGCACCGGGATCTGCTGCAGCTCATCGAAAATAAGCTGATCCGATCGGCCCATGATCTGTCGGAGGGAGGCCTTTTTGTGGCCCTTCTTGAGTCTGCCATGGCTGGTGGGGTGGGTTTTTCAATTGCATGTCCGCAGGGACTTCGCAAAGACGGATTCCTCTTTGGAGAAGCACAGAGCCGGGTGCTGGTAAGTGTGACACCCAATCGTTGTGCAGATTTTGAAGCCAAGATGAGTGAGGTAGAAACCCCTGTCCTGCAACTTGGAAAAACAACGGCCGGGGAGCTGGTAATTGATGAGGAAAACTGGGGAAATATGAAGGAATGGAAGCAGAAATATGAGGAAAGAATTGCCAGAGCTATGGCGTAAGCCTATTTTTCGTTTTTAACAACCCAGGCATCCGGTTGGTACGTTTGCCGAATCTCACGAAGCATCTGGCTGGTTTCGAAGGGATTGGAATCAGAAATATAAATAGCTACCCGGTAAAAACCGTTTTCCGATTGCGGGAAAACAAAAACTTTCCAATTTTCCTGGCGCAGTTTATCTGAATATTTTTGAGCACGCTTGCTTTTTGAGAAAGACCCCACTACCACAAAATAACCCTTGGGAATATCATGATTGAC
>Ga0114931_10007113_pt1 | contig 13690 bp, 6 predicted proteins | sample 2SBtaG_FD_89579 | JGI IMG/M metagenome (GOLD analysis project Ga0114931, IMG submission 89579) | Deep subsurface microbial communities from Kolumbo volcano to uncover new lineages of life (NeLLi) - 2SBTROV14_V59a metaG | ecosystem: Environmental > Aquatic > Marine > Volcanic | place: Kolumbo...
CTGTCGAGTGGGCTCCAGTGGACGGCGGTCAACACCGGGCTCGATCGGCTCGCGGTGTACTCGCTTGCCATCGAGCCGGGAGCTCCGCGCCATCTCATTGCCGGCACCGACCAGGGGCTATACCGGAGCACCGACGCCGGGGATCACTGGGCGGCGTTCGGAAGCGGGCTCCCGGCCGGTGCCGTCGGGGAGGTCGTGTTCGATGCGAACAATTCCAGCCAGCTCTACGTCAGCGTAGAGGACGCGGGGGTATTCAAGAGCGCGGACGGGGGTACGACATGGACTGGAATCGCGACGGGCGCTCCCTACAACGGAAAGATCCCGTTCGCCATCGGGACGGCCCAGCCGGCCAAGATATTCGTGGGCACCGATCGTAAGGGGGTGTATGCAAGTGGCGACGGAGGAACGACGTTCGCACCGAGCAGCGCCGGGATCTCCCTCCTCGTACGCGGCCTGGCCCTCGACCCGGCAGATCGCGACCGCATGTATGCGGGCTCTCTGGTAAACGGCATCTTCAAAAGCGTGAATGGCGGGTTCACCTGGGAACACAAGGGGCTGTCTAACGTGGCGCACTTCGACATCGCCATCGATCCCTTCGACAGTCAGCGGGTATTCTCCGCAACCTCGGCCGGAGTCGCCCGATCGCTCGACGGCGGCGTGACCTGGAAGCTGATCGGCCAGCGGACACCGCACGTGCTGTCCCTGGCGGTCGACTCCGGCAATCCCCAGAAAGTCTTCGCCGGCAGCGCCGATGGGGCAGTCTACTTCTCCGCCGATGCCGGCCGATCCTGGGAGTCCAGGCACGCCGGGCTCCCCAGCGGCTCGGTCCTGGCAATGGCGCGAGATGCTCCCTCCGGCGCGCTGTTCGCGGCCTCGGACGGGCAGGGGATCTTTCGCAGCGACGACGATGGACGAACGTGGTCACCGACCAGTGATAGCGAGTTTCGCAGCGAGCGAGTGACGCGCCTCGTCCTCGATGGGTTCGGCAACCTCTATGCCTGCACCGAGCAGCGCGGGGTTCTGTGGTCACCCGATCTCGGCGCGACCTGGGTCCCGTTGGACCAGGGGCTGACCACTCCGTCGGTCGAGGCCATCGTCACCGACCCGAGCTCGGGAATCCCCTTTGTCGCGAGCTCGAACCCGAGCCCACTCGACCCGGCGGTGTATCGCCTGAACACCTCCACCGCCCGCTGGGAGCCGGCCGCGAGCGGGATCGCCAGCGGCACCGCGAACGACCTCGTGCTCGACCCCGCCGATCCGAACGTGATGTACGTAGCGACCGGGGCAGGGGTGTTCAAGAGCAGTGACGGGGCCCTGAGCTGGTCGCCGGCCAACAACGGTCTAGAGGGAAAAACGGTGACCCGGTTCGCGGTGGAGACCGACGGTGGGACAGCGAAGCTCTACGCCGGCACCCAGTCGGCCGGGGTCTTCAAGAGCCTCGATGGCGGCGCCACCTGGTCGCCGGCCAATTCCGGTCTTGAAGCCGCAACCATCTCCGAGCTTGTTTCGAAAGGGCCCTCGGGGGCGTTCTACGCAGCGACGGTCACTGATGGACTGTTCCTCACCGACACCGGTGGCGCGAGCTGGTCGGGAGGCTATAGAGCGGAGCAGGCAACCGCGAACCTGTCTATTTCGGTGAGCGGCTCCTTTCAAGGCGCGGTGTATGCCGCAACCGCCGGAGCCGGTGTTCTGAAGAGCACCGACGGTGGCGATACCTGGGCGAAGAGCAACACCGGCCTTGGCAGCAACTTCCTGCTCAATGTCGAGGTCGATCCGAAAGACTCTCGCATCGTTTACGCGGGTACGTCCTTGAAAGGGATATTCGTCAGCGAGGACGGCGGCGCCCAGTGGCACGCTCTCAATACCGGGTTGTTTCACAAGACCATCACCGGCATCGGCATCGACCCCACCAATCACAAGCGGATCTTCGTCGGAACCGAGGGAGGCGGTGTATTCCGAAACGAGCGACCCTAGGAGACCGTCGGACTCGAGCCTGTTCTAGCGCGGAAAAGCGGGCTTGGGCCTGGACCCCCGCGGACCCCGGCTGGCCCGATCCTTTTCCTCACATGGCTACGGCTATCGTCCTCGAGCAATCGCTCGAGCCGGCCGGAGATCCGCCTCCCCACGCGACGAGCGCCTGAGTCCGGTAGCCTCCTGGCGTACCGGTCCGAGGTTTTCGGGCGTGCCGGGGCTATGCGGCAATGGTGCCCGTGTACGTCTGCAGGGTCTGGCGCGCGCAGCGCTCCCAGGTGAAGGCGCTCGCCCGCCGCAGTCCCTCGTCCGTCAGCTTCGCTCTCAAGGCACTGGGCTCGCCGAGCTCGATCATGGCATTCGCGATAGCCTCGCTCGAGTAGGCGTCTACGGTCAGCGCCGCACCGCCAGCGACTTCCGGAAGGCAGGAGTTATCCGATGTGATCACCGGAGTGCCGCAGGCCATGGCTTCGATGATCGGAAGCCCGAATCCTTCCCACAATGACGGAAATACGAACATCTCCGCGGCACTGTACAGGGCGGGCGCCTCCTCGTGGCGGACGTAACCCAGCTCTACAATGTCTGATTCGAAGCCCGTCGCAGCGATTGAGGCGTCGAGCGAATCGCCCGCCAGCCACTGCCTCGCACCGGCGAGAACGAGCTGGTACTCGAGCTTCGTCTCGCGACGGAACCGAGCAAACGCCTCGATAATTCGATAGATGTTCTTGCGTTCGGTGAGCTTCCCAAGGTAGAGAAGATACGGGCGAGTCAGTCCGTAGCGTTCGCGCACGGTCTCCCGCGCTTCGGGATCTTCGATGGGACGAAAGCGCGGGTCGACGCCGTGGTAGACGACAGTGAAATGCTCGAGCGGTAAGCCGAACCGTTCGGCCGTTAAGTCTCGCACGTTTTCCGACACGCAGATGACTCGCCGCGACTTGCGTAAGCCACGAACGATCAGTGCGTTCAATCGCCTGAGCACGCTCGGATCGTAGAACTCCGGATGCGCGAAGGAGCTAAAGCAGTGGTGAGTGAAGACGTATCGCCTCGGACAGAACGGCGGCGGCGTAAAAACCGCGTGCAGTAGGTCGATTCCATGCCGCGCCAGCTCGACGGGCAGGCTCGTAGAGAGGGCGATCCATCGATTCGAGGGCCACAGAACGTGAAATCGGAAATTGTCCTGTGAGACCCCGAACGAATCGACCGCCTCTTTCGAGAAACAGAATACGTGATACTCGTTCTCTCGATCGATGTTGGCAAGAGATTGGACGAGAGCGTGCTCGTAAGTTGCCGGACCGCCGGCCTCCCTCCCTGCCATCACGCTGAAGATCCCGAGCCGCATCATCTCGTCCTCAGGCGACCGAAATCCTCTTCCGAGCGACCAGCTCCTCGAGCATGGACTCGATCTCCGCCCCGAGCTTCCGCCAGTCGTATTGCTCTTCGATGAGCTTTCGCCCGCCGGAGGAGATCTTGGCTCGTAGCTCCGGAGATTTCAGGATCTCGACGGTTCGCGCCGCAAACTGTTCGGGTCGTTCTGCCATCAAGATGTTCTCGCGGTCCACATAGGCGACCCCTTCCGCGCCGATGGCTGTCGACACCATTGGGGAGCCCAGAGCCATGGATTCGAGTACCTTGAAACGCACCCCGCCGCCTCCGGCCCGCAAGGGCACGACCGACGTCCAGGCCTTGCCGAGCACGGGCCGCACATCGTCGAGATACCCGGTGTAATCCACATGGGGCCCCTCCGGTGCGGAGCCGTCTTTCGGCGTCGCTCCGGTCACCAGCAACCGCGCATCGGGCACTTCTCGATGAATGCGCGGCAAGATCGCGTCGACAAAATACTGTACCGCATCCCGATTCGGCCCGTAGGTCACCGAGCCCGCGTAGACCATCAGGCCAGGCTCGACCGGTGCCAACCCCAGCGGATACTGGACGAGTTCCAAGCCATTCGGAACCACCTCGACTCCCCTCCAGCCCGGGGAGGTCTCGAGCAGCGCATCGCGATCCTCTTTCGAATTGACCAGGCAGAGATCGTACTGCCCGGCGATCCGGCGATGGAAGCTTCCATACTTGCGTTCTCGCAGCTTCCACAGGAGCTGAGCCGTGCCGGAGCTGATGTCGGCCAGCCGTTTGAACTGAAGGGTGGTTACACATACATAGTCGAGCACCCGCACTCTGGACCGATGCGCCGCCAGATAGATCGAGAGGGAAGGGTCGCCGGCAATGAGCACTTCCGGATCGTGTTTCGCGATCAGGGCCTCGACACACGCCTTCATCTCGACGGTGTGCAGCCGTTGCACGTCGCCCGGATGAGGAGAGAGCCACCGGCGGATTGGCGACCCGCCAGGATCCGAGAGCGGCACGACTCGAAACTCACGAAATCGCGCGCGAACGTCCGCGTCGAGCTCGTAGCTCTCTCCCTCTTGGGTGAAACACACGACGCTGACGTCGTGCCGCTCCGCGAGATAGTTCGCGAGATGAGCCGCGCGCAGCTTCCCGCCCGCATTGGGGGGATACGGAACGTTGCGTAGCACAATCAGACATCGCATGACGCTTACCTTTCCTCGTTCTCCATCAACGAAAGTAGATATCCGAGATCCAGATCGCCCTGGCGCCGGTGGCCCCGTCGCGCCCCGCGCCATCGGCAAATAAGATCTGATCGATGTTTGCCGGATCGAGCCTGCCGTCCTTTCGTTTCTCCTCGTCAACGGAAAAACGGTCGAAAGGCAGCTCTACTTTCCGCCAGGCCGTACCGACGCTGATCATGGAAAAATGACCTTCCCCGTCCTCGTCGATGCTCAAGATAACGTCGTCCTCGGTATCGCTCTTCACCCAGAAACTAATCGAAGAGGCGCCGGAGGCGAGCCCGCGCTGAACCTCCTTCAGACACCATTGCCAATCATGGGTGTACTCGAAATGCCACCGCATCGCCGAAACTCCTGCCCCCGGTGTGTCGCCGCGTTCCAGCGATGCGCCGCCGTTTGGACCGCATTTGAAAAGCGAGCCCTCGTCCGTAAAGCGGATCGCAGCCCGGGCTCGTGGTCCCGCCGCGCCCGAGGGCCGGTCGGCCGGGGGCGCCAGGGGCGGCGCGACGCCGGCACTTCCCTCCCGGGCTGCTCCGAGGAACTCGATGGGAGAGATCCAGATGCGTCGAGTGCCGGTGGCGCCATCCGCCCCGGCGCCGTCGGAGATCGTCATCTCCGAGATCGCGGCCGCATCGAGCTTTCCATCCTGCGCGTTTTCACCGTCCACGCCGAATCGGGACAGGGCAATGTCGAACTCTTCCCAGTCGTCCCCGGGCTCGACCAGAGTAAAGAACCCCTCGCCACCACGTTCCTTCAGACCGACCGCAATAGCGCCATCGGTATCGCTTTTCGCCCAGAATCGAACTCGGCTTGCCCCGGCGGCTACCCCCGCGGAGAGCGCCCGCTGACACCACTGCCAACCTCCTCGATACTCGAACGTCCAGCGCATGGCCACCTCTCCGGAACGGCGCGCCGCATCCGGATCGATCGTTGCCTGCCCGCCGCCCCCGCAGTGAAAGACGTCCCCGGTGGAACGAAACCCCAGCACGTAGGAGGAAGACGGCCGCATAGAGTCAACCGCCGTTTCACCCTCCACCGCCAGCGGCGGTGCTTGCGTCACCGACCGGATGTTACGAAAGGCTTGCCACTCCTTCCAAGCCGGCTTCGGTCGCAAGTTTCCATCCAGCAGACCGATGTTGCGCCATAATAAATTGACGTCCTTACCCGGCACATCTGGCATCTTCCCGTACAACTTATCGTAATCAATAGCCAGAAACCAAATCACGAATAAATAGTGATCCCGTTTCGCAATACGCACCAGCTCGTGCACATACGCCTTTTGTAGCGCCTCGTTACCAGTCATCTTGAGACCATAGTCCGAAAGCTCGATGTTTCGGGTCGTATATCCGGTCTCGGTAATAGCGATCGGCCGTGTGGTATAGGATCTGACCCAGGCAAGCGGTTTTCTCCAGCTATCGGGTGGATTACCCAGGGAAGGGTAGCCGAACTTCTCACCGAACGGGGATCCGTACGGATAGAAGCTGAGACCGAGGTAATCGCTCTTTTCCACGAGCCCCTTGACCCGCCTGTGGATCCGAGGGGCCAGCAAGCTCTGAAGCGTGAACGAGACCCCGACCCGCAGGTTCGGGAACTCCCGCTTCAAGGCGGTGCGGGCATGATCGAACAACTCCGAGAACTGCCGCCATTTGCGTCCGCTACGGGCAAGACCATCGATCTCGATGCCGAGATTGATGTAGTCGGGCTTGAATCGACGGATGGCGGCGCGCGCGTAATTCGTGAACGCGTGCATGACCCGCGGGTCGTCGAAAGGTGCATTTCTGATCTCTCCGGGAACGGAAGTGGTCTCGCCTTCCTTGTCCGCGCATCCCGGTGCCAATGTTTCCCGGTCCGTTCCGGTTGGAGTCAATGCAAGATACATGGTGTGATCGGACGGTATCTGAGCCGCCATCCGCCGCCAGTTCCGAGCCCAGTCGGGCGGCATGGGCCGATTCGCCAGCATCTGTTTCCAAGGCACACATTGATCGAAATGCAGCGCGTAGATGTTCGAATTCTGGACGACGAGCGTGTTGGTGCGTGATTCCGATTCGGGGGTGTAATCGTAGGGAAACGGAGTGAATCCGAATTTTGGCTCTGCCCAAGACGCGAGCGCGTAGAGTCCGAAACCAGCCGCCAGCAGCCCGAGGGTGATCCTACGGCGCCCCCTGCTCGTGCCACCCCTCCCCGTCACGAGCAGGTGCCCTGCCCGGCGCACAGGTCTGTCGTGCCTGATGAAATCGAAGGTCACCTCGTACTCCTCCTCGCTCCCGCTCACGCCCGTTCGCGCCTACGAGTCTCCACCCACCAGCTCGAGGTAGGTCTCTTCGACACGACGCACTGCCCGGTCGAGCGCATACTCTTCGCGCACGAACTTCTGCGCCCGATCCCCGTACGCCTTACGCTCGATGGGATTCTCGACCAAGCGTGCAACCGCTTTCACGAAAGCACCATCGTCTCCGGGCGGCACCAATATCCCGCTCTGCCCGTTGTCGAGGATCTCGGGAATTCCGCCCACTTTCGACGCGACGATCGGAAGACCTGCATCCATTCCTGAGAGCACCGCCAGCGGGACGCCCTCGATTGCGGCCGGATGCACCTGGATGTCGGCCAGGCTGAGCAGCGGTGGCAGGTCATCGACGAATCCCTGGAATGTCACCACCTCCCCGAGCCCCAGCCGGGCTGCCTGATCGCGCAGCGCCCCTTCCAGCGGTCCCGTTCCAGCGATCCACAACTTCAGGTTCGGATAATCACGGTAGAGGTTTGCAAATATCTCCAACAACGCCTCCTGTGCCTTCTCCGGATAGAGTCTGGCAACGTTCAACAGCAATACTTCTCCGTCGCCGATACCCGCCGCCTGACGCCGAGCGAGCCGAGCGCCCGCCGCTTCTTCATATCGCTCGCCCTGGAACCCGCAGATCAGCGTCTTGATACGCGCGGCCGCTATTCCTCTAGCTACGGTCTCCTGATAAGTGAAATGACAGTGAGCACTGATTTGGTCGAACAGTCGCATGACGTATTTATCAATCCACTGAAGCACGTTTCGTTTCCAGTCGTAATCGAACCAGACATAGACCGTGTTGATGGTTTTCACCCTGATCAATCGGGCAGTCAACGCGCCCACGAACTCCGCGTACCAGCCATGCATGTGCAGTACATCGATATCGTGTTCGCGAACCAAGGCGCGCAGCGCCAGTGCTGCGGTCAGTAGGGGCTTGTGCTTACCCCAGGGTATCTTCTGGACCTCGATCCCACGTCTCCCGGCGGCCTCGACGAACGGCCGTTCGGATCCACCACCACCAGGATTGGCAAAGCACACAACACGGATTTCGAAACGCCGCCTGTCGAAGTTCTCCAACCAGTTCAGCAAGACGGTTTCAATCCCTCCGTACGCCATCGTGTGCAGGAGGTGCAGCACTTTTATTTTTTTTCCCGATTCAGGCCCCACCGGAGTCCCTCTTCCCCGCCCCACGTCCGACCCATCGACGCCAGCCTGGCTCCCCGCCTCGGTCCGGCCACGCTGTACCAACGGGGTCCGCACGTCTGACATGGCTGCATCCTGCTCGCGCTCGACCCGGGAAGTCACGGCCACTTGCAATATCCCGTCATGCTGAAATCCCGGCAGCCCCCGTGCCCCACCGGGCCCCGCCCGAATGCGTATTTGCACAGAAATGGTGCCGGCCCCGCGCCCGGCACCGGCACGCCGCACCGACCTGTCGACCTTACGGATGAACTGGCGCGCCCCCAGCGGCCCCGGCAACCCCGGAGTCGCCCGTCACCCGTCCTCGTTCTTCGGCCGGCCGCCACCGCCTGATCCCGCTTGCCAGGGAATGCATGATGCACGTAAGACCCACGACCAACCACCATCCTTTCAGTGGGAAATGAAGAACATCGACCTGAAGTCCGAAGATAAGCACACTGAAAAGACATATTTGGCAAGCCACTAGATACCAATACTGTTCCTGCGTCTCCAAGTAAGCCCGAAACGTCGCCGCCGCCTTAAACGTGTAACGGATCGTCACGACGATGAACGCCATGAAAAACGACCAACCGATGACACCGACTTCTATGAAGCTCGTAATGAATTCATTGTGGGCTGTATGTTTCGCCGCCGGAATTTCGACGATAGACCGGACCTTCTCTGGGATGACATGCCGATTTCCCGCGCCGGTGCCCATCAACCAATGCTCTGCTGCAACCTCGAGTCCCGCTTTCCAATACTGTAATCTGATCCGCAATGTGCCGGAGTGCTCCAGAGAGTAGTTGCTGGGATCGAGAATCCGTTCGTATACCGCGTGCGGCAGCAGGGGCAGTATGCCGACACCGGCAATGAGTAGCGTGACTACACCACCAATCGAGATCCGTGCCAAACCTTTCCACAGAGCGATCACGCCTATAATGAAAGCAAGCAAAAACACTGCCCGGGTATTTGCGAGAAACATGTTGTATAAAACCACGATGGCGCCGGCAGCGGACAGCACCTTGCCAATGGGGCGACTCGAAGCTCGAAAAAAAAATGCGAAGAATGGAAGTGTCATTGCGAGATCGATTCCATAAACGGCGGGATTGGACGTGGAGCCAACCGCGCGCCGCACCATCCCAAGCTCCGTAGATTCCGACGTATCGGACAACACCGTACTAAAGCGCGTGGTGGTTACCCCCAGCGAGGACTCGGTAAAGCTGCTTCCAAAATGCCAATCGTACATGGTATAGAGACCAACGACGACAGTTGCCGCCAACCATATCGCGGTACACTTCTTGACGACCGACCAGCTCTTGGCCAAGTTGATCAGCACAAAAAAGTACATTAAATTCCCCAGGAACGACCCCGCGAACTGCACGGCCGACACCCGATCCGTGGAGAAGAATATCCCAAGAACGATGAAGCCCCAATAAATGCCATACAAGGTAAAGGAAGGGTCGAAATTGACGCGGGAACGCCTAGTCAGCAGGTGAAACAACATGGCCCCCAGAACGAGTACGCCCAGGATCCGCATGATGGAGATGGTGAACTCGCTCGCGTCGTCGGTGAATCGTCCAAACCGTTCCATCGGAATGACAGCGGCGGTCAGATACAAGCCCACGACCGGATACAGAAAGATAATGGCCGCGACCGCCAAACCGAAGGACACCGCAAGGGCGAACACGGGGGCGACCGTCAGGCCGGCGGCGGCAACGAGCAACCCCCCCAGGGCGCCGGTACCGAACGCCAGAATCCCTCGCTGCCACGGCCTCATGAGGAAAGCTTGCACACCACTGATCGTACGGTTTATAGCGTTGGCTTCGTGCAGAGCTTTAAAGTGCCGCTACGCGCGAAGGGCCGATACCGGTCGCCGATGCATCACGCGGGGGGCCTCCCTCGCCCGCTTCCGAGCAAGCCGATAGAGGTTATCGGATTTTGCGGAGCATTCTCGTGACGCGTGTCACGCGAGCTGGCGCGTCCGGCGACGAAAGGCCCTCCGGAAGCGGTTCCCTGCCATTCAGAAGGGCGTGGCCGGAACCACGTCGATCTCCATCGGAGCCGGAACGTCGGCAAATTTAACGGTCAGGACCTGACTGACCGGATCCCAAAACCACCCGGCGGCACTTGCCTGAAGCGCCGCCGCCGAAGCGGCCGGCACGAGGGTGGTCGCATTCAGCAAGACCGTTCCTGGCCCTGCGTCCACGGCATGAAATTTCAGCTCCCACGGACGGCTCGGAGGGGTGAAAGCCCCGGCTGTGCGCTCGATGCGCAGCCGCCCCCGGTCGACCAAGGTGTTATGACTCAAGCGGGTTCGGAGGAACTGCCCTCGCTGGTAATCCAATGAGCGTCCGTCGTCCTCATAGAGGTCGAACGTAGAATCCGGACCTGGATATATGTCCACTCCGATCATTGGAGGTACCGGCTCGCTCGTGTACTGCATGATAGGACCGAACGGTACCATCGACCCGGCCCGTACGAGTAGCGGGAGACGTTCGAGAGGTGCCGAAATCACAGTAGTTTGTCCGCCCGGATGGAACTGGTCGGTATGGTAATCGTACCAGTCCGCACCGGCGGGCAGCCGGACGTTTCTCTGTGTAGCGCCAGGCTCGGTCACCGGAGCGACGAGCATGTTCTCCCCCCACATATACGAACTGTCATCGGCAAATGCGTCCGGGTCTGCAGGGAAGTAAAAGACGGTCGGCGCCAACGCTGGAGTTCCATTACGTGCCGCACGCTCGAACAAGCTGTAAGTGTACGGCAGCAGGCGGTAACGCGCCTCGATCACAGTTCGGATCATGTCAGTGAACGGCGCACCGAACGCCCAGGGCTCCCGAGGCTCCGACGTGTTCACCGAATGAGTCCGGAACAGACCATTGAAGCTGCCAAATTGTAACCACCGAATAAAGAGCTCTGGGGTCGGTGAGCCGAGGAACCCGCCGATATCGTGGCCGAAAATCTGCTGCCCGCTCAGCCCCATGCTGATGGAGATCTGAACACTGACGCGCAAGCTGTCGAAGCTGGTCGTCGTATCACCGCTCCAGTTAGCCGCATAGCGTTGAATGCCGGCGTAGCCGGAACGCGATAGCACCCATGGCCGTACATTTGGTCGAGCGGCGAGCTGCGCCTCGTGACTGGCACGCGTCTCCTGCAGCGCGTACAGATTGCGTGCTTCGAAATCCCCTCTGGGATCTCCGTCGAAGCCAAAGACGGCGGGGTCCAACGGGTCGTCGTTGAAAGCGGGCTCGTTCAGGTCGTTCCACACGCCGCTGACTCCGGTTGCCAGGAACAGGGGCAGCACGGATTTGTACCAATCCCGAACCACGCTCTGAGAGAAATCCAGCCAACTCACGTCCGCGGGAAAAAAGGTCCGATTGATGAGACTTTGGCCGTCGGACGTTCTCTTGATAAACATCCCGAATCCGTCGAGAAACGGCCACAGCGGATCACCGATGTGGACGACCGGATCGATGATGTTGACCCTTTTGAAGCCGGCTGCCTCCAGCTCTGAATTCATCAGCAACGGGGACGGAAACTTCACCGGATCCCAGGTGAAGAGCTCGAGCTGGTTCGTATAATCCAGGTCGAAATACAATACGTCGGCCGGAATCTTTCGAGACCGAAAGCCGGCGGCGATATCCAAGAATTGCTGCTGCGAAGAATACCCAAATCTAGACTGTTGAAATCCGAGTCCCCATTTGGGGGGTAAAGGACTGGTGCCGGTGAGCCGTGCGTAAGCGCGCGCCACATTCGCGGGAGCGGGCCCGGCCATCAGATAGTAGTCCAGCTCGCCGGCGAGCGCCCCGAACGTCGCGAAGCCCTGGCGGGCGCTGTCGAGGTCGAAGAATGGTGTCGCCGGGTTGTCGAAGAACAAACCATAGGCCTTCCCATTGTCGAACCCGAAATAGAAGGGAATGCTTACGTACAGCGGATCGGAGAACTCCCCGTACCCGATGTCGTCGAAATTCGACATGAGGAGAAACCGTCCCCGGCGGTCGAGCGGCCCGCCTCGAAACCCGAATCCGAGATAATGTTCGGCGCTTGGCGCCTGCTTGGTGGTGAACACCAAACCGGTGCTCCGGTCGTACGATGCCGCGTTGAAAGCGTCATTCAGGATGACGCTCCCATCCGGACGCAGAACGGTCAGGCGGAATGGAGCCTTGAAGATCACGACCGTCATGGCCGATGTCGACAGGAGAACACCGTCCGGCCCATCCTGAATGAGCGCGTTCACCGGGGGCGCACCGGAGGGCAGGATCGCTCCGGTGACCCGGGGACTGAAGGCTCCGGACGGAGCATATCGGATGCGAACCGTGTCCGGAGCGACGAATACGACACGCGCCCTCAGGCCATCCGAAGTCGTCAGTACCACCCCGTCGGAAGAAACCTGGGTATCGGTGACGTTCCCGGTCGTCTGGACGACCGCAGCAGCGCGCCCGTATTGGACGAACGACAAGATGACGAGGAGTGCGGAAATGATCCCGCGCAGCGAACAGCACCCTCTCGCACATCGATTTCGCTCAATCCGCATTCCGTAACCTCCCCACCAACGAACTTGTCGGCTCATCCTGGGCTCACAGATTGCTCTCCGAATCGTGTTTATGGAAATGGAGCAAATCGCGTGCCACAAACTCGACCACGTCACGGCCACCCTTGACGACAGCGCCTATCTTCCCGTGACCGTTCAGGTTTTCGGTCGCCGGTACGATATGCCCGAGAGGTGTTCGGGGATTGAACGGAGACGGACGCGAAAGGCGACCAAGGCCGAGTGTAAGGAAATCCGACAGATTCGGGGCGGCAACCTGTCTCGGCGGCGGCTCCAGCCCGCGTCGAGCTTAGCGAATTCAGCGGATTCCAACGGACACCTCGGACACCGAGGAAATTGCGAGCTGACGACTTCGTCCATAGACTGGCCGGCTCGCCGACAACATTGGGAATACGATTCGGTCGTGGAGTTATCACTCTCTCAAGTCCAAGCTCCGCCAGAGCCGGACGATCACACGGCGCCGTGGAAAGATTTCCTGATCGGGCTCAGGTTCCACAAGGCGGTCATCGCGTCGACCTTCATCGCCACCATCATCGCCGCCTATGCGGTTCTCGAGACGCGAACGGAGCTCTACGAGACCCGAGCCTCCTTGCTCGTCAAGCTCGGCCGCGAGAACCTCGAGCCTCCAGCGGTGCTCGGGCGCGCAAGTGTTCTCCGAACCGGCGTGCGCAAAGAAGAAATTAATTCCGAGGTCAGCCTGCTGCAGTCGCCCGAACTCGTCGAACGCGCCATTGATGAGATCGGTGTCGAATCGTTCTTCCGCCAGCCGCCGCCGCCGACCACGCTCGTCGGGAAGGTGAAATACGTCATCAAGCAGGGTGCCAAGACTCTGAAGCGGGAGTGGAAGGAGTTCCTCATCCGGATCAACGTCGAGAAGCGACTTTCACGGAGAGAGGAGCTGATCTCCTATCTCACCTCACACGTCAAGGCGACGAGGGGCAAGGAAGCGGACACGATCGTCGTCTCCCTGAGACTCGGCGATCCAAAGCTCGCAGAGCAATACCTCGAGGCCTACTTGAAAGCCTATCTCGACCGGCACGGCGAGGTCTGGAAATACCCGCCGGTCGCCCAATTCCTGCGGCGGCAGGCAGCGCGATCACGTGAACGCATCGGAAGCCTGGATCGGACCGAGCGATC
>Ga0114931_10007114_pt1 | contig 13689 bp, 6 predicted proteins | sample 2SBtaG_FD_89579 | JGI IMG/M metagenome (GOLD analysis project Ga0114931, IMG submission 89579) | Deep subsurface microbial communities from Kolumbo volcano to uncover new lineages of life (NeLLi) - 2SBTROV14_V59a metaG | ecosystem: Environmental > Aquatic > Marine > Volcanic | place: Kolumbo...
ATTACAATGTAAAAATTGTTTGCCGATGTTAAGTTTGAAAGCACGGTTTATCACAACACATTCAGTCGCTGAACAATGAGGGAAAAATGAAGACGTCCAAGCAAATTCGCCGGGAATTTATCGAATTTTTTAAAAAATATGATCATACATTTGTGCCGAGCGCACCGGTGGTGCCGCAAGATGACCCGACCCTGCTGTTTACCAACGCCGGGATGAATCAGTTTAAAGATGTGTTTTTAGGCACCGGAACCCGCCCGTATCATCGCGCGGTGAATTCCCAAAAGTGCATTCGCGTGAGCGGAAAACACAATGATTTGGAAGAAGTTGGGCACGACAATTATCATCACACCTATTTCGAGATGTTGGGCAATTGGTCATTCGGCGATTATTTTAAAAAAGAAGCCATTGCCTGGGCGTGGGAGTTGCTGACCGAGGTTTGGGGAATCCCCAAAGAACGGCTTTACGCCACGGTTTTCGGCGGCGATAAAACCGACGGACTGGACGCCGACACAGAAGCGGAAACGCTATGGAAAACAGTCACTGACATCGACCCAACGCACGTTTTGCGCTGCGGCAAAAAGGATAATTTTTGGGAAATGGGCGAAACCGGCCCCTGCGGCCCATGCTCGGAAATCCATATCGATATGACGCCGGATCTTACCGGCGGAAATTTGGTGAACGGCGACAGCCCGGAAGTAATTGAAATCTGGAACCTGGTTTTCATTCAATATAACCGGCAAACCGGCGGCAAGCTGAATCCATTGCCGCAAAAACACGTGGACACCGGCATGGGCTTTGAACGGGTCGTTCGCGTGCTGCAAGGCGTTTCCTCAAATTATGACACGGATATTTTTCAACCGATTTTGGCGCATATCGGCGAACTCGTCAATCTCAAATATGCGGATATTTCCAACGAACAGCAGATCGCTTTTCACGTGCTGGCCGATCATCTTCGCATGTTGACATTCTCCATCAGCGACGGCGCGATGCCTTCAAACGAGGGACGCGGCTACGTGCTGCGCAGGATTTTGCGCCGCGCCTCCCGCTACGGCCGGAAACTGGACATGCGCGAGCCGTTTCTTTATCAAATTGTGCCGGCTGTGGTGGCGGTTAATGGCGAAGCGTTCCCGGAAATCGTGGAAAAACAAGCCTTTGTGATGGAAATTATCAAATCCGAAGAGGAGAGTTTTAACAAAACGCTGGATCGCGGGTTGGAAATTTTTAACGCCATTGCCGGGGATTTGCAAAAATCCGGGCAGAAGGAAATCCCCGGCGACGATGCTTTTAAATTATACGATACCTACGGTTTTCCGGTGGATTTAACCCGGGTGATGGCGGAAGAAATCGGCATGACCGTTGATGAAAAAGGCTTTGCCGCAGCCATGGAAAAACAGCGCGAGCGGGCCCGCAAAGCCGGTAAATTTTCTGTAAAAACCGCGGCTTCGGACGATTGGACGATCCTCAGCCCGGCAAAAGAGACGACATTTTCCGGCTATGAAAATTACGATTTGCGCACGAAGATTCATAAATTCGCCAAACGAAACGGGCAATATCACATTGTGTTAACAGAAACACCGTTTTACGCGGAGTCCGGCGGGCAGGTTGGTGATAAAGGCAAAATTATCGGCGACGATTTTGAGCTTGAAGTCATCGACACCCAAAAACAGGGCAGCGAAAATGTCAGTATTTGCCGGGCAGATGACCCGGTGCAAATCAAAAATCCGGAAGTGCGCGCCATTGTTGACATGCATTTGCGCAAGCCCACCACTTATAATCACACGGCGACCCATTTGCTGCAAGCTGCGTTGCGAAAAGTGTTGGGCGATCACGTCCACCAGGCCGGGTCATTGGTCGCCCCGGATTATTTGCGCTTTGATTTCACCCATTTCAAAAAAGTTGAGCCGGCGCAAATCGAAGAAATCGAGCGCATGATCAACGAACATGTTCAGCAGGATTTGCCGGTCAATTATGAATACGAAAAATTCGATGAAGCCAAAGCAAAAGGCGCAATGGCATTGTTTGGAGAAAAATACGGAGACGTCGTGCGGGTCGTGACCATTGCCGAACCGGAGAGCGATCAGCCCGTGAGTATCGAGCTTTGCGGCGGCTGCCACGTCCGGCGTACCGGGGAAATCGGCCCTTTTGTGATCATTCAGGAGACCAGCATTGCCAGCGGCGTCCGGCGGATTGAGGCGTTGACCGGGCCGAAGGCGGTTGAGTTTATCCAGCAAAACCGCGATGTTGTGCGGGATTTGGATCACCTGCTGAATGCCAAAACGGATGAGCTGCCCAATCGCATTTTGGAAATGCAAACGCAGATCAAATCCCTGGAAAAAGAATTGCAGCAGCTTCGCGCACAACAGGTGCTGCAACGCGTGGATGAGTTCGTCAAACACGCCGAAAAGATCGGCGATATTTCCCTGGTGATTCAGGAATTTGAAAATCAAGACATCGAACTACTCAAACAGTTGGGCGACAAAGTGCGCCAAAAACAGCCGCATACGGTGGGATTTTTTGTCAATCACATTGACGGCGGGCGCATCAACCTGGTTTGTGCGATTACCGACGATTTGGTAAAATCAAAAAAGCTCAAAGCCGGGGATTTAGTGCGGGATGCCGCAAAAATCGCCGGGGGCGGGGGCGGCGGGCGGCCGCATTTAGCCACTGCCGGGGCAAAAAACGCCGATAAACTGCCGGATGTGCTGAATTTTATTCGCAAGGCAATTGCCGAAAACAAGTAAGTGGGAATATCGAATTTCCGACAACTGCCAATGACCCATTTTTCCCGAATATTTTACTTTTTTGCAAAAGTTTTTCGAGTGAGTGTCGATAATTAATCTGTAGTGTTGATTTTTCAGACATTTTGATCGAATCCCGGGGCGAGAAGATTCAGATCCTCAGTTTAAAATTTCAACCGGAAAAATCATCGAAATCAACAGCTTTCACAACGTCTGAAAAGACGTAATAGATGTAAATTTAATTATACGCGACGAAACCGGAGGCTGTATGCGTATCAGTACTGCGTTGCTCATCATCGATGATGAATCGCAGCGGAGCTTACTTGAAAGCCATCTGCAAAAATTGGATATCCAGGTGCTTGCATGTGACGGCGTTGAGGAAGCGCTTGAAAAAACGCAGAATATTGCCGTGGATATTTCCATATTTTCCGCCGCGCTTTTGCAAAAAGACGGTCTTGCGCCGTTTTATCGCCTGAAGGCCAGCCTGCCGGAAGTTTTCACCATTTTATTGACAAACGAGTCCTATCTTGCCAACGAATTCAATATTTTAAAAGAAGGCATTGACTGCTATTTATTCACACCTTTTAATGCAATTTCAGTAAAAGCAACACTATTGCAGGCGTCTTCCATCCTGCGGCTTCGCGGCGACCTGAGAAGAGAAGTGGACGAATTGCGCCACAAAAGAAGATTTTATGAAAACGTATTAAACCGTTTTGAAGATGCCGTGACTGTGATCAATTCAAATTTTGAAATTATTTACTTTAACGATGCTTTTGAGGAATTAATGCAACTCCCCGGGGATACGTTGCAACACTCAAATCTGCAAGAATTTATCGATGATGGTTTCAAATTACTTAATTATGTTCGAAAACAGCTCGACGCCGGGAAAAATGTTCGTTACTACCAAATTGCCTTAAAAGCGCCGAATAATGAGTTGTTAGACATCAATATTGATGCAGATCTGCTCAACCCGGTCCCCGACGACGACAACAATATCATTCTTGTAATGGAAAAACATACCCTTTCACAGGATAATTTTACCCAACTATTGCGCAAAGAAAAACTCAGCACGATAAAGCTTTTAGCCAAAGCATTAGCCCACGAAGTACACAATCCGATTAACATTTTATCCGGGCGATTGCAACTGCTGATGCAAAGCTTGAACGATTCTAAATATCACAAATCATTTGACACCATCAATCGGCAGTTGGATCGCGTGGCGGAAATAATTGACAAATTGCGCCGTTTTAACATAAATAAAGAAGATACGATTCCTCAATCGCTTGCGCTTGTTCCACTTCTGGAAAAATTTTTAAATGAAAAAGATACTTGCCAAAATGTCAGTTACAAGTTTCACTACAAAGCGGATGAAAAAGAACTGTTAATCAATGCGAATCAATCTCAATTACAGGATGCTTTTGACTATTTGTTTCGGGTCATCGAAAACATTGTCTCACCGGGAACGCGTATTAATGTATATTGTCGCAAGCTAAAGTCCTTTTCGCAGCAAAAAGTGTTGGAGATTCAGGTCAATTTTAAAGACACGCAAACGAATGGCGATTTTCTGCAAACGATTCATGATATCTTGCCTCATGAAAAACACTCATTGCTGGATATTGCGCTGGTGCATACGATTATTTCGAATTACGACGGAAAAATGTATATCGAAACGCTTGTCGGAGACCAAAAAACATTGAAGCTCCATTTCAAAATTTCCGGTGTAAAAATCGATACCGCCGCGCAAAAAGCGGCACTGCAAAAAACGAACTAAGATCAGAAAAAAATATTATTAACGGGATTTATGGAGGTCGGTTATACGTGAATACACGCATATTAATTGTAGACGATGAGCCTGACATGCTTGAACTGATGGAAGATTGGTTTCATACCAACGGCTATGAAACCCTTACCGCCCAGAACGGTTTGGAAGCATTAGAAACAATACGCGAGCAAGAACCGAACATCATCGTATCGGATTTATTGATGCCAAAAATGAGCGGCATGGAACTGTTGGAAGTCGTCAACAATGAATTTCCGGATATTTCCGTGATCATGGTGACGGCTCACGGCACGGTGGAAACCGCGGTGGAAGCGATGAAAAAAGGAGCAAAGGATTACATCCTGAAGCCGCTTCATCTCGATGAAATTTTGTCTAAAGTTGAAACGATATCTCAATTGAATTCTTTGATCCGGGAAAACAGGTATCTGCGCGATCAATTAGGTGAAAAATTCCGGTTTGACAAAATTATTGGGAAAACCCAAAAAATGCTTGAACTATTTGAGCTGGTAAAGGACATTGCGCCAACAACTTCGACAGCGTTGATTCGCGGCGAAAACGGCACTGGAAAGGAGCTGATTGCCAATGCAATACACTTCAATTCCGATCGTTCCAAAAAACCGTTTATTAAAGTGAACTGCGGTGTGCTGGCGGATAGCCTGCTTGAAAGTGAGTTGTTTGGACACGTGAAAGGGGCGTTCACCGGCGCGATAAAAGATAAGCGTGGCCGTTTTGAATTAGCAGATAGCGGAACAATTTTTCTTGATGAGATTGGCGACGTTACACCGAGAATGCAAATAAAGTTATTGCGCGTTTTACAGGAGAAGGAATTTGAAAAAGTCGGGGGAACGGAGACGTTAAAAGTAGATGTTCGCATCATTGCGGCAACCAATCGCGATCTTGAGGAAGCCATGGAAAAAGGCGAATTTCGCCAGGATTTATATTATCGCCTAAATGTGATTCCCATAGAAGTGCCGCCATTGCGCGAGCGTCGTGATGATATCCCGATTTTAGTAAAACACTTCATCGAAAAATTTAATAAAGAGTTTGGCAAATCGATACAAAACATTGACGACCTCGCGATGGAGAGTTTGATCTCATATCGTTGGCCGGGAAATATCCGCGAGTTGGAAAACCTCATTGAACGCGCAATTGTGCTTAGTAAATCAAAAGTGTTAACCTTAAAGGACTTTCCGGGGCATATTGTTTCTATCGAAACCTTTCCTTCAGTGAGTATCAACCCGGAGGACACGTTGACCGACATGGTCGATGAATTTGAGAAAACGATTATCATAAAGGCATTAAAAACAAATAATAACAACAAATTACGGACCGCCGAAAAATTGGGGATTCATCGTAGCACTTTTATGTCTAAACTTAAAAAATATGATATTTCCTAGGCAATGCAGCACCCCCTAGCTATCTGTCTATTCGCTTGGAAACATCTCAAAAAATACTTGATTTTATATATTGCAAGACATATATTGGCGTCGCTTTTGTTAGAAGCAGCATTACAATAAGGGGTCGTAGTTCAGCCCGGTTAGAACGCCGGCCTGTCACGCCGGAGGTCGCGAGTTCGAATCTCGTCGGCCCCGCCAAAAACAAGCGAAACAGATCTGTTTCGCTTGTTTTATTTTTAGAAAGTTGAGCCGGTAACGTGTTTATTTCTTTTTTTCACGCGGGAGGTCGTCCCGAATTTCTTCGGGAAATCTCGTCGGCCCCGCAAAGATTTAATCAATGGAAAATAGAAAAAGTTTTAATCGATTTCTTACGCAAGAAAAACAAAGAAAAATCGTTATTGTGGAAATTAAGAGAAAAATATAGTGTATTTGTGTAGCGTCAAGAAATTGAAAACACACTGTTGCTCGAGATAATGTCTGGATTTAAATTTGTTTGTTTTTGGCGGAATTAAACTCTCCCTAAAAAGATGGGATCAGACAAAAATTCCGCCAAAAACAAACAACCTAATAAATCAAATGGGAATACACCCGGCATTGTGTTTTTCAAAATATTGATGCTACACAAATACGATCAGGAAATCAGACAGATGGGATAATTGGCAATAATTTAATGGTGATATTGCCAGGAAAATCATCAAAGAAGTCAGCGATCTAAAGCAAATCATTCCTTTATCATGCACAATCCGTTATTTTCCCGTGACTGGGCAAAAACACCTTTCGCGCCGATTGCCATTGCCTTCGGCGGCGGCATTTTGGCGGCGTCAGCGATTCACCTTCCCCTGTCCGGGCTGTTGATCGCATTTATGACAACCGGTTTAATCGTTGTTTTTACCGCGGTTAGCCGGAATTTCAACAACAGGTTTTTCGCCGCGGCAGTGCTGCTGCTCTTCGCGGTTTCGGGAATGCTGCGCTATGGTTATTGGCAAAAATCAGAGTTGGACGCGCCGCTTTTAGCGCATCTGCCGTTGCAGGCGGATGAAGTGAGCGGCGTAATAAAATCCGTGCAAAAAGGAAATCGCTGGCATGCAATTATCGAAACGCGCCAAATGCAACGCGATTCGCTTTCCGTGGCAATTGACAGCAAATTGCTGGTTTATTTTCCCTATCGCTTTCAGCGAAAAATCCCGCCGGGGAAGCACGTGCAATTGCGCGATGTTCAGATCGAAGCTCTGCCGGAAGCGCGCAACCCCGGGCAGTTTGATTACGGCAAGTATTTGCGCAGCCGCGGCATCATTGCGCAATGCCGGGTACGAGATTCGCTGCAAATGATCGTTTCGCCCAATGCCGCGGATTTTTCGCTGGAAAACAGCCTCTTTTTCCCGGCGCGGGAATTTTTGAGCGGAAAGCTCGCGGCGCACTTTTCCCCGGAGATTGCCGGGCTGCTAAAGGCGCTGCTCCTGGGTATTCGCGAAGATTTGGCAGCGGACATTCGTGAATATTTTCAAAACGCCGGTGTGATGCACGTCTTGGCCATCAGCGGTCTGCACGTCGGTTTTGTCGCGCTGATCATCTATATTTTTCTCTCCTTTTTTCCGGTTTATTTCAAAACTCGTAACTATCTCACCATTGTTTTGCTGATCGGTTACATGCTGCTGACCGGCAGCAACCCGCCGGTGGTGCGCGCCACGCTAATGGCGACGCTGCTATTTTTGTCGATTAATCTGGAACGGCGGAAAGCAGTGCCAAATTTTATTTTTGCCGCCGGTTTTATCATTTTGCTGTTTCAGCCGCAACAGCTTTTTTGGGTGGGATTTCAATTTTCCTTCGCGGCGGTGCTGGCGATCATCTATTTTTATCCGAAGATTCTCCCCTGGTTTGATCCCATGCTGGATCGCGTTGATCACGAGCGCACGCGCACATTGATGACGCGCTGGCTATTGACGCCGTTGGCCGTCACCCTTGCCGCGCAAATCGGCACGGTACCGTTGGTGATGCATTATTTTCACAAATTTTCACTAATTTCTTTCGCGTTGAATCTCCTCATTATTCCGCTGGTTGGCGGGTTGGTCGCCGGTGGATTTGTTTTTCTGGCGATCAGTCTGTTCAGCAGCGCACTGGCCGGTTTGATCGCCAATTTGCTGGCATTTTTGCTGAATCTGCTCATCGCGTCGGTTCACTTCGCCGCCAATCTTCCCGGGGCATATTTTCATGTTCCCGCGTTCGGCTGGCTGGAAATATTTGCATTCTTCGCGATCATTTTGTTGACTTTTCATTGGCGGCGGGTGCAGTTGCGACGGATTTACGCGCTTGCCGCGGTGCTGCTGCTAATCGCGAATCCATTGATCCGGCTGTTTGAAAAACCGGCACTCGATCTGCTCGTTCTCGATGTCAGCCAGGGTGACGCCGCGTTGGTTCGCACGCCGCGGCAAAAGATGATTCTGATCGACGCCGGGCCGGCCGGCGAGGATTGGAGTTCCGCCGATTGGGCAATCATCCCGGCAATGCAAACGTTCGATACCCAACACATCGACCGGCTGTTCATCAGTCATCCGCATCTCGATCATTACGGCGGCGTGTTTCGCTTGCTGAATTACGCTTCCATCGACACCATTTACCTGCCGCCGATTCCCATTGTTGAACCGCTGATGGACTCACTGCTGCAAATCATCGGTCAACGCAATATTCCCCGGCGCACCCTTCGCAGCGGCGATGTGGTTTCAATCGATGACGAAACCCGCGTTTACGTGTTGGGACCCTTTGCGCCGCTTTCCCGATACGATACGCCCAGCGGAAAAAATGTCAACAACAACTCGCTGGCGCTGCTGGTGAAACACCGCGAAGCGACCTTGCTGTTTCCCGGCGACGCCGAAGCCGAGGCGGAAGTGTACCTGCGGCAGTGGGGCAAGTTGCTCAAAAGCGATTTTTTGAAAGTGGGGCATCACGGCAGCCGCACCTCGAGCACGCCCGGTTTTCTCAGCCGGGTGAAGCCGGATTTTGCGACAATTTCGGTGGGAAAATATAACAAATTCGGACATCCCAACGCCAATATTTTACGACGGTTACGCACGATTAAGACGGAAGTGTTCCGCACGGATAAAGATAAGGCGATTTGGCTGCGATTTCGGGATAGAAAATGGGAACGGATTCACTGGCAGGACGAATAACTGTTAAATTTTCCGCAACACCGCTACTTCGGATTGCACCAAATCCGTCACCTTGTGAACGTTGGCGTCGGGCAGAAAGATGTAATGCGCGCCCAACAGGTTTGCCAGCGCCACGCTGCGGCCCTTGGGCACATGGATTTTCCGGGCGTCAAACAGGATCGCGGCGGAGAGGGTTTTGCGAAGCGCGCCGCACAAATTTAGGATTTCATCCCGGATAATCGCCATGCGTTCCCGCGGGTCGTCGTGCGGTTTCAAGGGTTGATTAGCGCGGCTGTCGGTGAGCAACACCAACACCGTGCCTGCGACATTCCAGCGGGCCGGCGCCTGTTCGGCAATCTCCAACGTTTTTAACAATGCCGCGGCCAGGGGTGTTTTCCCGCCGGCCGGCATGACTTGCAGGGCGCGGCAGGCTTTGGTAATGCCGCCGCCCGGCGACAGAATCAGCTTCGCTTCCCGGTCGCGGAAATGGATCAGCGCAACCTTGTCCCGGTACACGTAGGCGTGTTCCAACAGCGAAATAGCCGCGCCGCGGGCCGCGTTCAAGCGGTTGATGGCCATGGAACCGGAAGCATCTACCGCAAAAATGAACAACAGCCCCATGCGCTGACGATATTGCCTGATCCGCAAATCTTCCCGGCGAATCAGGAGAAAAGTGTGCTTGTCCGGGGTTTTCGGATGATTCACCGCAGAGGAAATCGCCGCGGCTTTCAGTGTTGCCAAAATGTCCAGCCGCCCGCGGGAAAGCTCGCCGGGCAGCGAGCGAATGTGCCGGCCCCGCCGGAAATTCAGCCCCATGGCGTGCCGGCCGCTGCCGGCGGACGTTCGGCTTTTCACTGTGAGCAGCGGGTATTCCTTCCATTCACCGTGGCCGTGGCTAAAGTCCAATAATTCATTTCTTAACAAAACTTCCTTCCAGTTTGGCTTGCTGAAACGCCTTGCCGATTCCCCGTCCCCGGTCTCTGTTTGCGCGTTTTCGCCCGACGTTTCCGCCTCGGATTGAGTCTCGTTTTCCCGAACGTTTTTTCCCGGTTTCGCGGTCTGTTTTTCTTCCCGGAATTGCGTCATTTCCGCGTTTTCCGAGCCGGGAACCACGCTCTCACCCACGCGCGGCAGGAAAATCAGGCGAATCGCCATGTCCACATCGCCGAGGGTGACGGGCACGCGTTTGTGCAGCGCGGCATTGGCCTTGGCGCAGCGAACCGCGAAAATTTCCGCGCGATTTCCCTCCACGCCGGTGCGGCTGGCCACGGCGCAGATTTCCCGCAAATGCTTTTCGGACATTTCCACTTGCGGCAAAATGTCGCGCGCGACCCGCACCGACTGAATGATATCCGGCGGAATTTTCAGCGACGAACCGGCGTGCAGCGCCAAAAAAGCCCGCGTGGAGATGTCGGTCAGCGTTTGCGTGTGCGTTGTGAAAGCTACGCGTTCGATGAGTGAAAACGGAAGTTCCCGTTCAGCGGGATTAAAGGTGGCGATGAGGGTAAATTTCGCCGGGTCGCGGCGGGAAATGCCCTGTCGCTCCAAATTGATTTCACCGAACATCAACGCTTGCAACAATGTGTGCAGTATTTCCGGGGGCAATAAATTGATGTCATCGACAAACACCACGCCGCCGTGCGCCTGCGCCAAAAGTCCCGGGTGCACAGCCCGTTGTTTTTGCGCGTAAGTCCGTTGAATATCAATTTCGCCCAACAGCCGGTCAATGCTCACGTTCAGGGGAATTTCCACCCAGGGCGTATTTTCCGGGAAAAGCGACCGCGCCGCGCGGCCCAAAACGCTCTTTCCGGAACCGGAAGGCCCGCCGATCAGCACGCCTTTTAACGCGGGATCGATGGCGCAGAGGCTCAGTCCGAACAGTGGATTACGGAGTCCTAAAAATGGTTGCATAGGGTTATTTATGCTTGTGTTTAATCGCGGTAATGACGTATCCGAAATTCAAACGGAAAGTTGTGTTAAAATTTTGTGATGCGAAATACGCGTGATGCGTGATTTTTTTGTCTCACACTTCACATTTCACGGTGCATTCTGCCTTTTGTTTTTGATAAATCACCCGTTACTATTCAGCCCACAAACAGACCTTGCATGGCGTCGCGGATTTTTTCGCCGGAATCGATGTCTTCGAGGGGATCGCGGCGCAGGCGATGGCGCAGGGAAATTTCCGCGACTCGCCGGAAATCCGAGCTATTCACCTTTTTCCGTCCCTCCAAAGCCGCGTGGCTTCGCGCCGCCCGCGTCAGGGTAATTTCGCCGCGATGCCCATCGATGCGCAGCTTCACGCATAATTTCACGGCGCGCTGCAACAGGGAATCCGGGACCTCAACCGACGGCAAAATTTCCCGCGCCCGGGTGATTTTTTCGCGCAAGGCAGCTTGCCGCGGCTGCCATTCCCGCAGAAATTCGCCGGGACGCTCCCGGAATGCTTCACTGCGCCTGACCACTTCCATGCGCTGTCTGACATCGACAATCGTGACGATTTGCGTGTAAAGCCCGAAGCGATCCAACAGTTGCGGACGCAAATCGCCTTCTTCCGGGTTTCCGGAACCGACCAGCACAAACTGCGCCGGATGCCGCACGCTCAAGCCTTCCCGCTCCACCACGTTTATGCTGCTCGCGGCCACATCCAACAGCAAATCGACGAGGTGATCTTCCAGCAAATTGACTTCATCGATGTATAAAAATCCGCCGTGCGCGCGGGCCAGCAGCCCCGGCTCAAAGGCTTTTTTCCCCTGCGACAGGGCAACCTCGATGTCCAATGTTCCCACCACGCGATCTTCGGTAGCGCTCAACGGCAAGTCCACGATCGGAACGGATTGCGGCGCATTGGCGTCGTTTTTCGCTGTCGGATAAAGCGGGATTTCGCTTTTCTCGCCTTGCAGCGTCACTTCCGCGATCAGCGGCTGTTGCGCCATTGGCGGGAGAAGCGCCGCCAAACTGCGCACCGCCGTGCTTTTGGCCGTGCCGCGATGTCCCATAATTAATACGCCGCCAATGCCAGCGTCCACGGCATTCAGCAGCAACGCCGATTTCATCTCTTCCTGCCCAACGATGGCTGTAAAAGGAAATATCGTTTGAGTATTAATCGCGCTCATCGGTTTCATCTCTATCGTGTGTATCTCAACACAGAATGCGTTTATTTGCTGTAAATGAGGAATATAATTTGAAAATATATCACCAATATTCCATAACAATTTATATTTATGAAACTTAACGTATCTGAGGCTTATGAAATATTCAGGTTAACAGTGGAAAGCGACGATTTTTTAAATTCACACAATCCGGAAATAATCCACTAACGTGCAGCGACGCTCGCGGGTAAAACTGTGCGGGGCGGTCAAGCCTTCGCCGGTGGGGCTGGCGATGGAAAACGAGCAAAATCCCTCGCCGCCGTAGCCCAATCCCGAAGCATTTGCGCCGTTTTTGACAAAAATACTGCAATTCATGGCGCGGGCCATCTTGCTCAACATTTCAATATTTTTGGAGAACATGCTGGCCGTGTGGCGAAAACCGTGCTCTGCTTTGACGGCCAGATCAATCCCTTCCTCCGCGCTGCGAACGCGCGCCACCGGCAGCACCGGCAGCATTTGCTCCGTCCACACCAGCGGATGATCGACGTCCACTTCCGCGATCACCAGCGGCACGCTGTCATCCACCTGAATACCTGCTTCAGCGAGAATGACGCTGGCGTTTTTTCCGATGAATTTTTTGTTGATCACCCCGGGTTTGCGCGGGCCGCGGGTTTCGCTGAATATCACTTTTTCGATCTGCTGAAGCTGCGCGGCATTCAACACAAATCCCTTGTTCACCTGCATCGCGCGCAGCAGTTCGTCGGCGACGGAATCGACCACGAACACCTCTTTTTCATCAACGCAGATAATGTTGTTATCCAGCGATGCGCCGAACACGATATCCCGCCCGGCTTTTTGAATATCCGCGGTTTCATCGACCACCACCGGCGGATTGCCGGGGCCGGCGCAAATGGCGCGTTTGCCGCTGGTCATCGCCGCTTTTACCACGCCCGGGCCGCCAGTGACAACCAGCAGGCGCACGCCTTTGTGGGTCATCAACGCCTGGGCGGTTTCGATGGTGGGTTTGGCAACGCCTGTCACCAAATTTGGCGGTCCGCCGGCTTTCACGATGGCTTTATTGATCAATTGGATATTCAAACAGGAAACTTTTGTGGCATTCGGATGCACGTTGAACACGACTGAATTACCGGAGGCGACCATGCCGATGGTGTTGCAAATGATCGTCGAAGTGGGATTTGTGGTGGGCGTAATCGCCGCAATGACGCCGTAAGGCGCGCGTTCCACAATGGTCAGTCCGTGATCGCCGCTCCAGGCCTGCGACTGCAAATCTTCCGTGCCGGGCGTTTTTTCCGTCACCAGGCGATTTTTGACGATTTTGCTCTCCACGCGGCCCAGCCCGGTTTCTTCCTGCGCCATTTTCGCCAGCATTTCCGCATTTTCCAGCATATCACGACGAATACCGGCAATAATTTTTTCGCGCGTTTCCAATTTCATTCTGGAAAACTGTTGGAAAGCGTTTTCCGCCGCCTGCACTGCTTCATCCACCGTGGCAAAAATGCCCTCGCCGGTGATAACGCCGCC
>Ga0114931_10007115_pt1 | contig 13688 bp, 14 predicted proteins | sample 2SBtaG_FD_89579 | JGI IMG/M metagenome (GOLD analysis project Ga0114931, IMG submission 89579) | Deep subsurface microbial communities from Kolumbo volcano to uncover new lineages of life (NeLLi) - 2SBTROV14_V59a metaG | ecosystem: Environmental > Aquatic > Marine > Volcanic | place: Kolumbo...
ACAAAAGGGGACAGGCACCGAGCGAATCACACTTTTCGACGGGTTTTATACGCTCCGACGCTCAGAGCCAGTCCCCATTTGTCGCCTCCCTTTTCGTAGGAGTAAAAAGAAGAACCGCGAGCATTGGAATGGAACCGTGCTTGCTAACACTGCAACCCTAAAAGCAAGGCTTAGCCAGAGACTTGTTCGCCGTTTCATTCGTTGCCATCGGGAGCAACCGCAGCTCCGTTGTGAACCTCGAGCCGTGTCACCAGCAAGAGGTCAACGATGCTGAAATTATCGTCCTCGCCATAGACGACTAATGTTCTCCCATTGGGTGAATGGGACAAGAAATCAGCATGTGGCACTTGGAGTTTTTCTCCATCCGCCAAATGCAGCGTGAACGGGCGAAATGGCCGAGCTCGATATACGGCTCTCAGTTGTTCGACTGTCATACGTACATTCTAGCTTGAAATAGACTCCATAACAATTCCTGGAATTGGAGACAAAGTCTACTCGGGCGTGGCTGAGGCAGCCATGTCGACTTCCAGGTGGGCCGTCATTTCCTGGTCGACCACGCGTAGCTCGCCGCGTAGGCCTCGAAACCAGTCCAGCAGGGGAAGTTGAAAATCCTCGGGGACCGCTACCAACAAAAAGCGATTGGCATCGGTCATGCCCGTCGAACCCCAAATGGGCAGTCTGCCGGGCGCCTCGAAAAGCTGATATTCGCCGCCCAACGGGCAGACAAATTTACCATCCACCAGCTGTTCACCCACCGCGCGGCAGTCCGGGCGCGGCACATGCAATTGGTTGGCAAGCGAATTCATCAAGTGACTGGCTGCCTGGGACGTTTCGCGGGCCCGCATGTAACCCAGCGCATTGACCGTATCCGCCAATTGCTTGTCCACGAGCGAATCGATCCGCAAGCGTATTTGGGCGGGTCGCTCGGCCGGCTCCAAGGCCAGCTGAGGAATCACCTGCTTGAGCACCTCAGGCTTGAACGACATTAAGAGAAATGGCTTGCGTTGTTCCTGCCAAACCTGCTCTCCCACCTGCTGTGGCTGGGTGTCGGCCACGGCGGCCCGAGCGCCAAAAAGCTCAAGAACTCCGGGCCGTGGCCAGGCCCCCAGGTAGCCGCGTATCAATTCGGGCAAAGCGGCATCTGGTACAACTTTGCCGCGCTCAATCGCCAGTGGTGAACGATAATCTCGCAAACCGCCGAACAGGTGATGGGCCTGCTTCTCTCCGCCAATCAACGGCACGGGGATATCCAGCACCACCTCCAGCGCTGCGACATCGCCAGTGACCGGCGCCAATTGCTGCGCGTTTGGCTGGCCCAAGTTATCGGTCCACGAAGCTGCCTTGAACCCGACGGTGTAGGGTACCAGCAGATCGGCCCGCATCGTCTCTTTCCCATCGGCTTGCGTCAGCCGCTGAAGCCCAATGGCAAGTGGCGGCAACTGGCCAACATCCTGGCGAAGCTTGGCTGAAAACTTGTGGAAGGCGGCAATTTCTTCATCGGACGCGTGCTGGACTGGGGCCCCATCGGCCAGCGGCAAGGTACTGCCGGCCATGGCTTCGTCTGCCGGCGCCTTCTTGAGCCGCGGTCCGGCTTCGATGTGCTTCTCAAACCCAGTAGGCAGCAGACCGGCACGAATCAAATCGGCCAGCTTTCGGCCTTGCACACCTTCGGCGTCGGCTGCGAGCCGGGCCAGCTGCAACAGTTTCGCCGCCCTTTGCCGGCGGCTGCGGCGCAGGTACTGAATGCGTATCGCGGGACTGCAAAGTTGCTGGAAAAAGGCCGACGAAACATACGCAAATACCGCATCGTTGCGATCCAGGGGCAATTGCCGCCGGGCATGACGAAAGCCGTCCGCCGTGGCCAGCGACCGATCGTCCCGGGCAGCCCGATAGAAGCGTTCCACCAAACTCCGGGAAGTGGTGACCAGATGGAAATCGCCCTCCTGAGCATAGTACGAACGGACCCGGCCATCGGGGGTTGCAATGAGCGACACTTCGTGGTCGGCAATGGTCGTATTCATCTCGGTTGCAGCGGGAAATTTCTGCAGTGCCTCGCGCCGCTTGCTCTGCAAATCGCGCGAAAGGAGAAAATTGTTGCGGGCCTGAAATAAAATCCCTATCGCCGCGCCCTGGGCCAGGTAAGGGTCGAGCCCCACCAGGGCCACGTCGGCAATGACCTGGGGCCCCAGGATCTTGGCCAGGGCCGTCTCGCGCAGGGCCAATTGCTGTTGGACCCGCTCGGAACCGGCTTGCTCGATACCGCGGTGTAAGATCATATTTCGCAAGTCGCCTTGCCATTTTTTGCTCAGATCCCGGAACCATAGATAGCTGCGAAAGGTACCAAAGCGGACATAAAAACACTCCTCGGGCACATGCGTGGCAATCCGCTCCACGGGCACTTCACCCAGAGCCACTGCGGCCAAAGGTGTCCCCGGAGGCCCTGTCTTCGGATAACTGGGCGGACTCCAAGCGATCGGGTTGGGCAAGGGATTGCCGGCTTCTGGATGCGGTGGGCCGGGTGGTGGCGGTGGCTGCTGGGGATCGTCTGCCCGGTTTCCCGCCCCAAGGAGCAATTCACGATCGATCCGCAGCAAGTGACGTTCACTGGCGAAAAGTTCGTCCCAAACCGTTTCTTGCTGTTTTTTATGCCAAGGTAACCAATGTGCCGGCGGCGCGGGCAGCGATTTTCCCAATCGCCTGGCCAAGGTCGCGGTCAGAAAGTTTTCTACTACCAGGGGATATTCGCTGTCACGTTGCAGGCGACTCCATCGTGCCGTCGTTTCGCTCCACCACTGGTCCAGCAAACGCCGGTGATCGCGCTGGTTTTGCCGCGGTGTGATCCTCACCACTTGCGCACTGGGCGCGTAGGCTTTCAGCTCCAGGGGTTGGTCGCCTCGAAATAAAAAATAAATCGTCACCGCGGATGGAGTTTCGATTTCAAGCAGACGCCTTAACAGACGGCGCACCGGCGCCACTTTGAGAACCGGATAAAGCACGCGTCCCTCGGATCCTTGGACCGTAAAACGCTGATCGGTAGCAGGCTGCGCGGGTTGGCTCCCGAGGGCGCCATGGCGATCGACATTCACCGTCACGCTTCCCACTCCGAAAGGTTGCCCGGCATAGGCTTCCCAGCGCAAAGCGGCACGACATGGTGAACTCGCCAGAAAGGCGAGCAGCAGCAATAACAGCATCGCCAGGAGTCGCGGCGGGGTGTGCACGGGCCGCCGCCATCCGGCCGCCCCTGTTTCCGTGTCCAGGTATCGTATCTTCTGCCGGAGCCCAACATGTTCGACAGCAAGCGACCGGTTCTGGATCATCGGAGTGCGTCCCCTTCGTTGAATCACGTTGAATCATGCCGCATGCGGGCAAGAGAAACTCTTCGTGCTACCTGCCTTGAACCTGTCCGAATAGTCATTTTCAGCTGAACAATCCGCGGGAACAGGATGGCTAGGAGGACCTCTGCTGGTAGCTTAACCGGCTTTTTTCAGCAGGGCTATCCAACGCGACAAAAGCCCTCGCGGTCCGCTGCAGCCAGCTTCTCCTTGATCAGCTTCCGTGGGAGCCAAAACAGTCGCCGTAGCTGTCAGGTCGATGCCTGCCTGGGAAGTCATGGCCAGGGAGGATCGGTTTTCCGCCAAGAGCTGTTCTTTTGCATCCCGCCAGTCAGCGGAACCATTTCCAAGGGGACAACCACGGGCCTCCCACAATTCATAAGCTCTTTTTGCAATCTGCTCCTCAGTGATGGCGGAGCAGCCAGAGATCATTGCTTTCTGCTCGGTCATGGTTTTATTCCTTCACGCTCGTCTTGAATCGGCTCCTGCCAGAGTCTGGTACGAAGTCGGCTCTTTTCAGGATCCCTTTCTTTTCAGGACCACCTGCAGCCGTTATCAGCACTGCTCGTTCCCTCAGTATATCCTGAAGTTGAATCGAATTTCAAGACAACGGTTGGATTCAATTTAGGCGGCTTTACGCTCCGCCAGCATTGCCTCGTACCCGATGGATTCCAGACACTTCCGGTTTTTATCTTTCTCGACGCATCGATTGTATTGACCCTTATCGCCGGGCCCGGATAATGTCTTTGTGGTGACGCAGGGGATCTCGTGGGAACGGAAGGCGGCGATTTGGATGGCGCTGGGGAGGTGCATCTGGATCCGTCTGCATACGGCGGCGACGGAGAACTCGGCGGCCTTTTATTCGTCGGCGGCGGCGTTTAATGAGATCCATGATCCGCGAAGAACATGGCCGCGAAGCTGGCGGTGTCGACCATTGGTGACGTTCGGAACACGATGTATAGGTCCGGGATGACGCCCTTCCCTGAAACCCACTGGGAGACGCTCGCGCCCGCGATGAAAAAACAGGCAACCTTCCATGAAATGCTCAAGTGCCATAAGCCGCAAGGCCCCTTCAAGCATTCCTGGGGTGCTGCCTCGCGCTATGTGGGCAAGGACAAACCCTTGAGTATCTTTCTGGCGAGCGAGATACCCTTCCAAGTGGTGGACAAGCTATCACCGGAAGGTTGGACGTTCCTCTCTGATCAGGAGACGTTGCTGATTTCTCTCAGAAGCAGAGGAGTACGGTACCGGTTTCCTCGTCTCAGGCGGTGCACGCGGGCTGATGGAGTTCGTGCATGGCCTTGAGCACATCGCGTCGTGAAATCAGCCCTACCAGGCAGCCTTCCTCCATCACGGGAACGCGCCGGACGCGATGAACAATGCATAGGTCGGCCACTTTGTTGATCGGGTCGTTGATATCCACGGTCAGTACTTCTTTAGTCATGTGGCTGGCCACCGTCTGCTGCCCCACCTCATGATCATAGATGATTGCTAACAGTGCGTATTCAGTGATCACTAACTAGATGCCCCTTGTCGTCGGTCACTGGAAGACCACTGATCCGCTCTTTTATCAGCGATTCGATGGCGTTTTGCACGGATGCATCCTGCTGAATGGTCACAATCCCATCGGTCATGATCTCGCGCGCTGTCAACATAGGGTTCTCCTGTCTTTGAGTGCTTTCATATACGCGTGGCTTCGTCACGCTGGGAGTTTTAAGGGATTTTTAGGGCAAACCCATAAAAGTTCCCACGGACCAATACCCGCTTCAATACCATAGTTCACAAAATCGTCTGGCCTTAAAAAACCGTCTTGAAATCAGTGACTCACCTGCAAATTCCTGTTTACCCTTACAAATGGAACTTTCCCGCCGTGCCAATCAAGGTGGGAATCCCATAAATATCTCGTGACAGCAAAATTTCCACCGACTGGGTAGCGCGACCCGGCAGCCTTCAGGTATGCTAGCTAGGATTCCACCCGTACCCTCATTCACTTCACCAGGCTTCCCATGTCCACCGACGAATTGCCACCCTCTGTCGACATTGCCAAGGAAATTGCGGACACCGCTTTTGCCTTTCGCGGTTACAACATCACCAACCTGGGCCGCACGGACGAACTGTTGTCCCAGCAAGCCTACCGGTCGACCCTGCTGGAAGAGCTCCATCGATATAGCCAAGTTTGCAGCGACGTTCTCAACCGCCGTGTGGATCTGGTCGCCCGGGTCGAACAACAAATCCCCTCCACCATGGCGAACTACACGGAATCACTGGCCCTGATCGTGGCGGTGGAAATTGCTCAGATACGGTTGCTCACGGAACAACATGGGGTGGAATTTCAGCAGGCCAAATTGGCGCTGGGCTATAGTCTGGGAGAACTGGTGGCGCTGGGATGTTGTGGAATGTTCGACCCGGAACAACTGCTGCGCGTGCCACTGTCTTTGGCGGCCGATTGTGCTGACCTGGCAGGCGACGTTACCATGGGTGTGTTATTTTCTCGCGGCCCGGTCATTGACGAATTGGATGTGCTCCGGCTTTGCATTGAAATCACCACGGGCGGCCAAGGGACGATTGGTATTTCCTCCATCTTGTCACCAAACACCTATCTGCTGCTCGGCCAGGGAGAAACGATCCAGCAATTTAAAAGCAACATGCCAGAATTGCTGCCGCATCGGGCCCACTTGCGGATCAAATCCCATCGCTGGCCTCCTGTCCATACGCCCATCGTTCGCCGCAGATATATTCCCGACCGCACGGCAATCATGCTGGAATCGGTTCCAGGAGGAATCACCCCCCCCTATCCGGCGGTCCTGTCGCTGGTCACTGGCAAATATGAGTACGACGACCATACGTCCCGCCAGCTTCTGCGGCAATGGTCGGACCACCCTCAGCGCCTGTGGGATTGTGTTTACGAAACACTCGCCTGCGGCGTTGAAACGGTGATCCATGTGGGGCCGGAACCCAACGTCATCCCCGCTACTTATCGACGACTCAGTGAAAACATCCAGCAGCAGACCAGCGGTAATTCCCTGGGCAGCTTGGGCATGCGGGCCGCCGCCGGATTGGCCCGGCGACCATGGCTGTCGGCCATATTACCCTCTCGCGCCGCCCTGCTCCGTGCCCCCCAGATTCGGCATGTCATTCTCGAAGACTGGTTGCTGGAGAACGTGCCTGGTGGAGTTGAGGGTTGAGGGTTGTAGGCTCTCCATCCTGCACCGTTTCCAGATACTGCACCAGGGGCAGACGATAACAGGCCACCTCCTCGGAGTTGCGCACTAGCAAGTAGGGACCGGACAAGGCCGGATTGTTCCAGGTAATTTGCTCTTTGTCGAACACCCGCATACTGGCTAGTTCCCGGTAATGCTTGGGGGATACCTCCGCAAGCACGACCTGACCCTGCTCGGTGAGGATGAGCAAAACGTCGCCAACCAGCATGATCTGACCATGGCCAAAATCAGGCCGGCGGCGGCGCTTCCAACGCCGCTTCCCCGTTTCCAGCTCCAGGCATTCCAAGGCCACCCCGTCCAGCCCGTAAACATAACCGTCTCGGACCAGCACATTGCCCATTTTTGTTTTCATGACCGGCTTGATCGCTGGCGACCAGAGTGGTTGGGCTGTAAAATGACTTTCCTTATCCCGTTGCACTTGAATCAGCGTGGAACCAATGCCGTAACCTTTGGACAAAAAAATCCGATCGCCAGGAAGAGGAACCGGCTGCGAACAACTGGCATTGCTGTCGCTGTTGCCGGGCCACGGATACTCCCACAGCACCCGACCATCCACAGCCCGGTGGGCAGTAAGATAGTCCTCGTTGACAACCAGGATCTGCCGCTCGCCGGCCAATTCCGCCAACACGGGAGACGCGTAAGCCGAGCGGCGACTGCCTGCGGACCAGGCGACTTTGCCCGTTTTGAGGTTGTAAGCAACTAGTGATTGCCCCTTCGCGCCGCCCACACTGATCACGACCCGATCGTCCACCACCAGAGGCGAACCGGATTTCCCCCACATAACGTTCTTCGTGCCCGTTTCCGACAGCGTATTGTGGGTCCATCGTCGCCGTCCGGTACGCAAGTCCAGACAGTTGACAATCCCCGTGGCTCCCTGGCTCACCACGTACTGGCCAGCAATGGCGGGCGTCGCCCGGGGTCCCACGAATCCCAATCCGCCAGCTCCACCCGGTGCAAATCGAACCCGATCCACATGCGACCACACGACTTCTCCCTCGGGGTTGCCTGCATCCACCCGATAGCAGACCACCATTTCGTTTTCGCCCCGTTGTTCCTGCGTGATGGCGAAACGGCCACGCACGGCGAAACCCGACCAGCCCGCGCCAATCTTGCTGCGCCACACGAGTTGCGGCGGTTTTGCCTGCCAATCGGTTTGCAGATGCACACCCTGCACCTCCGCCCAATAACCACCACCCAGAAAACACGGATAATCCGTGGCCGCCGGTTGCCAGGCGTCTGCCTCGGAAGGTTCCGTGCCATCTCCATTCGACTGCCTGGAGCCAGACACCTTCGGCATGCTCAGCAACTGGTCGGCCTTAGGGCTCCAACGCCACTGCCAGCCCACGACGCCGATATCACCATTGTTCACCAACTCGAACTGAGACAGCCAGCCTATCAAGGCCAGCCAGGGAACCAGCGCCAGGCTCCACCGCCAACGGCGAGGCAGGCCGCTACTGCGCACTGTCCAGATGGAAATTCCCAGCAAAGCCAATCCAAAGGCAAGTTGAAATACCAGATTTTTGACATCCTGGGTTTTGTCGCTCAGCTGGAATCCAAAGCAGATCAGCAGCAACAGCACGAGCCAGGCTGCCAGATACCGGCGCCGGCGAGGGCCATGGGATGTGTGTGAGGACAAGTTTTTCTCCAACGCCAGAATACACGAATCGGGCTTAAGGGTTGACGGAAAATTTTGGGCGTAACGGGCAGTTTAGCCACGGCTCCGTAGCCATGCCAGATCGGTCACCGCCAGGTGCGGCAACGCATCTTTCTCCGTAGTCGCCGGAAAAGGTTACCTTTCGAAGGTGCCCATCAACTGGCCCTCGGCGAGGACGTGCCCGGAGATCGCTTCCAACAGAACCTGCTTGTCTTGCTTCGGCCCGATGCTCAGTTTCGTGTCCAAGGCATAGAGCTTGAAAAAATAGCGATGCGGTCCGCTTCCGGGCGGAGGCAGGGGGCCTCGGTAGCCAACTGCCGGCCAGGAATTATTGCCCTGCAGGGCTCCGACAGGCTGCTCCAGTTTTATAACCCTGGGAATCGCCTCCGGCAAGGATTTGGTCCCAGCCGGGATTCCATAGAGGACCCAGTGCACCCAGGGCTCTGGCCCCGGATGTTTGGCACTCGGAGCATCGGGATCGTCGCAGATCAGGGCCAGTTCCCTGGTTCCCTTCGGCGCGCCCGACCAGGCCAGCGGGGGTGAAATATCTTCCCCCACTCCTGTGTACCTTGCAGGGATGGGTTCTCCAGCGACGAAGGCCGAGCTGATGAGTTTGATTTTCATCCGTCTTTCCCCTGCTGCCTGGCGGGATTCCGACACACATCCGAGCAGCACGACCAACAGCCATACCATCCCCAAAGTGCCTGCTCTCATGCCGTGTCTCTCCAGATAGCGGTTTGCCAGCTCACCGAGGTCTTAGGGCCGACTCAAAAAAAACTTCAGCATTTTAGCGGGCTGCGGCTACGACTGCGGGGATCAGGCCAATGTGGGCCGGGGCGACAAGCTGGTGCGGAAACCGGCGATTTCAACTGCTGGCACGCCACCGGATCGGCATCCTCGACCGTTCTTGAAACTACTGTATTGGACCCATTTCCTTGTATTTCGTCAACTTCAGTCAAACCTTCAACAACTTCCGATCCGGGCGGAAATCGAGCCACACCTTGTAGTGGTACCCATGAGACTCCATCATGAGTAGAAGTTATAGCCGTGCATCGATGCCGCCATGCGCCGGACGCACCACACCCCGAGTGCCCCATGACCATCCACCCTCCTCATTCACCCGTGGACTAACTCTCCCACGCGAAACCTCCCGCATCGCTTGCAGGCAGTCGGGCGGTGGTGACGGGCAGCTCCCGTGGCATCGGCCGGGCGATCGCCCGGCAGCTTTCCGAAGCAGGCGCGGATCTGGTCGTCCATGGCTGTTCCCATCGGGCTGAGGCCGAAGAGGTCGTGGAGGCAATCCGGGAACGAGGTGGAAAAGCCGAGCTGCTGATGGCCGACTTCGCTAGTCCGGATCAACAAGATCGGCTGGTCGACGAGGCCTGGAAACTGGGGCCGGTGGATATCTGGATCAATAATGCGGGGGCCGACGTGCTAACCGGTCAGGCCGCCAGCGAAACCTTCGATGCCCGCCTGCAGCGACTCTGGCAGATCGACGTGTGCGCGACGATGCGCATGGGCCGCGATGCGGGCCAGCGGATGGCGCGTCGCGGCCAGGGCGTAATCCTGAACATGGGCTGGGACCAGGCCCTTATGGGTATGGCCGGCGACAGTGGCCAAATGTTTGCGGCCACCAAGGGCGCCATCATGGCATTCAGTCTCAGCCTGGCCAGGTCGCTCGCGCCCCGGGTCCGCGTCAACTGCCTGGCCCCTGGCTGGATTCGCACAGCCTGGGGCGAAACGGCGCCAGCCAGCTGGCAACAGCAAGCCAAAGGCGAATCGCTGCTGGGCCGCTGGGGCACGCCCGAGGACGTAGCCCGCGTGGCTCGGTTCCTGGTGTCGGCCGAGTCGGCATTCATCAATGGCCAGCTCATTCCGATCAATGGGGGTTACGCCAGAACGCCCCGGGCATCGGCTGTCGTGATCCACCACGGCCAGGAGAGTGACGCGGAACCATGACTGCCGCCGCGAATCCTCAAGAGCACATCCACTTTGTCACCGGCCGGCTTGCCCAACATGCGTTGCGCGAGATCGTGAAGCCCCTGGCCGAGGAAGTGGGATTCCGCTACAGCGTCGATGTCCTGCCGATCACCGTGGCTGCCTTGATGACGCCCGCCTGGATTGCCAGGCACCTGCAGGCCCCAAAGCGGGCCACGCGGGTCCTCATCCCAGGCCATTGCCTGGGCGACCTGACACCGTTGGCGGCAGCCACCCCGCTCCCGGTGGAAATTGGACCTCGGGACCTGGGCCAGTTGGCCCGCTTCTTTCAGGCCGATCCGCCGCCTCAGGATTATGGTAAATTCGATATCGAAATCCTGGCCGAGATCAACCACTGCCCCCGGCTGTCGCGGGCCGAAATCCAGCGCCAGGCGGCCCAATTTGCCCGGGCGGGCGCCGACTGGATCGACGTGGGATGCGACCCGGACGGCCCCTGGCCGGGCGTTCGCGACACGGTCCGCGCGCTCTGCGAGAATGGCCACCGCGTTTCGATCGACAGCTTCAACCCGGGCGAAGTGGCCGCGGCCGTCCGGGCCGGTGCGGAGCTGGTTTTGAGTGTCAACCACACCAACCGGGACGCGGCAGCCGATTGGGGGACCGAAGTGGTGGCGGTGCCGGACGACCCGGAAACTTTGCGGGGCCTGGACACCACGGTGGAGCAGCTGGCGCGCCAAGGGGTGCCCTATCGAATCGATCCCATTCTCTCACCGATCGGTTTTGGCTTCGCCGCCAGCATGGAACGAGCCCTGACCATTCGCAAACGCTATCCGACCGCCGAGATGATGCTGGGCATCGGCAATCTGACGGAACTGACCGAAGTCGATTCGGCCGGCATCAACACGCTCCTGCTGGGATTTTGCCAGGAGCTACGGATTGGCAGTGTGCTAACCACCCAGGTCATTCCATGGGCCCAAACAAGCGTGATGGAGTGTGATCTGGCCCGCCGATTGATGTACCATTCCATCCAGCACCAAGTGCTGCCCAAACACGTGGATCCCCGTCTGGTCATGCTACGCGACCCACAGATTGTTGAATTGCCGGCCGCTTCAATGCGCCGTCTGGCCGCTGAGATACGCGACCACAACTACCGCATTCACGCGGCCCGGGGCGAGGTCCATTTGCTGGGCCGGCAGTTGCATTTGCACGACGCGGACCCGATGCGGGTCATGCAACAACTCCAGTATCGGCTCGCCGAGGATGCGACTCGCAAGCCGTTAACCCCCGAGCATGCTTTCTACCTGGGCTACGAAATGTGCAAGGCGGCCACCGCCCTGGGCCTGGGAAAAAATTACGAGCAGGATGAGCCGCTCGATTGGGGCCTGCTTACCCGGCCGAAAAAAACGCATCGGCTACAGACGTCGGGGCAGGACCCCGCGTCAGGAAGCGCCACGCCATGACATTGCGCGACGAACAGGAAAATGTCGCGGCGGGGCTTCCCTTGGTCCAACGGTTGCCAGCCGACTTCTCATGCACGCAAGCTTTTCAGCGGCTGTCCGGTTTGCCTCATTTATTATTTCTGGACAGCGCGTTGCGCGACCGGGAGCTGGGGCGCTACTCGTTTGTGGCAGCCGATCCGTACGCCTGGATCGAGCGGACCGCCGACGACAACGACGCCCTGGCCGACGTGGAACATGCCTGGCAAGCCTGCAGCAGTTCCACTCAGCCGGAACTGCCACCCTTTCAAGGCGGCCTGGCGGGACTCTGGGGCTACGAGTTGGCCCGCAGTCTGGAAAACATCCCCGCTGCGCCGATCGACGATTTGCCGCTTCCATCGCTGGCCCTGGGCTGCTACGACACGGTGGTGGCCTTCGACCATCGGTTGGGTCGCGCTTGGATTGTGTCGCAAGGCTTTCCCGAGTCCGATCCACAAGCCCGCCGGCAACGGGCGGCCGCGCGGCTGCGGGCGTTTCGCCAGCAACTACTTAGCCCAACTTCCTGGACTCCAAATTCCAGCCACGGCCTCGCCGCGAACAGCAGCCATACCGGCCGCGTGGCGCTACAAGCGGAATCTTGGCACCCCACGCCTCACACTCACCTGGCCCAACTGACCAGCAACTTGTCCGACAGCCACTATCGTGCCATGGTACAAAGGGCGATTGACTATATCCACGCCGGGGATCTCTTCCAGGTGAATCTTGCCCAGCGTCTCACATTCCCAGCCAACACCCCTGCCATGGACCTGTACCTGCGGCTGCGGCAGCGCAATCCGGCCCCGTATGCCGGTTTTCTGGACTTGGGCAACGCCCAGGTTTGCAGCGCGTCGCCCGAGTGTTTTTTAACCGTGCGGGATCGGCAGGTGGAAACCCGGCCCATCAAAGGTACCCGGGGCCGTTGCCCGTCGCCGGAAGCCGACCTGTTTGCCGGCGACGCTCTGCTGCAAAGCGAAAAGGACCGGGCCGAAAATGTTATGATTGTCGACCTGATGCGTAATGACTTGTCGCGCGTCTGCAAGCCCGATAGCGTCCATGTCGCCAGGCTGTGCCAATTGGAAACGTATGCCTATGTCAAGCACCTGGTCTCGGTCGTCCGCGGCACACTCAAAGACACCTCAACGCCCATCGATCTGTTGCGGGCCTGTTTTCCGGGCGGTTCGATCACCGGCGCCCCGAAAATACGGGCCATGCAAATCATCGCCGAACTGGAACCGACAGCTCGCGGTGCCTACTGCGGCTCTCTGGGCTATTTGGGCTTTGACGGGCAGTTGGACACCAGTATCCTGATCCGCACCATAACCGCGGCTTACGGCTGGTGGCAATTCCCCGTCGGCGGCGGCATCGTGGCTCAGTCAAACCCGGAGGACGAATACCAGGAAACCTGGCACAAAGCAAAAGGCCTGCTGGAAGCGCTGCGAGGTTAGGAGAGCAAAAAATGGCAAAAAACGGGGACTGGTCCAGTTATGGACAAGTGATTCGCTGGCCGGACCACTGGGTTTCGTACGTCAACAAACCGGCAACCAAGGCTGAATTTGTGGCAAGCTGCCGCAGTTGCCAACGAGACGTTCCCTTGGGACCGGCAGAATGGGCCAAGAAAACAGCAAAGAAACTCGGGTTTGTGTCAACCATGCGATGATCAGGAAGACCAAAGAAGGTATAAACTGGACTTGTCCCCGTTTTTCTCTGTTTTTCTCCCGGTTACATTGCACCAGACCCCGACCTCCTAAACTTGTAATCCCACTCTCATGCTCCTGCTGATCGATAACTACGACAGTTTTGTTCATAACCTGGCGCGTTACTTTCAGCGTTTGGGCCAGCGGACCCTGGTGGTTCGGAATGATGTGCTGGACATCGCGGCCATCCGACGGCTGAGCCCCCAGGCGATTGTCTTGTCTCCCGGTCCCTGCACACCCAAAGAGGCAGGCTTGTCGCTTGAGATCGTGCGCCAATTGCACACCGAGACGCCGATGCTCGGCGTCTGCCTGGGACATCAGACGATCGCCGCGGCCCTGGGAAGTACGATACGACGCATCAATCGGCCCATGCATGG
>Ga0114931_10007116_pt1 | contig 13688 bp, 14 predicted proteins | sample 2SBtaG_FD_89579 | JGI IMG/M metagenome (GOLD analysis project Ga0114931, IMG submission 89579) | Deep subsurface microbial communities from Kolumbo volcano to uncover new lineages of life (NeLLi) - 2SBTROV14_V59a metaG | ecosystem: Environmental > Aquatic > Marine > Volcanic | place: Kolumbo...
ATTTTTACTTAAAAGCCATGGCCAGGCTGCGGGGGACTGAAACCCACTGAATCAATCCGAAGCCCCCTTGGCGCACCGGCATCCGATTCCATAAAAGTCCTTGGCGTCGTCATAACCGTAACGACTGCTTGACCGCATATATCCCGGCAGGCTGTTCCAGGCGCCGCCGCGGATCACATGGTATTTTCCTTTTTCGGGCCCTTTGGGATTTTTGGATGGACTCACCTTGTAGTAATTTTTATCATACCAATCGTACACCCATTCAGCAACATTTCCCTCGAGGTCATAAATATTGTCCGGAGTTTTTCCCGCCGGCAACTTACCGACCTCCCGAAAGACCAATCCTTTCATGACGAAGCAACAACGCCCGTAATTGGCTCGGGATGAATCGGGATCTTCGTTTCCCCAGGGATAAATCCGACCCTCCCGGCCCTTCGCGGCTCTTTCCCACTCCGCTTCCGTGGGAAGCCTTTTCCCCGCCCAGGCGCAATAATTGCGGCAACGTTCCCAGGTCAGCCCAAAGACCGGCCGATGCGTCATGTCCGGACGGACTTTTCGTCCATACCAGCCGGTGATGGTCGGATGCACCTTGGGTTGATCCTTCATATAAACCTCAAAATCCTTACCCGTCACTTCATACTGATCTATATAATAGGCATCCAGAGTGACTGCGTGCGGGGGGCGTTCATCCTTGCGTCCGCCCTCCTCCTTATTGCCCATGAGAAATTCTCCGGCGGGAATCAGAACCATTTTCGATCCCCTTTCAACCGCCGACGCAAAAGACGTCGCAAAAATAACGGTGGCCAGAGTGAATGACAAAGTTAAAATTTTCAACATGGGTTGCGACTCCAATTAAAATATTGTGCCTCTTCTGCTTAAGTACTATTATAAACAGCGCTATTGCCTTCGTCAGGAAAAAATTTCATCATCTCCAGATGGCGACTTTGACTCCTGATCTGTATTCCGGCCCCGGTCGGGCCAACCTTGTTTGGACGAAACCTTTCGTGCGACTCATCCGGCAAATTGAAAGCATTCTGGGAAAATTTGAAACATTTTCCGTCATCCTACTGCTTTCCCTGATGATCCTTTTTTCATTCACGCAGGTGCTTCTGCGAAATTTTTTCAACGAAGGGGTCCTGTGGGCGGATATTTTTATCCGGCAACTGGTGTTGTGGGTCGGGTTTTTGGGCGCCTCCCTCGCCGTCCGCGAAAACAAGCATATCGCCATTGATTTCCTACCGAATATTTTACCAGCATCCTGGGGGAGATTTAGCCAATTCATCGTCAATCTGACGGCCGGCGGTGTCAGTGCTTTTTTGGCGTGGGCGGCATGGCGGTTCGTGCAGTTTGAGATGGAAGGGCAAGCCACTCTTTTTCTCGATATCCCCACCTGGGTTTTCCAGATCATCCTCCCCTACAGCTTTGCAATTATTTCCGCCCGGTTCCTCCTGAAAACCGCCGGGATCATCCTATCATCAGAGAAGCGCAATTAAATGACTTTTCTCCTCGTAGCCGGCACTGTCTTTCTGGCCTTCCTGGGAACCCCGTTGTTCGCCATCATCGGTTTGGCCGCTCTGCTGGCGTTTCATTCCGCCGAAATCGATCCGGCGGCCATCTTTATCGAATTGTACCGGGTGACGAGCAATCCCACTCTGGTGGCGATTCCCCTATTTACATTTGCCGGATTCATTCTCGCCAATGGCAAAACTCCGGACCGGCTGACCCGGCTTTCGCAGGCATTTTTGGGGGGCCTGACCGGCGGCGTGCCTTTGGTCGTCCTGGTGGCCTGCGCTTTTTTTACCGCTTTCACCGGAGCTTCCGGCGTGACCATCATCGCCCTTGGCGGCCTCCTTTACCCCCTGATGATCAAGCAAATGTACTCCAAGAACTTTTCCCTTGGTTTGATGACTTCCTCCGGGAGCCTGGGTCTTCTGTTCCCACCCTCGATTCCCTTGATTCTTTACGGACTCGTTGCCCAGGTGAGCGTTGATCAATTGTTTCTGGCAGGGCTCGTCCCCGGATTCCTGATGATCGGCATTATCGGCATTTACAGCATCTTGAAAAGCAAAAGCCTGCAAATAAAGAAAAGACCGTTCCAGTGGGACGAGGCGATCGATTCGGTGCGCGCGGCCATTTGGGAAGTTCCCCTGCCGTTTATTATTTTATTTGGTATCTACGGGGGCATCATCACCGTGGGAGAAGCGGCGGCTGTAACGGTGGTGTATGTGATCATCGTGGAATCCTTCATTTATAAAGACCTCCACCCCATCCGCGACCTGCCCCGGATCATGCGGGAAAGCATGGTGCTGGTGGGGGCCATTCTTATTATTCTGGGAACCGCCATGGGCTTCACCAACTATCTGATCGACGAGCAGATTCCCATGCAACTGCTCGCAACCATGCGGCTGTACATCGATGACCCTTTGACCTTTCTCATTGCGCTCAATGTGTTTCTGCTGATCGTGGGCTGTATGATGGATATATTTTCCGCCATCATCGTGGTGGCGCCGCTGATCATCCCCATCGCCAAAAGTTTTGACGTCAATATGATTCATCTCGGAATCATATTTTTGACCAACCTTGAAATCGGATATTCAACGCCGCCGGTGGGTATCAATCTATTCATCGCCGCATCGAGGTTCAATGAGCCGATCGTCAAACTTTACCGGGCCGCCCTCCCCTTTCTCGGCCTGAGAATTCTCGGTCTTCTGGCCATCACCTATTTTCCATTTCTCAGCCTGTTTTTACTGGATTGGTCTAAAAATTAAATATGCCTTAAAACATTCATCTATGTCCCCCGGCCAGTTTTCTTAAAAATTTTGGGACAACGATAGCAAACAGGATGCTGAAAACGTCCCTTTGGGACTCTAAAATGTCAATGCCGTTAGCAGTAGCACAGGCTTTCCTGCCTGTGCGCACCGTCTGGAAAGATGGCGCCGCTTAAAAGCAACAATTTGCAAAACCCGGCTCGCTGACGGAATTCCCCTTTTTTCATGTTATCTGCTAAACCCCGGACTATCAATTTTAAGAAATTCTCTTAGTTACGGTTTATCAAAGTCTTTGATCATTAGGTTTGACAAAGTGAAATTCAACCGCCAAAATTATGGGTTCCACTCTATAATTTATTAAAAACAACGAGATAGATCAAAATCCATGAATCGAAGACGCTTTTTGAAAACCATCGCCGGATTTACGGTTGGAATCGCCGGAGCCCATCTGTCCCTTCCTGTAAAGGCGAAATGCAAAATGCTGGTCCCGGTCACTGAAATTGTCGGCAAGGCGTTTTTGGATCGGCGAATTAAAAATAATATCGCAAAAATAAAACAAGCCAACCCCGATTTAAAAATCGGAGAAACCCATTGCCATTCCATTTATTCCGACGGCACCTACTCCGTGGATCAAATCATGAACCGCGCCGCGAATTTGGGGCTGGATTTTTTGATCCTTACGGAGCATGTCACGCCCGGTTACTATCCTCTTGAAGATAGCCTGACATCGATCCGGGAACGCTGGCGCTGTTGCCGGGAATGGAAGTATCCGAAGCTGGCCCCCATCGATGTTTATCCCGCCTTCGAGGTGAGCACCGAACAGGGCCATTTGATTCTGGTGATGGATCAGGATTACATGAAACCTCATAATATAAGGGACTTGAGGACCCAGTTTTCCGCATGTGAAAATAAAATGGTATCCATGGAAAAAGCGGCTAAAATGGCCATACCATTTGGCGGGGTTTCCATCATTCCTCATCCAGATATTGAACGGAGCTACCCGTTTGGAGTTCCCATTTCGTTTGCGAAGCAAAACCTGACGGGGTTGGTGGACGCCATTGAAGATATATCTACAGGACACGGATTTGATGAAAATTACTCAGGGGAACTCAAAATGGCCTCCATCGGCTCCAGCGACGATCACTTCAACCTCATCATCGGCACGACCGTGACGGGATATGACTCCCGCCACCATAAAAACTTCCTGTCCGCCGTCAAAGCCCGTGAAACCCAGGCAATCAAGGTGAACGATTCCCTGGACGATGTGATGGAAATGGCTCGGATGGTCCTATGAAATGGCAAACCGGACTTTAAACCCACCCAACCCGATACGCTATTTAACGACAGCCACCCCGCTGGGCCTGACGGGAATCGCCGGTTCCCATCAGGGACTCATCAAAATCATCCTGAAATTACCAAGCGAATCCTTCTTCAAGAATTATTTAAAAAATTCCTACTCTTGCGACTGCTCATTGGACCCGCCATTCTTTGAAAATGTGATAAAACAATTGGATCTGTATTTTTCCGGGAAATTGAAACAATTCACCTGCAAGCTGGATTTAAGCCAGGGCACCCCCTTCCAGCAAACAGTCTGGCGGCAATTGTCCACCATCCCCTATGGCAACACCCATAGCTACCGCACCCTCGCGCAAGCCATCGAACGCCCGCAGGCGTATCGGGCGGTGGGCAACGCCAACGGGAAAAACCCCCTGCCGCTCATCGTTCCCTGCCATCGAGTGATCCGGGAAAACGGGGAGCTTGGAGGGTACACCGGAGGACTGCCCATTAAAAGATTTTTGCTGGATTTGGAAAGCGCCTGAAATGCCATTGTATCGAACCCGGGGAATCGTTTTACGCAGTTTCAACCTTTCCGAAACCGACAAACTCGTCACATTCATGACCGAACATTTCGGCAAGGTCAAGTGCGTCGCCAAGGCGGCGCGAAAAATCAAAAGCCGTTTTATGGGCTCTCTGGAGCCGATGTCCTATATCCATCTGATCTACTTTGGCAAGGAAAACCAGCAACTCCGCCGCCTCAATCATGCGGATATCATTCAATCATTCCAAACGGTGCGGGAGGATTTCCAAAAACTGTACACGGGAATCTATATGAACGAATTAGTGGACGCCATGGCTCCCGAAGGCCATCGGGAAAAGGATATTTTTCAGCTTCTTCTGGATTCGCTTAGAGCCTTGCAGGACCAGAACAATCTGGACCCCCTGTACCGGATGTTTGAAATACGGCTTTTGTCCCTTTCAGGATACCGCCCGGAATTGAACCACTGCACAGTGTGCCGATCCACAAAGACCGGCAATGGCTGGATAGGTTTCAGCTATAATAAAAAAGGCATCGTTTGCGGGACCTGCATGAGCGCGAACGGCCCGGAAATCAAATTCACTACGGGAACGTTGAATTATTTAAAAAAAATGCTGACGCTCGATATCAAATGTTCCGGCAGGCTGAAGTTTCCCAAGGGAATGGATGAGGAGGTTGCAAAGGTGACCCATCGCCTCATTCTGGCTCATGTTGGAAGGGAATTAAAATCCTATCCCTTCATCAAACAAATGGCTGAATTGAGGTAACCGTTTTCATAAAAAGGTTGTCATGAAAAATGTAGTCATAAAGACAGACAAGGCGCCGGCGGCTATTGGCCCTTACGAACAGGGAATCTCCGTAAACGGCTTTCTGTACACTTCCGGGCAAATCGCGCTCGAACCGGGCACGGGCAATTTTCTTCAGGGTGAAATCGAAGCGGAAACCGAAGTCACCATTAAAAATATTGAGGCCATTTTGCAAGCGGCGGGATTGACGCTCGGACATGTCATCAAGACGACGGTCTACCTGACCGATCTCGATCATTTCGCGCGGATGAATGCGGTCTATGAAACTTTTTTCTCGGAAAGCAAACCCGCCCGCGCTTGCGTTCAGGTGGCCGCCCTGCCCAAAGGGGCAAAAGTTGAAATCGAAGCCATTGCCGTATCGCACGAATAATTTCAGAAATCTCTTAATCCATGGCAAAAAAGACAGGGCAAAGAAATTTTTTCCGGGTCATGACCTTGATCGGCGTGGTTGTGATAGGAGGGCTGGGATACAGCTTTTTAGGAGCCGCTCCCAAATTGAACGATGCGGAATATCATAAAAACCCTTCATCCGCCGAACCCTGTCTTCAGTGTCATGTCCTCAATGTGGACAAAGCCCCCATCATGCCTCATCGCCCGATGGGTTCCTGCACTTTCTGTCATCGTCCGGCGGACTCATAGCGTGTTGCGGGTTTAAAAATGTTGCAGAGGGGGTTTTCCAGTCGGGAAAACATTGAACCCGATGGCATGAAGTTTTTGATGGTCCAGATGGTTTCTTCCGTCAAAAAGAAACGCGGGTTTTTCCATGGAATCAAAAATTTTCTTGTAGTCCAGAGACTTGTACCGCTCCCAGGCCGTCATCAGGGCAATGCAATGGGCGCCTTTTGCCGCTTCCAAGGGATCTTCGACAAATTCGATATTGTCCAAATCCAATCCCTCAAGATCTTTTTTTGCATTTTCCAAAGCGTGCGGGTCCGTGATACTGAGGCGGGCTTTTTCTTCCATCAACTGTCTGCTTAAACTAATGGCCGGTGTGTCGCGCGTGTCCCCCGTGTCCGGTTTGAATGCGAACCCGAATACCGCGATTTTCTTGCCCACCAAAGTATTGAACATGGCCCGGAGCATGCGTTTGACAAACCGTTTGACCTGATAATCGTTGATCGAAACCACCTGCTTCCAAAAATCGGCAATTTCGTTCAAGCGGTAATATTCGCAAAGATAAACCAGATTGAGAATGTCTTTGCGAAAGCACGAACCGCCAAACCCGATTCCAGCGTTGAGAAACTTTGCACCGATGCGGCTGTCCTTACCCACCGCAAAAGCCACTTCCTGCACATCCGCTTCCGTGGCTTCGCATACTGCCGATATGCTGTTGATGGCTGATATGCGTTGCGCCAGGAACGCATTGGACACCAGCTTGGAAAGCTCACTGCTCCACAAATTGGTGGTGATCAACTTTTCCCTCGGAACCCAGTGGGAATATATTTTCATCAGCTCATCCCTTGCGGCCCGTCCCGACGGAGTTTCCTTAGAACCGATCAATACCCGGTCAGGATTTTCCATATCCGAAATCGCCGTCCCTTCGGCCATGAATTCCGGATTGGAAAGAATCTCAAAATGCACGGAATTGTTGCCGGAGTGTAATATGGTATCCAGAGCTTCCGCGTTACGCACCGGAAGGGTACTTTTTTCTATCACGATTTTGTCGGACGTGGAGTTCTCCTTGATGCGCCGGGCGGTCAATTCCACGAATTGCAGATCCGCCGCCATGCCCGCGCCCTCGCCAAAGGTTTTGGTCGGCGTGTTGACCGAAACAAAAATAATATCCGCCTCAGCGATTTCCTTATCAACTTCGGTGGAAAAGAATAAATTTTTACCTCTGGATTTCAGCACCCGTTCTTTCAATCCCGGTTCAAAAATGGGAAGGTTGTCGGAATTCCAGGCGTCGATGCGCGGTTTGGCGATATCGACGATCGTGACTTTGTAGTCCGGACATTTATTGGCGATAACGGTCATCGTGGGACCGCCTACATATCCCGCGCCAATGCAGACTATTTTTTTGTAGAAATTACCTTGGCTCATCAGGACCTCTTCAGATTATTAAAACAGGGTAAAAAAAGAGGTCTGGCCTAGAAAAAGGGCCAGACCTCAAATTCAGGAAGGAATAAAAATCATTCTTTGTAGTTAAAAGTCTTTTTCTTTTTGTTGTAAGGCATGGATTTCTTTTTAAACAAAAGTTTGCCTTTTTTGACAACAAAGTCTTCGATCCTAAGCGGTTTCTTTTCTGAAATGGCAACCTCTTTTTTCCGCTTTTTTATTTTTTCCAGCTTTTGATCCTCATTGTCCTCATTCCAGTACTTGTCCTTGTCGTGAACCTTGAGCTTCCGCTCTTCAAAGTTGAACTTGTACTTGTCATGAACGGAGGGTTTAAAGGGAGTGTTTTTATGCGTATGACACCGGGTGCAGACATTGGCGTAATCCCATCTCTGTCCGTATTTTTCGGTGTCGGACTTTTTAAAATCTCCCTTGGTGTTTTTCATCACGACCCGGAACTGCGATCCACCGGCGACCGAATGACACATTTCACAACCCACCTGCTCCAGATTCGGCTCCTCCGGATCTATGGAAGAACTTATATTCTTGCCCTTTTTATTCTTGCTCCCCGCCGGCTTGAACCCGCCCCTCTGGCGGTAACCGGTGGTGTGGCAACGCAAACACAGGGGTGTGGTGGTATAGTCCTTTTTAGGATCGAGTTTGACTCTTTTTTTGGCCTCCTCACGAACTCCGGGCTTCAACAGGTTGAAGGTGCCGCCATGAGGAGAATTTACCCAGGCCTGGTAATAGGCGTCATGGCAACTGCCGTTACATTTGACAGCGCCCACATAGGACGGTGATTTCGGTATTTTCTTTTTCTTTTTCTTTCTTGCGTCCGCCTCTCCAGCCGCACTGACAATAAAAGCCACAGCAAGCACGACCAGGCTTAAAAATTTTAACGTCTTCCCCATTATTTCCTCCAATCCATGTGCCAAAAATATTTCCTTTTACAGGTCAACTCACGAAGAATAATATAATTACTGAAACGGGTCAACCACAATTTAGGTAAGTAATTGTAAATGATATCGTGAAAATCCTGATACTCCACACTCCATTCATTTCTTCTTTTAAGGAACGCCGTCTCCATGAAATTATCCGATTTTGATTTCGATTTGCCCGAGAGGCTGATCGCCCAGAGACCCGAGGCTAGAAGAGACCGGTCCCGTCTGATGATCGTGAATCGGAAAAACGCCGCAATTTCTCACGACCTCTTCGTAAATATCGGCAGGTATCTGCCCCATCGTCCGCTCATGGTGTTCAACGATACCCGCGTCGTCCCGGCAAAAGTTTCCGGGTTCAAAAAGGATACGGGAAAACAAGTGGAACTTGTGTTGATCCGCGAGCAGGAACCCGGCGTCTGGGAAGCTCTGATAAAGGGGCTTGGAAAAATGAAACCGGGCGCGGAATTGATCCTTTGCAAAGGCGCCCTCACCGCTATTTTCAAGAGCCGGGAGGATGACCGGGGATTGTTCCAATTGAATTATCGGGGAGACCTTCGATCCTTATTGCACCAAGCCGCCAGAATGCCCCTGCCCCCCTATATCCGTCGGGAAATCCATGACAATGAAGAAACCCTGGCTATGGACCGGGAACGCTATCAAACCGTATATGCGGCCCGGGAAGGGGCTATTGCGGCTCCCACGGCCGGGTTGCATTTCACCCCTGAATTGCTGGACGAAATCGGCGCCGGCAAGGCCGATCTGGCGTTTTTAACCCTGCATGTCGGGATAGGTACTTTTTTACCTGTTCGCACCTGGAACGTGCGCGACCATCAAATGGAGAAGGAACGTTTTATACTGCCAAGGAAGGCATGGAACCAAATAACCGGAGCCAGGGAAAGAGGACAAAAGGTGCTGGCGGTGGGAACAACGACAACCCGCGTGTTGGAATCGTTGACTTTTGATGCCCCCGCTCAAATGGAAATCTCAGGGGAAACTGAAATATTTATTTATCCGGGGGTAAAATTCAGGACGGTGGATCAATTATTAACCAACTTTCACCTGCCCAAGTCGACGCTCTTCCTGCTGGTCTGTGCATTTTCAGGGATAGACCTGATGCGCAAAGCATATCAGGAAGCCATAAGCAATCAATATCGATTTTTCAGTTATGGAGACGCCATGCTGATACTTTAGCATGACTCCTGCGCTCTGACCACTATGGAGCTTTTTATTCGTCCTCGTTAACGGCTTGCTTGAAGTGTTTTCCGGATTTAAAGCGAACCACTTTCCGGGCGGAAATTTCAGCCTCTTCCCCGGTTTTGGGATTCCTGCCAATGCGGCTGGTTTTGGCCCGGACCTGGAACGTTCCAAACCGGCGCAAAATAACAGGCTCGCCATGACCAAGAGATTCTTTGATCAATTCGATGACAGTTTCAACAGCTTCTTCTGCTTTGGACCGGGACAAATCCGCCCGGGAAGAAACCTGATTAATAATATCTTGCTTGGTCATGACTCCTCCTTACGAATGACAATGAATTTTTTCAATTTTCTCAAATCAATTGTGGCCGAACCGAAAAACTATATTTTAATTTCCTCGTAAAATCACACTCAAACAGGCAAGCGCCTTTAAAACCTCTCCGGATAGGGGTCCCCCGCACTTTGCAAGATAAATCTGGGCTCCGAATTCCATTCAGTTAAACCGGTCCGGTTCCGTATAAAATTAAACTAAGAGGCGATGTATTCACTGTACCACTTTAATTAAAAATTTCAATACCTTATTGACATTTTTATCCAAAAATCGCCATACCGATTATTTTTCAAATAATTAACATTAAAATCTTTTAATGAAATGAGTGGCATCTGTCGCCTACAAACCATTGGAAAATGGCCTCTTCCGTTGCCGGCCGTTTTAACAAGAGCCCACAAAACAAAAAACACAAAACAACTATTTGATTTTAAAGGGGTTATATTATTTTTACAAAGTCTGACAACAAACTGTGCAGGGAGGGGTCAAACGATTAAAAAGGGTAAAATCCCAGAATCAGCGATTTTTTTGGGGGGAGGCGGTTTTGCGCACAATTTGATACACGGTTTCTTCAGGTTTGACCCAGTTAAATTTCTCCCGGGCAATTTTTTCAATGGCCAGAGAATTGGATTTCAGGGCTTCAATTTCCCGGCGGATTTTGAGGTTGTTTTCGTACAGCGTCTCGTTGCTTTTATCCATTGCCGCCATTTGATCCTGCAATTTGAAAACGGTGAGTATTCCCTCATCATGAAACACGGCGACCAACACCAGCAATACAAAAAATGAAACTGTCAGCAAAAGAATTTGATGATGACGTGCCATAAGTTGCTCAATCGACCGCTTTATTATCGGTTCAAATTATAAAAAACGTTCTTCCCCTTGTACAGGGCCGTGTCACCCAATATTTCCTCGATGCGTAGCAATTGATTGTATTTCGCAATGCGGTCGGACCGGCACAAGGAACCGGTTTTTATCTGCCCGGCGTTGAGAGCCACGGCGATATCGGCAATGGTGGTGTCTTCCGTTTCTCCCGACCGGTGCGAGATCACCACCGTATAACCCGCCTGTTTGGCCATTTCCACGGCATCCAGGGTTTCGGTGAGAGTCCCGATCTGGTTGACTTTAATGAGAATGGAATTGCCGACTTTATCCTTAATGCCCTTGGCCAGAATTTCGGTGTTGGTGACGAATATATCATCACCCACAATCTGAACTTTTTCGCCCAGTTGCTCCGTCAGCCGTTTCCACCCACTCCAGTCGTTTTCCGCCAATCCATCCTCAACACTGATTATGGGGTATTTTTTCACCAGCCCGGCGATGTAGCCGATCATTTCGTCCGAACTGAGTTTGGGTTTTTTTTCCGCGGCGAGAACGTATTTTTTATTGGCAACCAATTCACTGGCGGCCACATCCAGGGCAATCAGCACGTCTTTCCCTTCCTTGTAGCCCGCGGCTTTTACGGCTTCCAGAATCACCTCGATGGCCTGCTCATTGGATTTGAGGTCCGGCGCGAATCCGCCCTCATCGCCAACCGAGGTGTTGAATTTCCTCTTCTTTAAAACCGCCTTTAAATGGTGAAAAACCTCCACCCCCATGCGCAGGGCATTGGAGAAGGAATCCGCGCCCGCGGGAACGATCATGAACTCCTGAATATCGACGTTATTGTCCGCATGCTCACCGCCATTGATCACGTTCATCATGGGCACGGGCAATTGCTTGGCGTTGGCGCCGCCGAGATACTGAAACAAAGGCAGATCCAACTCGCTTGCCGCGGCTTTGGCCACCGCCAGGGAGACTCCCAGAATGGCGTTGGCGCCCAGATTTTTCTTATTTTTGGTGCCGTCCATTTCGATCATCAGATTGTCGATCAAAACCTGCTCGGTGACTTCGACTCCGACCAGTTCGGGAGCGATTTTGTCATTCACGTTTCGAACCGCCTTCAACACCCCTTTTCCAAGGTATTTTTTAGGATCTGCGTCGCGCAATTCCACGGCCTCGCGGGACCCCGTGGACGCTCCCGAGGGAACCGCGGCGCGGGCCACCGTGCCATCTTCCAGAACCACTTCAACTTCAATGGTCGGATTTCCCCTCGAATCGAGAATTTGTCTTGCATAGATACCGGCGATATCACTCATAATTTTCTCTGTCAGTTACCTGCATAATAAGTATCACTTTATCCCTTTGCTTTTTTCAGCGCAACATAATTAGCTTGAATAGTTTGATTTATATCCTCTTCTGTGTGCACGGCGGACATAAATCCGGCTTCAAACTGTGAGGGAGCGATGTAAATCCCCTCCTCCAGCATGGCGTTAAAATAGCGCTTAAAAAATTCCGTATCGCATGCTTTTACGGAATGGAAATCGACGATTTCATCCCTGGCGAAAAACATGGAAAACATAGCTCCGACGCGGGTGAACCGGGCGTCGATCTCCAGTTTCCGGGCATTGTCCTGGAACCCGGCGCAAAGTTTTTCGGATTTTCTTTCGAGGTCATCATAAACCCCGGGCGCGGACAAAAGGTCCAGCATTTTATTGCCTGCCGCCATGGCCAGGGGATTGCCCGAAAGCGTTCCCGCCTGATACACGGAACCCGTAGGGGACACCCGGTCCATGATCTCTTGCGTTCCTCCATAGGCTCCCACCGGCAAGCCCCCGCCTATAATTTTTCCAAGACAGGTGAGGTCCGGATGGATGTCATACAGTTCCTGCGCCCCTCCCAGACCCACCCGGAAACCGGAAATCACTTCATCGAAAATCAACAGGGCACCGAATTGCAGGGTGACTTCCCGGAGCGTTTGCAGAAACCCCGGTTGCGGGGGAACCACACCCATATTGCCGGCGATCGGTTCGACGATGATGCAGGCGATCTCATCTCCCTGCCCGGCAAATAATTTTTCCACACTGGACGCGTCGTTGTAGGAAAGCGTCAGGGTATTTTTAGCGAGATCCGCCACAATCCCCGGACATTCGGGAATCCCCAGGGACAACAGGCCGGAGCCGGCTTTGACCAGCATGCTGTCGGCATGGCCGTGATAACAGCCTTCGAACTTCAGGATCTTGTCCCGCCCCGTGATTCCCCGGGCCAGACGAATGGCGCTCATCACGGCTTCGGTGCCGGAATTGACCATTCGGACCACATCCAGGGAAGGAACGGCCCGCACCACTTTTTCGGCCAGGATGATTTCCAGCTTGGTAGGCGCTCCAAAACTGGTTCCCAACTCGGCTTGCAGACGAATCGCTTCTACAATTTCAGGGTGGGCGTGGCCAAAAATCAACGGTCCCCAGGACGAAACATAGTCGATGAACTCGTTGCCATCGACATCGGTTATGCGGGAGCCTTTTCCCTTTTTAATGAACAGGGGATGGCCACCGACCGCTTTAAATGCACGGACCGGGCTGTTGACGCCTCCCGGCAGAACACTTTCAGCGCGCGAGAATAATTCTTCCGATTTGGATCGATTCACAGTCACATCTCAAATAAAATTGACAGGTCTTTTTTCAGTTTTTCAGGGATCAGCTTTCTATCGGTCACTATGGCTTGGGCGGCGGCGGACTGACAGGAGCAGGAAGGAGAATCTGTCAGATTGGACACCAACTCCTTGACCGCAATCTGGGCTTTTTCCACATTTTCACCCATGATCTGCAAAACCGCTTCCAGAGTGACCGGCTCTTCCTCCACCAGCCAGCAATCGAAGTCGGTGACGAGAGCCAACGTGGCGTAACAAAGCCCCGCTTCGCGCGCCAGTTTCGCTTCGGTCACATTGGTCATGCCGATGATATCCAC
>Ga0114931_10007117_pt1 | contig 13688 bp, 16 predicted proteins | sample 2SBtaG_FD_89579 | JGI IMG/M metagenome (GOLD analysis project Ga0114931, IMG submission 89579) | Deep subsurface microbial communities from Kolumbo volcano to uncover new lineages of life (NeLLi) - 2SBTROV14_V59a metaG | ecosystem: Environmental > Aquatic > Marine > Volcanic | place: Kolumbo...
AATGTCTTAAATGTTTCAAATGGCATTGTCTTAAATGCTTGTTTTATATTTACCCATCGAGCAAACTTGCGTTGTTCCCACGACGGAATAATATTATTGTCAAAATCCCGATAAGGTTGTGCAAAAGGCGAAGCGTTTAGTTCCCTTAAAAATATTGCTCGTTCCATTGCATCGTCTAAATCCGTAACCAGTATATAAACAAATATCCGGTAATTTTTAACGCCAAACTCATTCAGATTTTGCAGAGCTTTTTCAATATATTTCATTTGTTTTTTATTGTCACAAGCCATTCGGATAAATCGAATCCATTTCGTTTTTGCCAATAATTCCGCAATCTGTTTATTATCTGCGATAATTCTGGCATCAAGTCCCTGATTAAAGTCAACTTTTATTTTTAAATCAATTATCTTTTCAATCTGTTTCAAACCATATTCGGACGCTAAAATATTGTTATCCATTAACACGGCAGTTTTACGATTATCAAGAAATTCTTCAATATCGGCATTTGGTTTTATGTTGCCTTCTTTTTTCGGGACGATACACCACTTGCATTTATTTGGACAGCCACGAGTTAAAAAACCAAGTGCGCTTTTAAACTCTGGATAAAGAGAATAATCCGGGCAGGTGTGTTCAATTTCTTCCGGCAAATTATTAAAGAGATTATAGCCGGTTCCGCCTTTAATCACATTCCCCAGCAATGAATTTTCCTGAGTGAAAGTAAAAACTTTAGATGAATAAACCTTGTCATAAATTTGGCTCATTATTGGCATATACCATTCCACATCATCACCTTTTGCTTTATGATATGCCGATAACTTCATTAAAGCTAAATTGGGAAAATTTGTTTTATCGCTGTTATTTAATGCTATTATCATTTACATCCTTTTAATTTTGGCGGCTTATAACAACGGCATTAATCCGACGCTAAACGCGTCGGGATTAATTAGCCTCTTAGCATTACACGCGCGGCTTATGCCACGCGTTAGGCGACTTTGCGCTCTACAATTATTCCTATCCCCATGCGGTGCACAATAATCAGAGCAACCATTATTCATTCACTCTTCCCCACGTTTCGGCAATAAACATGGCTTTTGCCAATTTCGCCTCTAATTCTTCAGTGGTCATTTCCGGCCAGGCGGTTCCGAGGTTTTTCATCAGCTCATTATAATCTTTGCTGCCATTTACTAAATCTATCACCGGCTTTAAAACAGTTTCAACTTGTTTTTACAATTCCTGTGGCTTTGTGGAATCAATGGCATTATCCAGGGCCTGCTGATCAGGGAAAAGGTGTCCGCCGGCAAATTCCGCAAATTGTGGTGCAGGTGAAGAAAGCGGGTGCAGGTCGAATTCATCGGCAGCGAAGCCGTATGCGCGCTGAAAATATTCCTTATTGAATTGCACACCGGATTCGGTAAGCGTTTTATCGCGCACGGCCAAGTCCTTGTTAACATCTTCTTCCTGCCACATGGTAAACTTTGGGACCTCACCGCCGGCAAAATTAATATCATAAATCCAGCGTATGAGCTGATTGAGAATATTTTGTACCATGCGCTGATCTGCGTCGACAATATCCTGGCGTACCATAAAGTGCGTTTTTGATGCGGCATAAGAACCGGTGGCGCCGACCTCGGTCGTCAAAGTCTGACCAAGAATGGCCTTGCTTATTTCCGCATTTGACCAATTAACCAATTTCTCATAAATCTGCGCCGAAGCGGAACGTCCGCCAAAGTCTTTGAATTCCACACTGGAATCATCGGGGATCACTGCGATGGCATCCTGGATCATCAATTCTAATTTGTCGGCCAGGCTGTCTACTTCCTCTTGTTTGCTGCCGCGCGGGTGATGGCCGATTAAAAACGGCATGCCATATTTTTCTGTAAAGATGAGCCAGAATTTGAGTCCGCCCTTTTTGAACGTGATGGGCCAAAAACATTTTGAGAGCACCCGTTCGCCATAAGGATTTTGGTAACTGGCATTGTATTGCGGCAAAAGAAACTTTTTTTCCGGAAGAGCTTCACCGATCCAATTTGACTTTGTGCGGAATTTAAGATTGTTGTCATCGTCAAAAACAAACCATTCCGGCGGTTTGGCAACAATATCGGCCGGCAAAATAAAGTTGGCCGATTTTTTCCACAAGACTTCCAGCGGTTGGAATCCCCATAAAATAGAATCAAGAATATCGGAGATGAGTTTATAAATATCCAACGAATCAAAGATATCGCGAATTACTTTTGCATTTCTGCTTTTTGCTTTGCCGCGGTCGATTTCCCATTCCAGAGAAAGTACGCCGGATTTGCGCGATTGGACACAGGCCCACAGGTGCGCATCTGCGAGCAAGCCGCGATATATTTTAAGGTCCTTACCCTGGGCTTTGAGCACCGGATCCGGATCCGGCAGAAACATGCCCATGCTATAAAAATCGAAAGCGCGTGTTCGACTGGCAATTTCATTCGCCAGGGATTTTTTGCTATCGCGAAAATTTACAGATTCATGCTCATCGATTTGCAGTTTACTCATAATTAAAAGCCTTTTAAATTAACAGAGGATTCCTGAAAAATATCAGCGCTCGCCCTTCTTTTTCTGCCGGTAAGATAAATAGGGCCGCCTTCATTATGCGCCGCATAGATAGCAAGCGCCAACGCCCAGAATCTGTCGGCATGGCTGTCCAGCCGCTCGGCAGAAAGAACATCAAAACGAACATTGCCAGAGGTCGTGGAAATCTTGCGCACACTGTGCAAGTCCTCGCGCAGGGCCATTTCCGAAGGAATGGCAATTGTGCGATCTTCAAAACTAGTGCGCGCCAGGTAAGCCATTTCTTCTTTTGCTTTTGCCGTAAAGGTAATGGCCTCAACGCGATACTTGCCAAACATGTTTTGCGCTTCTTCGGCTAATTGCATGCCCAGCCCGGTGGCATCGATGCAGGCGCGGCGCAAATTGGGATGACTGAGAATACTGAACAATGCTTCGCGCTGATAAGAGAATTGGGCGCGCTCCATAATTTTAATCATGCGACTATATTTAACATTGCCCAATTTTTCGAGAACAAAAATAACCGAGAGATCCTTTTTGCGGCCAATGTCCATACCGACATAAAGATCGCCTTGCACCTGATCAAGCGGCATGAGAATATTGGGATTTTCACAGGAGCCGATCAGCTCATAGGCAAGGAAGGCGGTCGCCTCATCCACCGGCTGACAGCAATATTCCTGCAGGAAAGTATCATGATCAAAGCAATCGTCTTCCAGTTGTTTGATCCATTCGGAGCGTTCTTTTTTTGTCGCCTTTCTGCCGAGAATTTTATCATACAAGCCCTGGTCAACTGCATCGTAAATTGTCGTTTTGTGCAGGTTCCAGGCAAGTTTGCCCTGCTTTACCCTTTCGGTAAATTGATAGAAAAGAGAGGACATACCATTATGAGTTGACAGAATTCGCAGCGGGAAACCCCAGGTTGTGATCGGCTTGGCAGCCTTCCACAACTCGGATGCTTTTTCATGAAAGCTTAATTCATCGAGAACCGCTTTTCCTCCTTTTGAGCGGAATGCCTTTGGATTCGATGACAGGGCGTTAATTCTTGTGCCGTTGGCGAATTCGATAGTAAAAGTTTTAATATCTTTTTCATCATCAAGAACAACCAGTCCCATATCCTTGGCGGCATAATGCAGCACTCGCGCCCAGTGTGCGCAATAGAGAATGTATTCCCTGGCAGCGCTTTCATCCGCGGAACTAAACCACACGGCAGGAACTTTTCCGGTTGCCGCATCGCGGACGTCTTCGTAGGCCTGCACATAAGTGGCGCCAATCCGACGCGACTTTTCCCATATCTTTACCGGGCTTTTATCTTCAAGCCAGGCCCGCTGATAAGGTAAAAAATAGGGTTTTTGCGCATTATTCAAAAATATTCAAGCCTTATTTATTAAATATTAATTACTTATCTGAATTTCGGTCTCATTTAAATCGATTCTAAGAGCGATTTTTTGCAAAGTGGTATCCTGATATGCCTTAAAATGAAAATTACAATTAACTATTTATTAATAATAATTTTATAATAAAAGTGCCGAATTTCTTTAAACGATTTTTTCTCAAGGCTAAGGCCTTCTTTAAATGGCCTTTAAAAAAATTATAGCCATTTTAAGCGGAAAAAACGAAAAATAACAGAGACTTTTTATGAGTTACATATTAAGTATGCTTTCCTGAATGATTTTGATGGCATCGTCGGTTAATCCCGCTTTTTCTTTGTCGCTTATCTTTGTTATTGAAACGGCTTCCTCGTAATCCTTGATCTTTGTGATGAGCGGCAAGAGCCGTGTAAAAGTATAAAGTCTGCCGGTATCCACTTTTTCCCCTGCGCTTATATCGTTCTTGATACTCTCCATCAGGGAGCGGGTAAATTGGTAAAGCTCTTCATGGAAGGATTGGCGGCTCAATAAATATTGTTGTCTTTTTTCTTTCCATCCACCGGCAGCGGCCCAGTTCCTTGCCGTCTTTTCCGCCAGGTGAAGACGCGATGCAATTTCGGCAAAAGACATTTGTTCAACGACAAAGAGGCGCTCGGCCTCCGGGGAATATAAATCTTTTTTAGCCAAGCCCATCCTCCATTTCGGAGATCGATTTTCTTAATTCTTTCATTTCACAAACAAGAGAATGCAGGCGTTTTGCGGCAGCAGATATTTCCTCGGTTTTCAGCGAACTCGCATCGATGAAAGGATTGATCATTTGGCGGAGCGACAAGACAACAGCGTGCGCCTCCATATTTGCATTGTGCAATTTTTTGTTCGCTTCGACTAATTGTCCTTTGAGCATCATAATTTCCGGATTCATTGTTGACCCTTTTGATTTTTAGTAATTGGACAAAATTGATTTGTATCTATCTTTGTTTCGACGCGGGATAAAGAAACACCGAGGAATTGAACACTTTCCGTTAATTCCTGCAAAAGAAGAAATCTTTTTTCTTCTTCCTGAGATTGCCTGTCCATCGTGCTCTTTAATAAATCATATATGCGCTCAGAATCCTGATTTTGATTGGATATAATTTGCGTCCATTTTTCGGATTCCGCCTTGTGGTAGATGTAGAAAATAATGAAAAGAATTCCAGGAAAGCCGGCATATTTTACAATATCGATAAAGAGATTGGGATCGTGCATAGTAAAATTCCTTTTTTTAGCGTTGCTCAATATACTCCTAAAAAACAATTAAAATCAAACGAACATAATTCTGAACCGTTCACAAGACATTGTAAAAATAGAATGTTAATTTGATTCGTCAATCATGATATTTTCCTGAAGCTTCCCGGGAAATCTTGAATAGGAAGGTTTTCCGGGAAGTAAATATTTGGAGCAAAGAATGTGGATTAGTGTTTTTAAAACCGGAACGCATACAGATGCGGCCGGAAATACAAGACAGTGGACACGGGAAGACCTGGATGCCATTGTTAAAAATTACGACCCGACAAAGTATGAAGCGCCGGCCGTTATCGGTCATCCGGAAACGAATTCTCCGGCATGGGCATGGATGGAATCTTTAAAGCGGGAAGGCGATTTACTGTGGGCAAAAATGAAAGACGTCGTGCCGGAATTTGCCGAGATGTTGAAAAAAAAGATGTTTAAGAATCGTTCCATTTCTCTGTATCCGGATCTTCGTTTGCGCCACGTGGGTTTCCTGGGAGCAACTCCTCCCGCGGTAAAGGGGCTTCCTGATTTCAAATTTAATGATGAGCTAAATGTTCTGGTTTACGAATTTGCCGCCACGGACGCAGAAAAAGCAGCACAGGAAAAGCGCAGCAAAAAATATAACATTGGCATAAAAGAGGGTGGGAGTATAACAAAGCCATCAAAGTGGGCCGATGTGAATGATGACGATTTTCTCGATCCGGTTAATTATTCCTATCCTTGCCCCAGCGCCGACCAGACCCGGGCGGCGGCGAGATATTGGGGCAGACCGGACAATAAGAAATTATACACTGCCGCAGAACAAAAAATAATCGATGGCCGGTTGGATGACAAGATGAAGCAATTCAAACTCGGGGATTATGCAAATCATTCCGAATACCAAGTTTCTATTATTTCGAATATTTTACAACGAATGCGCGAATTCCTTATTGAAAAATTCGGTATGGATACGGCGGATAAAGTCGTCGGCGGCTACGAAATCGATGCGCTGAAAGTAACAGACGCGTCGGTCACAGATGAAACAGATAATTCTTTTTCACAAAATAAAATGGAGCCAATAATGGATGCAAACGAAATCCAAAAAGAGCTTGATGCCAAGAAAGCTGAAATTACAGAATTTTCAAAAAACCTGAAAGCTCTGGAAGTTAAAAATGCCGAAATGAAGGCAGCGCTGGAAAAAGTTGAAGCGGAAAAACGCAATGCAGAATTTACAGCTTTTACTGATGGGCTTATTAAAGACGGCAAGCTTTTACCGGCACAGAAAGAAAATGTTATTGCGCTGATGGAAGCGATGTCCGGCCGGGAAGAATACGAATTTGCAGACGGCAGCAAAAAAGACCTTCTTGTTGAATTTAGATCTATGCTGGAAAAATCAGGCAAGATGATCGAGTTCGATGAAATTGCAAAGAAGGGTAAGGCATCTGCATCCAGCGCGGCAGGAACAAAGATGGAACAAATTGTTTCCGAAAAGCTCAAGGAAAATAAAAAGTTGAGCTACAGCGATGCTTTTGCCGAAGCACAGAAAGAAAATCCTGAATTGGCGGATGCCTATCTGGGCGAATTAAGCTAACAAGTGATTGCCGCCTTTTATTTGAACGTAATAAAAAAGATGTGAGGAAAAAATGGCTACAGAAAATAAAGTTATCGATTTGTCGTTCGAGGCCGACGAAGATTTGAGTAACGATCAATATCGTATTGTTGTCCTCGATGCGACGAGCGGCAAAGTGCGCAGGCCCAATGCAGCAACCGATATTCCTCTGGGTGTTTTACAGAATGCCCCGATAGCCGGCGATACAGCCGTGGTACGCCCGATCGGGTGCGGCGGTGTGACGAAAGTACAGCTGGGAGCTACGCTCGCCATCGGCGCTATCGTTGCCTGTGAATATGTAAGTGCTTCGGATGCAGGAAAAGCAAAGGCTGCTGCGACAACACAATATCCAACCGGCGTTTTATTGCTTGGCGGTGCAGAAGATGAACTCGGAACATTGCTGCTTACGCCATTAACGGTTAAAGCATAAAAGAAAAGCGAAATTCATTATAATTATTTTTAAGAAGGAGATAGTTCAATGCTTCAACCCAACACAAAGGGGCTGATTGTTACCGGTCCTCTGCAGAATGTGAGTCTTGCCTATCGCAATAAAAGTTATATTGGAGACCGCGTTTTCCCAATGCTGGAAAATGTGTCCCCCAAGGCAAAAATCGCAAAGTATAATAAAGGCGCTTGGTTTCGCGATGAGGCTGGAATCCGCGGCCCGGGAGCACGGGCAAAACGTGGCGGATATCCCATCAGCTTTGTCAGTTTGTCGACAAAAGAATATGCGTTTGCAAAAGAAGTGACGGATGAAGATCGTCGTTTCACAAAGGTACAAGGCGCTCCTCCCCTGCAGCCGGATCAGGATGCAGTTGAATTTTGCACAGATAAAATCGATCTCAAAAAGGAACGATTGATTGCAACAAACATCCTGGCGCAAACCTGGGCCGATGGAAATCCCGGCGGCGAAGATGCTGCCGGCCTGTGGGCGGCGGGCAGCAGCAACACTTTCCTGGCCGATATTCGCAATGGCGCCAAAACCATTCAAGCTGCAAGTGGTGTTTTACCCAATGTTCTTGTTATCGACTTTGGCACCTATAACAGTCTGAAAGAAGAAGCCACGGTTCTCGACAAGATTAAATACACCGAGCGTGGCGTTTTAACGACATCCCTTCTTGCTGCATTGTTGGATCTCGATGAGGTTCTGATCGGCTCGGCGATTTACTCTACAGCAAAAGAATTGAAAACCGGACTTGATTTTACCTCAGCAGCCATCTGGGAAAAGAACGCCGGTAAGGGCATGGGCTTTTTGTTTTATCGTCCACAGCGTCCGGGATTAAAGATTCCAAGTGCCGGCTACCAGACAAGGGTGGCTTATGATAATGGCCAGCCACGCAGAATTATGTCCTGGCGTGAGGAAGCCGAACATCAGGATGTCTATGAAGTGGCTGAGGAAACCGACATTGTTGTCACCGGAACCGATCTTGGGTATTTGTGGATCGATACCCTGTTAACTTAAAACCCCCAATGAAAAGAGGTTTGCCAAATCTTTGAGGTTTGGCAAACCTCGCGAATAAAGGGTATACTTTGTATTGTTCAATCGACGATTTAAAAGACGCCATTCCGGAGCAGAACATAGAGTGGCTGACAGATGACGAAGATAGCGGCAGCGTCAATACGGCCAGGGCAAATGCAGCCATAACCGATGCAAGTGAATTGATCGACGGCTATTTGCGCGGACGATATACTTTGCCCATGTCGCCAACCCCGGCCATTGTTCAGCGGCTTTGCGTCGATATTTCTATTTATTATCTCTATCAACGCATCTTCGAAACAGACATGCCCGGCGCCATGAATGACCGATACAAGAATGCAGTCAAAATTCTTGAAGGATTGCAGCAAGGCAAAATATCTTTTGCAACATCACAGGATGATGATGCTGCACCGCCACAGATAAGAGTCAATAAAATAGCAGATGATCGCCTGTTTACGATGGATAAAATGAACTTTTAGGAGGTTTCAAATGAACTGGAAGCACCTTTTTTATGCAGCTTTAGCGGCTGTTTTGCCGCTCATGTACAGCAACTTGATTGGCAGTATGCCTGCTTTTCCATTGGCTTCAGCACAATTTACAAGCCTGGTATTGTGGGTTATTGGTCTGGTTATTGGCGGATGGCAAATTTCAAAACATATTTATGTCAATACGCAAAAGCTTAAAATCCCGACAAAGGCCGGACTTGTTACCAGGAATTCTGCTGCAATCGATTGGAAACCGTTACTTAAAGCAATATTAGCCATTTTAATACCTGTTGTCTATAATGCGATTCTCGGCTGGAATGCAACATTCCCCTTGCCGCAGAGCGACTTTGTCAATTTAATGTTGTGGGTCATCGGTCTGCCAATAGGGGGATGGCAGATTGCAAAGGCCGTTTATGTCGGTCAATACAGATTGTAATATTTCCCTCCGCACAAGGCGATGAGCGAGAAAGCAAAAGCGCAGTTCTGATGCCGGGCTGCGCTTTTGCGCTATAAAAGGCAAGATATGGTAACGATAGAACAAATAGAAGATGCGGTCATTAATGCGTTGGAGCAGAAATTCAAAAAAGGCATTGCAGCCGGCGGATATGTCAGAAACATCGATAGTTACGGAGGAGAATTTGAATCGGCTCTGGAAACACTTGTTGCGCGTTCGCCCTTTGTTTTGGTGGAGTTTGAAAGATTTGAAAATAAGGTTCTTGCTGCAAAAGGCACGTCTGCGCTTGTTTATCGCCGGGATATGTGGTTCAATATTTTTGCCGCAGCCGAAAATTTGCGCGGTGAGAAAAAAGCGCGGCGCGGATCCACAGGAACTTATGCCATGGTAGAAGATATTGGCGAGGCTCTGATTGGAGAAAACCTGGGATTAACAATCGGCGGCCTGGATTGCGAACGCGTTTATCGAATCGCAAATTTAAAAAGGATATCCGTTTATCAAATGGTTTTCAAAACATTTCTAAAATACAGGACACAGATTACATGAAAGTAGCCATCGCCATACCGGAAAACAGAGATGTCATTCTGAAGGGAATGTTTTGGGGGTTTTTGCGATTCATTTCATCGCTAAAGGAAAATGTTGTTATTATCGGCAATGACGGCGATGAAATGGTACCCGGGAAAACCAGCTATATCGATAATATGAGAAATCGCCTGGTAGAGCGTGCGCGTGAATTGGAATGCACACACATTCTTTTTCTTGATTCCGATACCATCCCGCCACCGGGTGCGCTGGGGAAATTGTTGCAGGCAAAAAAGGATATCATCGGCGGCGTCTATCGCTTTCGCGTGCCGCCTTACAGGGTACTTGCTTTTTGGTATGCAGTAAACAGGTATTTGCCCTTGTCAGATTTGTTTGAAAATAAAATCATGCCGGTAGAAGCCGTCGGCATGGGCTGTACATTGATCAATATGTCGGTTTTTGAAAAACTGGAAAGGCCGTATTTTTATAACGGCTATGTTGATTTTAACAGTCCTTACGCAAAAGACGACAGTGCCTTTGACGGTAAAAGATATATTGGCGAAGATGTCTATTTTTGCGAAAAAGCCGCCATGGCAGGTTTTGAAATATTTTTGCACACCGGCGTGCAGAGTGATCACATTACGCAGGTTTATATTCCCGGAAATTTGAAGACGCCGGAACAATCTATTGTAAGCGATCATCAGGAAAGTAATTTCATAAAATTCGGAGGTACGGAATAATGTCAATCGATCTGGTTCACATTGAACTTGGTGAAGGAACATTAGCTATCACTTATGGCGTGGGTTATGATGGCAGCGGCGGAACAACAATCGCAGATGTCGGTGCGACATTGGGCGCCGAGCTGAGTTACAAAAAATCCTACAAGGACGTTGAAATTGGCCAGGTGATGGCGCCGGTGAAATCGCCGCAAATCGGAGAGGAGGGAACATTTAAAATCAAGATGATGGAGTCGCAGATCAATAATATGGCGATTGCTTTTGGTGGCTCCCCGACTCTCGTTACCACAGATGCAACCAGCGAGCATTTTGTTTTTGGTAATGATAAAAGCACGGTTTATCACAAGCTTGTTTATACAGTGCCGCAAATTGATGATACAACAAAAAACGATGTTGTAACTATATATCGCGCGCGGGTGGATGATATATCTCCGGTTGCTTTTTCAAAAACGGATGAAAGGGTTTTGGAAGTAACTTTCAAGATGTATCCCGAGTCGACGAATTGGAAATTATTTGATTTCCTGCACACCAAATGATCGACCTTGAAAACATAGAATTGGGTGCCGGCGAATTACTCATTACCAAGCATAGTAACCAGGATAAGAACAATGACGCTCTTATCTGGGATGATAGCAATACTTTAGAATGGGAATTTGGTACTCATTCTAGCTCGAGATTATGGCCATCTGAATATTACGCCGGATCGTCAATAAATGCAGAGTTGGAATCGGGAAAAATCGGCAAAGATATTTCAATCGGAAGAGTAAAGGCGGCGGTGAAAAATGCCACAATAGGTGCCAAGGGAACTTTTAAGATTAAAATATTTGAATCTTCCCTGGAAAATATAATGATTGCCGTTGGTGCCGATCCGCGCGACATGGTAACCGATACAACAAGCGAAAAATATGTATTTTATAATTCCGGTAAAAATGAATATTTTACTTTGCGTTATACCATCCCACGCCTCGACGATCCCAATAAAAAGGATATGCTTGAAATTTATAAAGTTTTGCCGCAAGGTCTGGAACCATTGCCTTTTTCAAAATCGGACGAGCGCAGTTTTGAGGTGAGCTTTAATTGCATTGGCGTCAATGCATTCGGGGCGATCATGTCGTGGTCTGTCGGACAATTTTTTCGCTTTAACTAATAAGAGGGCAGGATGTCTTTTAAATATGTTTTTAACAATAATCATTACTATCAGGAAGAATTGAAATTTATCCAGTTTCGTGAACTGACCAAAATCCTTGCGCCATTTCAGGATATCCTTTCTGCGCAGGAGGTTGATGCTGCAACGGCCATTGAAACTCTTGGAGATAATTTTTCCCGCGCAGTAGCCATTGTTTTAATTCCGGAAGGGAAAACAGTGCGCGAGCGAAATGTCGGCCAGGCCGCCGAAGATCTGGGATGCGAGCCGTTATCAAAAATTGAAAAAGTGGTAGAAGATTTTTTTTTACTCAACGATCCTCTCTCGCACGTGCAGCGATGGACGAATATTTTCAGGAAAGCTTCGGGGGCGGAAAAAGAAAAAGAATAGACTTTGACAAGTTATTATTTATACTCACGCAAGGAGATTTAACAAAAACAGAGCATGTGTTATATGATATTCCAATTAGCACGTGCTTTTTATTTTTAAAATATCACAATGAAAAAGAAATGGAATGGTATGAGAATTTGTGCCAAACATGGACGCTGATTGCCGCGGTGCATGGCGTTGAATTAAAAATACCGTTCCTGGAAGAAAAGAAAAGAAGAATGAGAAAAAAAAGCCGGCAGGAAAAAAGCCTTCCACTACATTTGCAATTTATGAAAGCTGGAGTTGTCGTTAATGAAAAATAAAAAAGTGAAAGACAAATATGCCCGCACAAAATAAAGTTGAAGTCGAGCTGGGGATGCAAATTAATGAGCTTGTCAAAGCATTGAAAGATGCCAAAGGGCAAGTTAGCGGATTTGCAAAAAATACAGATTCGGCCTTTAAAAAAGTAAATGCCCAGGTTAACAAAATGCATAGCGGAATTAAAAAGGTGTTTACAAGTTTTCCGGCAAAATTAGGATTAATCGGCGGCGCTGCCGGACTAGGCGCTTTGACGAAAAGTTTTGTGGGCGCCAGAATGGAGATGGAAAAGTACGATACGGAATTTGAAGTTTTAATGGGCGGTATGAAACAGGGGAAGGAATTGCTTGCAAAGCTTTCAAATTTTGCTGCTACAACACCTTTCCAGCTTCCCCAAGTTATTCGCGCCGGAAAACAATTGCAGAATTTTGGCATGATGACAGAGGCAAACCTGCGATTGGTTGGCGATGCCGCATCTGCTGTCGGGCAACCTATTGATGAACTTTCCATGTGGTTTGGACGGCTTTACGATGGAATAAAATCGGGACGGCCAGTTGGTGAAGCCGCTCAGCGCTTGCAAGAGCTTGCATTGATAAGCGGACCAACAAGAACAAAGATTGAACAAATGCAAAAAGCGGGCGCCGATGGAACAAAAATCTGGGAAATGTTTACCCAGTCTATGGGCAAATTTTCCGGAATGATGGAAAAGAAATCGCATACCATGGCCGGTATGATATCAAATTTGAAAGATTTGTGGTTTCAGTTTAAAGTTAAGGTCGGAGATGGAATTTTTAATGCATTAAAGGGTGATATTGATAGCGTTCTGGCAAAAGTTAATGAATGGTCATCTAATGGAAAGCTTGCAGAGTGGGCAGACCGGTTGGGACAGAAAATTAAAAATACTTATGAAATCATCGCCGGTGTCTTTAAGTTTATTTCTTCCCATTGGGATATTCTCACCTCTGTAGCCATGGCCATCGGTTCTATTATCGTCGCCGTAGAATCGTGGACTGCTGTGCAAACAATATTAAATGTGGTTATGAGTGCAAATCCCATTGGGGCGATTATTATGGGCATTGGACTATTGGTTACTGCTATTAATTATGTTGTCAAAAAAACCATAGGCTGGGCGGGTGTGTGGGATGTGGTTAAAAAAGGAGCAGGAACTTTTTGGGAATATTTAAAAGCAATTGGCGGCAGCATTAAAGATTGGGTTGTTGCTCAGGCTACTGTTTTTAAAAATCTCGGCGCTATTATCAGCGATGTGTTTACTTTGAATTTTGCAAAGATTAAAGATGATTTTAAGGCATTAGTAAATACACCCAAAGACTTTGTTAATTCGGTGAAAAATCGATTTTCAGAGGCCGGGACTAATGCCGTTGCGATCTGGAAAAAGACAAAAGAGAAAATAGAAAAAGAGGTTGTCAAG
>Ga0114931_10007118_pt1 | contig 13687 bp, 10 predicted proteins | sample 2SBtaG_FD_89579 | JGI IMG/M metagenome (GOLD analysis project Ga0114931, IMG submission 89579) | Deep subsurface microbial communities from Kolumbo volcano to uncover new lineages of life (NeLLi) - 2SBTROV14_V59a metaG | ecosystem: Environmental > Aquatic > Marine > Volcanic | place: Kolumbo...
ACCACGCCTTGTCAGTGTATACAAAATCCTCACGAGTTAGTGACTCGGTTTGTACTGTAAAAATAGGGACATTTTCTAATTCTACGCCTTTTTTCGGAACATAACTAGGAAACTCAGGCTAGGTGACGATAGCGTGGCTGTGGAATCATTAGAAACAGGCATAGTTCGTGTTAACCAGGTAAAGCATGTCATGCCATGAGCCGCACTACAATCGGCGGGGTTGCCCCCAGACAGCTAAATCCGTAACTGCACGGCACCGCAAACTACGCCTATTCCCTAATATCCAACATGCATTCAAATCGACGGTAGTCTGGTGATAGTCCATTTGCCGACAAAAACGTCGCATAAATCGCCTCAAAAACCCTTTTAATTACAGGGGTCTTAGGATGGAATGACCGCATAGTGAAGGCGAATAATTACTCCATTACCTGCAAATACCGGTTCGCGAGTTTCGTTAACTGTTAACGAGATTCACAGCCATTTCATTTGCCGTCACGGTGAATCATAAAGCCACGGTGGCGTGCTCCCATGTCATCGCGAATAAGCAGCCAACGGCAAATTAATATATATATACACGACAATCAACAATCAACAATCCACGGCATTCAAAATGGATGGAAATAGGAATACAGCTAGAAAAATAGTAGTCATGCTCACATTGAATTTACTTATTTCAGCAGTGATTTTTGTCACTTCCATAGCCCACTACCTAACAATTGAAGATAGTTTTGCTTATGCCTTTAAGGGTGTATTATCTGAAGCTTGGGACAATACGCCATTTATCATTTGTGTCTTTATCGGCATTACACTCGCACAGCTAATTAAATAAGACGCCTATTTTTCATCCATGCGACAAAAGCCCGCACAGGGTTTTACAATCAGCTTTCGATTTTTATTTACCATGAATATCGGTGCGTGCTTGGTTTTATTGCTGTACTTAGCACTATATGCAGGCGATTTTAATCTATTTGGTCAAAACTGGTTTTTAGCGGCGGCCGTTTTATTCACTGTATCTATATTTGGAGCAAGGTTGATTCTTGCCTTGATAGCTGCTCCGTTTCTTAACCGAATAACAACCAACCTAGTGTAGTCAGCTTGACAGACACTACATGTGAAAATCACATTCGCCACTGTTTTTTTGACCTGTTGTTGCAGATCAAACGGCGTCTGGACCGCATGGACCCACACCGGTAATGCCCAGGCGTGCTTCCGACCGGTCACGCATATTCATTGATTCGGAATTGGAACAAACCCCGTATGAAAATCAACAGCATACGGTAAGCATTGATTATCCACTGGCCGTCTCAGCGTACGAAATTTCCCGTACCCAGTATGCTGAATTTGTTAGGGCGCGGAACTATGAAAGCCGAGGATGTGTCACCTACGAAGAAAATGTATGGCGACTGCGAAAAAAAAGAAACTGGCGCGATCCCGGGTTTAGCCAGAGCGATACGAATCCGGTAACCTGCGTATCGTGGTACGATGCTCGCCAGTATGCGCATTGGCTGTCAAAAACCACGGGAAAGCACTACCGATTATTAAGTTCATCGGAGTGGGAATATATGGCGAGAGCCGACACGAGAACGGACCGGTACTGGGGAAATAGCCCAGACCGCGCCTGTGATTTTGCGAATGTGGCCGATGGCTCCGCCGAACGAATTTACCCCGGCTGGCGTGTTCATCCATGCCGTGATGGACATATCCATACGGCACCGGTCACGGCATTCAAGCCTAACGCATTTGGTGTTTATGGTGCCTTGGGCAATGTTTTCGAGTGGGTCGAAGACTGCTGGAATGACAGCTATCGTAGTGCGCCTTTAAATGGTTCAGCATGGACACAAGGCAATTGCCAGCAACGTGTTTTGCGCGGTGGGTCATGGTTTAGTCAACCGGCTTATGTTCGGGCCGCCTATCGCAACCGATTTAAAGCCGACACACGATCAAGTACATTCGGCATTCGAGTCGCTCGGGACCTGGAAATGCTTCCACAATTATCTAACGAAAGAAAAACTCAATGAAATTCATCAAAATCATTTTATGTTTGCTGGTCACCACATCGTGCGTAACCAAGCCACCGACTATAGCTCACACCCATGTTGGGCATATACTAGAGGGCTTTGCAAAAACACCCAACAAGGAAGGCTTATTGGCTATCGCAAAAAGTAAAGCAAGCCTCGCATCAAACGCCGCGCAAAAAGCCGTTGAATCTAAAAGCCTGTTGGACATTAAAAAACATACGCTTAGCGCCATGCAGGCAGTCAATCCCGCTTACCAAATAAAAGACCCCAAAGCCATCAAGAAAAGCCCCTATGGCCTGAAAAAGGCACTGGCTGAAGCAGTCCAGCATATTCAGTATGCCGCCAGTTCCGCGGATGCAAGTAACAATGTCAAGCATTTCGCAGAAACATTCAAGCAAAACAGCCGGTATGTCCTGGATCGTTGTGATATTGTTATGGGCCTCGGTGATGAAATTCTTCGTTCCAGCACCAACAATGAAGCCAAAGTCCTGGCCCGAGAATTTCTAAAATATTCGTTGGCTAACGCCGTCGGTATCGATATCAACGGTGATGGGCATGTGGGTCCAAGCCCAAAAGAACTGGGACTGGCACAACTTAATGCGCATATAAAAGCCATGCTAGCCAGGGAAAGACCCGTTTACCACGAAATCGGTAAATGGTATTTATTCAATATCGTCAAGTTGCCTTCCGGACAATGGATTTTTAAACAGCGCGATAATGATGACTACTAGGACTAGTGTCGTGTCTCCTATAAAACGCGCATTGAAAAAATAATTAAACAAAATTAAAACCCTATGTTGTCAAAGGAATTAAGTTTCATCGTCTGATTGACAGAAGATAAGTTGTCTGTCATATTTCACACGCACTAGAAATCTGCACATAAAGAGCGGTTAAAAAATAAACACTGCGAGGGTCACAAAATGTTTTTATTCATAAATTTGATTCACAACGTTCATTCGACATTCCGCACCAGTTAGACTGTTTCTAATGCAGTTCGATTGTCATTTTATACGTATACTTTGCCTGCTATGTATTGCAGCAATCGTCTCCGCATGCAACCCACCAGATAAATCCACTCTCGCCACCTATCAAACAGGTTCTGGCCCGACCATTGCGCTTCCGTTGGAGCTCATTCAGGCAGCACAATTGGAACGCGGGTCAGTCCAAGCTTTTGTCATTGTCAACGACAAACGAAATACCATGACGTTCAACACGAAGGAAGTTTACGGAAAGATTGATGGATTGATACCGGGTGACGTGCGGATTCAGGTATTGTTTGAGTTCACCCAGGCCGATTCGGACCAGCCGCCCATTGCCATAGCCATGGCGGAAGATCGTTTTGAACTTAAACCGGGTGCAAATAACCTGATCATTAAAACCGGCGATTTTTCTTTTCGCTTCGATAAAGACGGTGACACTCTTAATAATCTCGATGAAGTTTTATTGGGATATGACCCGTATGTTATTCAACCGGTGTTCACAGGTCCAGCGACATTCAGTGTTAGTGAAAATACGGTAGACGATGTAGTCGTAAGCGCCCAGGCCCCTAAACCTGATATCAACCTGATTTACTCGATAGAAGACGGATTGGACGGCAATATGATGACTATCGATTCACACTCGGGCGCTGTCCACTTTAAACAAGCACAGGATTTCGAAAATCCAATGGACGAAAATCATGACGGTATATATGAATTTGTCGTACGGGCGACCGACGGTTTTGCCAGCAACAGCCGATCTGTTACGATCCAATTGAAAAACCAGTTCGACTTTACCGTTTCCGGGTACGAAAGCCATTTGCAATTTTTATGGGATTCCAATGGCGCGGCTTACTATAAACTGTTTGAGAGCTTGAACAATCAGCAAAGCTTTGAACAAGTGAATAAAACAAACATCAACACAACGCAGTTTATCAAAGATATCAGTGTGCATTTGTTTCCATGGCAACAGGCGTACTATAGACTTGAGTCCTATGATAACACCGGCACGCTTCTTGACACCTCGGAAGTGGTTCCCGCCGCACCTGCCATGCTGGACAGTACCACTAAGTTATTTACGAAAAAACAAGCTTCTTTTAGCACCTCGACTATCAGTGAAATCGGCATGAGTGCAGACGGTTCCACGCTTGCCATTGGTGTATTGAAAGACGACAGTCCGGCCAAAGGGATTAATCCACCTTTAAACGAAATCAATACCACGGGTGCGGCGGAAGCCGGCGCGGTTTATGTCTATGCAAAAGATGGCAGCGGACTTTGGCAGTTCCAGGCATATATTAAGGCGTCGAATACCGACCCCGGCGACCGTTTTGGTAAAGCTGTTGCCCTAAGTTTGGACGGCAACACCCTTGCGGTGGGTGCACCCCGGGAACATAGCGCAGGCACGGGCATTGATCCCACCGGCTTTGGTGAGGACGACAACAGCGCGGGTGAGGTTGGCGCGGTATATTTGTATGAACGCAGCGGAGGAATCTGGAACAAAACCGCTTATATAAAACCAACGAGCATTAACACCACATACTTGTATCAAGGATTTGGCGGAAGTCTGGCACTGAGCGATGATGCCGGAACCCTCGCAGTAGGTGAAAGATATCTCAATCGCGCTACCATCTTAACGCGAGATACGGCCGGTATTTGGCAAAAACCCACCGTCATTGAACGAAAAACCCATGACGGTTTCGCAGATATTGTTCGACTAAGCGCGGACGCTAGTACCCTTGTGGTCGATTATTACGATAACTTTTGGACTCAGAGCGGTGTTTTCGTATTTTCCAAAGACCTCAACTGGGGTGAACAGGCAAAGTTCAGCAGTGAAAACTTTGATGAGAATGATAATTTTGCCCGACATTTTGTCCTCAGTAAGGATGGAAACATACTGGCGGTTTCCGCCTACAGTGAAGACAGTTCGGTATCTGAAATCAAACAAAACGCCATTGGAGCTATTGACAACACTTTGACAGACGCCGGCGCTGTCTATGTCTATTCACGAAACAATGGGATTTGGACACGCCAAGCGTACATTAAACCTTCAAATCCTGATAGTGAAGATGAATTCGGCCGTTCTCTCGGGCTAAGCCGCGATGGAAAAACTTTGCTGGTAGGTTCGCCTTTTGAAGACAGTCGCGCTAACGGTGTGGATGATACCGTATACGGAAAGGATGATAACAGTCAAGTTAATTCAGGCGCGATTTATATGTTTACTTATTCCGGCACATGGACGCAACAACACTATATCAAAGCCAGCCAATACTTTATTGGCATGAATTTTGGTTATCATTTAGCAATCAACGCCGACAACACTGAGTTAGCCGCCGGCAGTTTTTATTATGTTACCGGCGAGCCGGTATTTATTTATTGAAGTATTGAAGAATTATTCCACCGTCAATCACACCGTCCAAAACACGAATAGGGTCATGTTTCAGCGGTAAAGGTGGTAGCCTGTATCCACCAAGTCAATATTGACAATTTCCACGCAAGCATGTTTGAACGTTAGATACATCCTGCCGACCTGAGCAGATGCCTAACTTCGGCCAGATGTTTGACCTGACTTCATTGAACATCAGCGGTTTCCCAACCTGACACAACGACGTGCTCGTGCTCTGGCAGAGCCACTTTGAATGCATTCTGGCAGGCTAAATTGGTGAGCGTGGGTTCCCCATCCTTAGCGATTGCGATGGCTTGGCCCAGGACAACAGCGGCGTCTATGTTAAAGTTAGCGGACACCGATTGATGCGAGCATGGTACCGCACCGGCTGGGACGACGCAGCCGGCATCGAATTCCAGTACCCAGCTACCGGTTGGTTGGATACCGAGATCGACTTGGACCAGAAACCGCAGTTCGGCACGCGTCGTCACAGCAACCGGCGGTCCTATACCCCGCTGGATGACTGGGAATGCAATCAGGATGGTAATCGCGTTTTGCCATGAGCAGCACGAATCGACTATACTATGGCTGTAACGATGTAAGGTCCAGGGATTCACTCGGTCGTTAACGTCTTGATCTAAAAACCTTTTCACAAACACAGGGTGATCACCATGTCCGGCTTAAGGCTTTCTGTCTTGCTAATAGCATTGACGGTACTATTTGCATGCAGCAATGCTGCACAAAAAACGAATGACGGAAAACCCAACCCTGATCCGGCTCCTGCAGGTCAGAATAATTCGGGCGAACAGATACCTACGACGTTTCCGATCGAAACAGTCACTTCCAAATTAGTCGTGAATCCGGCGGCGTTCAACAACTCTACGCTTTATGACTTAAAACGCAATAAAACCGGGGCACATCTTGCGATTTGGTTGGAAAATGCTGATGTTGACCGTTTATACGCCAAGCTTAACGACAATGGTCAGTGGCAGGAAACAAAATTAATCGCACAATCCTCCAGCAAATCCCATCCATTATATTTTGACATCGCCGCCAGTGACGATGGATTCGCCGTGGTTTGGATCGAAGACAATGTTGAAAAAGTCACGGTGGACATTTACAAGGACGGTGTATGGTCATCGTCTGCAGGTACCCTAGGCCGTCGAGACAACAGCCAAACCGGTAAACGCTCACAACCGAAGATTATCTCCAACGGGACCGGATACGGTGTGGCCTGGATTCAAAACAATTTTGCTGAGAAAATTGATGAAGTTTTTGCGGCTGTTTATGACGGCGGTTTGTGGTTAAGCGCGGAACTGGTCGGTGTCCACCTTAGTAATTCCAGTATTGAAATTCAGTCCAACGGTAGCGGTTACGGTGTGCAATGGAATGGCAGAATCAATTGGGCGGAATGCGGAACGTATGATGCCATTCATGTCAACGTCTATTCGGCGGGTAAGTGGATGCCGGTAGACAAAGATTTGACGGCCATCAAACCCGGCGTATCCGTGCCGCCGACACTGGCCGGTTACCGCGCCGATGCCATTGATTTCGATAATCCTATTCCCAACTGCAGTACCAGCCCCATAGTCGGCGACAACCTGTTCCGTGCCGAGTTTGCAGCCAGTGCCATTGGTTATGCGGTTGTGTGGCATCAGTACAATGAGCCATTCCATGACCAATTGGCATCAGAAAATCCGGATAACAGTTATGTACTATCTTATATGAATGCCAATGTACTTGGCGCGGTACAAACGAGTTGGGGTGAACCCGTACCAATCAGTAACGGCCTGGGTGCACCGCAAGACATTTCCCTGGCGAGCAATGGTAAGAATTTTTCCGCCATCTGGAGTCAACAAAATACCGATCTTCCGGAAGTACCGCTAACTATTGAGTCGTCCGAATTCGATCCGGTTAACCGAAGTTGGAGCGCCGCTCAAACCATCAGTGATTTGGCTTTGGGTACGGTGTCGGTGGAATCGATCATTGTCGCCGGCGATAAGGCATACGGTGCCGTGTGGGAGCAAAGTATTTCCAGCAATGAATTCGATGTCTATGGCAATGTGTTTCAAGGCAATTCCTGGCAAATCCCCAATCAGTCCGGTTTTGATACCTTAGTCAGCAACATCAGTCTGGGTGAAATCACATTTCCAGCCATCGCCTCGAATAAAAACGGGTTTGCGATTTCCTGGGCGCAACAAAATATTGCCACAAGGGACATTATGGTGAATGCCTATGATGGCAATGCCTGGGCGAAGGAAGTCCTAATAGTTAATGATACCGAGGTTCTTTCGAATGTCTATGACCCTAAAATTGTCGGCCACGGCGACACTTTTTCCGTAATCTGGTCACAGGATATTGTTAATGGAACCGATGCAAATATCCGGCAACTAAATGTAAAAATAGGATTGCCGTAATGAACTCGGACGGTCAAAAAATGTTATTTTTCGTGCTTTCGTTGGTGTAATGTTGTGCGGTTGCGTTAGCAGTCCGGATTATAGTCAATTAATCTGTGGCGATGACAAGTACAGGGATGCCTATTCAAACCCTTCTACCTGTAATTCTGAAACTACAGCCAATGGAGGCAATGGGAGAACGCCATTGACGACATTTATTTTAGAGAAAAATATTGAGGTTTGGTGAAATTCAGTTACCGATGTGCTCATTGGCACTTGCCATGGCCGCTAACTCTCTTACCAGCATAGTAAGCAATCCGAAGATTAAAATACCTTGCCATTTTTTTAGTGACGGTGGTACTTACCTTCCGTAATGCTGATTCGGTATTCCTGAATAGCGGCATCAGGAGCACAATCGAATTTGGCCACAAAAGCCTGGAAATGCCTATTGTTACTCCCCATCCGTCCTCTCTTAGGCATAGGGTGTCTATTTTGTCGTTATCTCATTGAAAAATTAAAATTAACGAATTAGACGGTGCTGTTGACATCAGCAGGTGCTACTAAGCCGAAACTTCAAACCATTGATCTCATCAAGGTTCTGCGGGCATATCCAGCAGATCGTACACCAGCCAAGCACATTAACCTATTGAATAATATAAATATTATGACGTGTCGCCCCAATACGGCGATGCTGCTGTATCGAACTGCTTGAGAACTGTCGTAACAAAATCTACGTTTTATGCCGCGCATGCGGTGCCCTGCGAAATATCCAGACCCCGTTATTTTTTCAAATGTATAGATCCTTGACCGAAACCCGATAAATCTTAAGGAAGTATCGACGTGAGTCAATTCGGATACCAATGAACGGTGGCATTGTGCGTAACTTTGTTTTTCGATATGTATGGGACTATAAGGGTGAGTGATCGTATTTACAATCCGATAGAACATTTACGCATTCTGTTTGATAACCTGGATGAAACGGTTTTTCTGGCCCCGTTGTCCAAAGATGGTGTGCACGGTAATTTTATAGAAGTCAATGACGTAGCTTGTAAACGACTCGGCTACAGCCGTGAAGAACTACTGCATATGAATGCCCGTACGATTAACCCGCTTGCAAACCGGGATAAAGTAAAATCATTCGGTCGTCAAATTCGCCGTGAAGGAACCCGTCTATTCGAAGCCATCCACGAAATGGCACCCAAATACCGGTGGGGGTGGTCGCAAAAACCATCACGATAAATGGTGAGGATTATGTACTGTCCATGGTCAGGGACCTCAGAGACCAAAATCAACCTCAAAAGACCGAAGCGCGCCTAGGTCGTTTGATCGATTATTCATGGGAAGAAATATATGTTTTTGCCGGCGACAGCCTGCAGTTTCTGCAAGTCAATCAGGGCGCCCTGGATAACTTAGGATATTCGCACAAAGAAATATGTCAGATGAAAGTCACCGATATAAAACCGCTGATCAGTGAACAGGAATTTAGAAACATGACGACGCCGCTTTTCGACGGTAGTCAAAATCGCCTTATATTCGAAACGCTACATCAACGAAAGGATGGTAGCCTGTATCCGATCGAAGTACGACTGCAGTTGTCACACAGTGAAGTCCCCGCGGTGTTTCTGGCAAATGCACAAGATATTACTGAACGAAAAAAAGCCAGTCAGAAACTACATTTTATGGCCAATTTCGATGCATTAACCGGACTGCCCAATCGTAGCCTTTTCTTTGATCGGCTGAAAATGGCAATGGAGTACAGTCAGCGCAATAATACGCTTACGGCTCTTATCTACCTGGACGTTGATGAATTTAAATCCATCAATGACACGTTCGGTCATGATGTCGGTGATAGCTTACTTAAGCAAATCTCCGAGCGGTTCAGCAGAATAACCCGCAAGTCCGACACCATTGCTCGATTAGGTGGTGACGAATTCACAATGATAGTTACCAATCTAAACAACGTAGCCAGCGCGGATGCTTTTGCAAAGAAAATTGAAAATTATTCATATTTCCACCGAAGCATTCGTATTCGAAGGCCACGCCGTTAACATATCGACCAGCCTGGGTATTGCTCTATTCCCTTTTGATGATGAAGATGATGCCTATAGCCTTGTCAAGAAAGCGGATGCCGCCATGTATCATGCAAAAAAGTGCGGCAAAAACAACCACCAGTTCTACACGGCTGAGTTATGGAAAATTGAGATTCGTCGCATCATACTCGAAAACAGTTTAAAAAGTGCACTGGAACAACGACGTTTTACTCTGGTCTATCAACCAAGATACGAACTTGATCAACTCACCATTGCCGGCGTTGAAGCCCTGTTAAGGTTTCATGACGAGGAATTGGGGACGGTTTCGCCGGTGGAGTTTATACCCGTTCTGGAGTCATTGCGTTTGATCAACAAAGTCGGTGATTGGGTCATTAAACAGGCCTGCAAACAGATACGGCAGTGGCATGACAAAGGCCATCGCGTCATAGTATCGGTAAATATTTCCGCCAGACAGCTCGAACAATCGGGTTTCGTCGATTCGATCCAAGCAGCTATTCAAAAGTACCAAATTGATGCTGAGTATCTTGAGTTGGAAATCACCGAAAGCGCACTAATATCGGAATCGGCTCAGACGCGACTGTCGTTAAAGGCCGTCAAAGCGCTCGGACTACGGATTGCTCTGGATGATTTCGGTTCAGGTTATTCGTCGTTTAACTATTTAAAACAATTGTGCATTGACGTGTTGAAGATCGACCGCTCTTTTGTCGAGGATATCGGTAAAGACACCGATAGTGATGTTATCATTGATGCTATTATAAACCTTGCCAATAGCCTGCAATTGCAAGTAACTGCTGAAGGCATTGAAACCGAACTGCAATTGAACTATTTGCAGTCCCGCCTTTGCCAGCAAGGACAAGGTTTTTACTTTGCCCCACCCATGCCGGCAACCGATTGCGAACATCTGCTACTTAACCAAACATCATTTAGCGACAAAGACGGCACCCGCGATTAATCTGTAAATTTATTGCCTATTCCACTCGAACACTCGAATCCCATACCGACAAAGGCATTTCACTGTTGTAGTGTTGCTCGAAGGGTCACTTTATGCTTGTTTGAAAATGCACCTTAAGACTTTCGCTTACCTTAAAACGCTACCCATAAACTTTCAACAAAGCAAATTTTTTTGAATCTAAATTATACTGGAGTCTAATCGGTTTCTGTATAGCAGGGGCGACTAGTACCGTGGCATACATCTTTTTCAGGCTTTCGTAACTTACCCTACTCTGCCCTTGAGTTACTCTATAATACCCGCTCGTGCTTGGACAAGGCGTTCCGCCACTTAAATCATTAAGCATAACGGTAAATCGCCATTTTGAGAATCGGAGTGCGGATAAACGATCGAAACTGTTGATTTGACCACGTATTCATACGCAAGTTGACCCTGAGAATAGATTTCCAAAAACATAAGCGCTAAACATGTTAACATGTTTTCATTTTTCCCTCGACTTTGAAATGAACTAAATTATAAACTGCGTAGCTCGATTTCGCTGTCAGCAGAAATGCATTAATTATTTCAACGTCAGGCATTTAGCATTTACTATATCTCTAAAAAATATCTTGTCAAACGATAATTTTCTTAGACTTACCGGCACCGACGTTGGTACTAATAATTGGTCATTTCAACTATAGCGACCAGCCATATTTTTATCCATACCCGTGGAGGAAAGTGCATTGTACCCGTTCCGTTCAGATGACTATTTTTAGTTTTTCCTGGTACTACGGGTTTACCGACGATGTGTACTTGCGGCCCCAATCGGGCTATTCACGGAGTCTTCGCGGCCCCCGATGCAAACCCGTCTCACATCGTTGTAAGAATGACTGCTGCCGATGAAACCCAACAGCATCCGGGTTGAAGCAGGGTCATTGTGCGACAACCTGGGGCCGTACAACGATGCATCGTACAGATCGGAAAGCGCGGCTTGATACGACTGTTATCTTGCTCAGCATCCCCTTCATCGAACCGGATACCCGGGCGTAATGGACCAGCTATTGAGTATCTCTACCGCCCCGGCTCCATATACGTGGCAAAACTGGCATAATCCCCATCTTCCCAGGTCGGTGCACAAAACAAGCGCACGAGTTGTTTTTCGAAACACTGCCCTCCCCTGACCCGGACATTTCACCAATTATCAGTTGCAGCCCATTGGGAGACTATTTGGCAGCGCATACACCATTCGAGCTCTTTCGGTCTCCTCGACATACCGTTACCTATGCATCCCACCCTCCGTAATCAGTACATCCTTGTACCACCTGCCGTCGTCGTCCACCAGCGCGTGTGTACGTACCGCCAACCAAGCTCGAAATACCCCCGCGACGAAAATTCACGAAGTAGCCAGGCTAGCAGGCTAGCGGGCTAGCGGGCTAGCGCACGGACCGGGATTTGATTCTATTGAGAGTTCTTTCGGCCTTCCGGGTGGCAGCGCTAGATGACATTTTGGCGGGTCAGCAATTGCTATTTTTGCCAGACCGTGAACCTCTATTGGCAGAAAAGGCGCTGCAATTGGTACATTTGTTGCCGGAGCAACTGCAACCTTGAATCTTACAAAGATCACAAAACAAGGATTTTTGCCCGCTGGCATTCAATTTTATGATGGGTCCTTGTGCCGCATACGAAAACATCGTTGATAGAAAGAGTGCAATAAAAAATAAAATGTCTCATAATAGATCTCCAAGCGCGCCGCAAAAATATTTCTCTCGAAAAAATAGTAATAAACTGCGATTACATAATACTTACAGATAGGGTATAATTCGTAAATCATGGATTCACGCAACCACAACGAAAGGAAAATGTCAACATGCATAAGCCTATTATGAATATATCCGAGGTACAACTGCATCCAACGCCGACCGCGTTCGGGCCGACGGGCGATGCGGCTCAACGATATGAATGCCGCATGGGTCCAATTGCACCGTTGATCGGAGCGCAAAAACTCGGCTACAACATAACCGCTGTGCCTCCCGGAAAACGGGCGTTTCCATTTCATAACCATCATGTTAACGAAGAGATGTTTTATATTTTGGAAGGTGATGGTGAGGTTCGAATCGGTGATGATGTTTATCCAGTCACAACAGGGGATATTATCGCCTGCCCACCGGGCGGAAAGGAAAAAGCACACCAAATCGTAAATACCGGCACGGTGGAACTGAAGTATCTTGCGATCAGTACAAAGCTCTCACCGGAAATAGCGGAATACCCGGATTCCGGTAAATTCGGCGTCCTGGAGGAACTACCGGCCGATGCGCAAGGTAAACCAAGAGGTTTCCGCTTTGTCAGCAGGCATAGCGAAAGCATGGACTATTGGGAAGGCGAGTAACGGATTGGGTAAATTAAAGCCATCTGCGCATTCGGTCACGGAATTTATAGTTGCTCCACCGTCCTTCCCATATCGTTGGGTAAAATTTTTTTCCTGACAATACGCGGGCGCTCCCATGCACCGATTCGATTAAGCTAGCCTGATTTAAGCGCAACAAGATTGTCACTAGCGGCGGAATGTCTGCCAACACATGATTGATCCGCCAGGGATCCACCATTTTACAAAGCTCTTACCGGACCATCGATAAAAGCCCATTCTTCGTCACTGAGTTTGGGTGTTCCATTGGATAGCAATTTTTGCCACGCCGGTTTTCCGCTAAATAATTCACCTTCCCACCAAACACTGACTGTTTCAATCGCTTTCTGTTCAGTCGAGTCAGACCCATAGCAACGGGACGGCTATTCGTGCCAATGTCGTAGGTGTGCCTTTTAACTCAAGTTTCGGAGTTCAAAACAGCCCATTTCCTGCTAATACGTGGTCATTCGAATTCCATTCTTAGTGTAAATGTGTCGAGTTGTAGCGCCGTCGTTAAAAATTCTTCAACACGC
>Ga0114931_10007119_pt1 | contig 13686 bp, 11 predicted proteins | sample 2SBtaG_FD_89579 | JGI IMG/M metagenome (GOLD analysis project Ga0114931, IMG submission 89579) | Deep subsurface microbial communities from Kolumbo volcano to uncover new lineages of life (NeLLi) - 2SBTROV14_V59a metaG | ecosystem: Environmental > Aquatic > Marine > Volcanic | place: Kolumbo...
ACAGCAAAACGCCGAGCAGCTCGCCGCCGCCGAGAAGGCTGCCGAGGCCGCGGCTTCCGCGGAAGACGCGCCCGACGATGCCGCCGAGGGCGGAGATCGTGCAGACATCAAGGTTGCCATGCCGGAGCCGGCTCCCAGGAAGGCGCCGCCCGCCGAAGAAAAAGTCGAACCCGTTTCTCATATCGCGACCTCTGCCGGAATCGACCCGAGTAACGCGCCGAACGCATTGCCGCTGGCGAAGTTACAGGTGTTGAGCGGCGCGTTCGCCGGTCGCGAACTCGAACTGACGAAAGCGCTGACAACGCTCGGCCGGCCAGGTGTGCAGGTTGCCGCGATTACCCGCCGTGCCGAAGGCTACTATATCGTGCACGTCGAAAGTGGTGAGGAGGGGGACTACCCGCTCGTTAACGGCCAGCCAATTGGCGCCCAGGCACGCAAACTAACTGACAACGATGTCGTGCAGCTGGCTGGCGTCAAGATGGGCTTTTTCCGAAATTAGCAGGGACAGCCTGCTGCTCCTCGAAAATGCAACTTTCCCGGTGCGTGACCCCGGCGAGCAGCTGATACGGAATCGTATCGGCGTGCTGTGCGATTTCTTCCACCGGTAGCCCATCACCCCATAACACGACCGTGTCACCCACCCTGTCGTGCGCATCGGCGCCCAGGTCTACGGCGGTCAGATCCATCGAGATCCTGCCAACCACCGGCACCCTGCGGCCGTTGACCAACACCGGCGTACCGCCCGGGATATAGCGCGAATAACCGTCGGCGTAACCGGCGGCGACGATACCGAGCAGCGAATCCGTCCGCGCCTGCCAGGTGCCGCCATAACCGACACGCTCACCGGCGCTGATCTGCTTGATGGACATGAGGGTCGCTTCGAGCTGCATAGCGGCTTTGAGTCCGAAATCCGACGACATGCGGCCGGCGAAAGGAGAAACACCGTAGAGTGCGAGCCCGGGCCGAATCCACAACCTGCCCTGCTCGCGTATTCCGGCGAGCGCCTCCAGTTCCTCGCCCCAGCCGAGCAAGGCCGTGGAATTGGCAACGCTGATGCCACCCTCGATACTGCCGGCAAGCGGCAGGAATCTCGCAAGCTGCGCGCGAGTCTCCGGCTGACCCGTTTCATCCGCAGCCGAGAAATGCGTCATCAGGCCAGTCTTTTCCGAGCAGGACCTTAGCTGACGGAGGGCATCCGGCACCTGTTGAAGCCGCACGCCCAGCCGCTTCATGCCCGTGTCAACCTTGAGCCAGACAGATGGCAGGCCGGCCCTGCATTGTTCCAGCCAGCGGATTTGCTGTTCGTCGTGCACTACGACACCGAGTTCAAGGGCTGCAAATTCGTCGTAATCGTCAAGCGCAAGCGCGCCGCCAAGTACGGTAATCGCGTTATTTATCCCGGCTTCTCGCAACGCGCGCGCCTCGGCAAGGCGCGCGACGGCGAGGCAATCGGCAGCGTCGAGCGTTCTCGCCACTTCGATCAACCCGTGGCCATAGGCGTTCGCCTTGATGATTGCCATAACCCGGGTTCCCGGTGCAATCGCTTTGACCGTTTCGAGGTTTTGTCGAATCGCGCCGAGCCTGATGCGGGCGCGGGCGCCGAAACTCACTGATAAGCCTCTTCCGCGTAGCTTTCCGGGACCCAGTTCTCGAACTTCGTGAAGCGGCCGACAAAAGTCAGCGGGAAATCTCCAATCGGGCCGTTGCGCTGCTTGGCGATGCTGATGTCGGCAATGCCCTTGCGCTGCGTGTCCTTTTTATAGACCTCTTCCCGGTAAATGAAGACGATCAGGTCGGCATCCTGCTCGATAGCACCGGATTCACGGAGGTCGGACATCACCGGCCGCTTGTCCTGGCGCTGCTCCACGCTGCGATTGAGCTGCGACAAGGCAATGATCGGTAGTCTGAGCTCCTTTGCGAGCGCTTTCAGGTTGCGCGAAATCTCGGAAATCTCCGTGGCCCTGTTTTCCGTGTTGCCATGCACCTGCATCAGCTGCAGGTAATCGACCACGATTAGCCCGAGGTTGGCCTCACGCTTGAGGCGCCGTGACCTTGCGCGGATTTCAGTCGGTGACAGGCCGGGCGAATCATCGATGAAAATCGGCGCATCCGACATCAGCTGCACAGCCGTGTTGATTCGTGACCAGTCCTCGTCGGGGAATTTACCGGTACGCAGATGCGATTGGTCGACCCGGCCGAGCGATGCAATCATGCGAAACGCGAGTTGTTCTGACGGCATTTCCATCGAGAAAATGGCGGTCGGCACGCGCGCGCCGATCGCCGCGTTCTCGGCAACGTTGACTGTGAATGTCGTCTTTCCCATCGAGGGGCGCCCGGCAACGATCACGAGGTCGCCTGGATGCAGGCCTGCAGTCAGCTTGTCGAATTCGCTGAATCCGGTCGGTATACCCGTAATGTCGCCCCCGGATTGGTGCAGGATATCGATCCGGTCAACCGCCGCCGGCAGGATTTGCTTCAACGACTGGAACCCGGCACGGCCACGTGATCCTGATTCGGCGATTTCGAAGACGAGGCGCTCGGCTTCGTCCACCAGGTCCGCCGCGCTACGACCATCGGTGGTAAACGCGTTGCCGCTGATCTCGTTCCCGGCATTGATCAGCGATCGCAGCGTAGAGCGCTCGCGAAGTATCTTGGCGTAGGCGCGTGCATTCGCGGCGCCGGGCGTTTCATTGGTCAGCGTGGCGAGATACTCGAGCCCGCCAGCATCCTCGATCTCATTCCGGTTGCTGAGGAATTCGGACACGGTGACGACGTCGCAGGGATGGCCGTCTTCAGCCAATGCGGATATGGCGCCAAATATCAGCCGATGATCCTTACGATAGAAATCCCGGCCAACCACGATGTCGGCGATCTTGTCCCAGGCTTCATTGTCCTGCATGAGACCACCGAGCAACGATTGCTCGGCTTCAACGGAATTTGGCGGCACCTTCAGCCGGCGTTCAGCTCCCTCGATCGTTACTCCATCATCCAGTGCTCGAACCATGCGGACCTGTCTCTCCGGACATTTAGTGCAGCACGCCGCCGGACAACGGCAGCCTGCAAAAATAACAAGTGATCAGCCGCTCCAAATTCGGTGCGGCCAGATACGTGCTACCGTACCACAGAAGGGCTATTCTCCGGCGACGACTTTCAGCTTGACATCGACATTTACGTCGGTGTGCAGGTGCAAGCCGATCGTAAATTCTCCGATCTCGTGAATCGGGCCATCAGGCATGCGAATTTCGGCGCGGGCAACTTCTACGCCGACTTTCAAAAAGGCATCGCAGACATCGATCGGTCCGACGGATCCGAAGAGCTTGCCTTCCTCGCCGGCGTTTGCGGCAATAATCAGTTCCATTTCATCGACCAGTTCGGCACGTGCCTTCGCCGACGCCAGCTCGTTGGCCGATGCCTTCTCCAGCTCTGCCCGGCGCACCTCGAATTCGGTCAGGTTCTGCTTCGTGGCCAGCGCGGCCTTGCCCTGCGGTAAAAGGAAGTTACGGCCATAGCCCGGTTTGACTGTCACGAGGTCGCCGATCTCGCCCAGGTTTTCTACTTTATCCAGCAAAATAACGTTCATTTTCTCAAACCTTGTCGTCTCTAGTTTTTGCTCGTGCGCGGAAATCAAACCACGCATCCATGTATCCCGCAATTGCCAATGCCGTAATGACCATTCCGTTCACCAGCGGTGCCAGCAAACCGGCATAAACGACCACCAGCAAAATCGTCGGCAGGCGCTTGTCCGCACGCAACCAGTGCAGCATTGCCAGTCCCTGAAGCCAAAAGGCCACGAATGCGACGAAGGCCAAATTCTCCAGCCAGGTCGCCCGGGTGACCAGGGCGAGCACTGAAGCGACCGCCATCGTCGCCGCCAGCACACGGCCGAAATTCAGGTCTCGAAACCTGCCGAAAGCCGCCTTGCCGCCAGCCAGGCTCTGGTAAAGGCCATTGCCCAGCAGCAGAATCGCTGCGTAAACCGTCCAGATCATGAACGCCAACAGCATGCTCATCTGCGGTACCAGCGCTGCTCGCGACTGTTCCAGCCAGTCCGCGTATTCCGTCAAACCGCTATCCCGAAACAGGCTAAGCGCCTGGTCGATTTCGTTATTCCAGTATGCCGTCGGATTACCCGTCACGACGAAAAATATCAGCAGCCCGGCCAGCATCGCAATGACCGAAACCTGCAAAGTCAGCGTCAGCGATCGCCACTGGCGCATCAGCCCAGCCAACAGTATCACCGGCAGCCAGGCAATAATCGCGGCGAACAGTATCTGCGCAACCGGTGCGCCAACGGCGACGGCGAGCACGGCAAGGCCGGCGCCTCCGCCGAGGGCGACCAGGGCCGCCGCGCGCATTCCATTTACGAGGCAGATGTGCGCAGCTAACAAGCCGCTGACCGGCACGGAAACGGGAAATGGTATGAGCATCGAAAAAAACAGCCCAAGCATCCCGTTTTGCGGCCGCGCTACCAGCCAAATGGCTACAGGCTGCACGGCCCCTGCCCAGGTTGCGCCGGAATCAATGCCGGTCGGTGTACGGCAGGAGGGCCAGGAAACGGGCCCGCTTCACCGCTGTCGACAGCTGGCGTTGATAATGCGCTTTGGTGCCTGTGATACGGCTCGGGACGATCTTGCCCGTTTCCGTCACGTAAGCCCTGAGCAAGTTGAGATCCTTGTAATCGATCTCCGTGATGCCCTCGGCGGTGAAGCGGCAGTACTTTCTTCTGCGTGAATATCGACTCATCGTAAACTTCTCCGTCAGGCGCGCTTGGCTTCGGCAGCCTCGTCGGCTTCCGCAGCGCTGGATTCTTCAGGTGCTTCGGTATCAGCACCTGGCTCTTCAGATGCTTCTGAAACAGACTCCTCTGCCGGCGTATCCGCCGCCTCGGCCCCAACCCCGGTTGCAGGTTCTGCCTCTGCCTCGGGCGAGGCTTCAGGCGGCGCCTCTTCGGCGACGGCTTCCTCGACCGCTGCCTCTTCGCTGTCTGCTACAGCCTCCGGTTTGGTTTCAGCCGCCATTGCAGCCTCGGCAGCTGCTTTGGCGTCACGGCGGCGCTGGGATTCCTTCTCGCGCTGCTTCTCTTCCTCGACTGCGATGGCCATCGGCGATGCCTCGGTGATGGCTTTCTTGCGACTGATCACCAGGTGCCGCAAAACGGCATCGTTGAACTTGAATGCAGCCGTGATCTCCTGGATCACGTCATGGTCGCATTCAACATTCAGCATGACGTAGTGTGCTTTGTGAATCTTGTTGATGGGATGTGCCAGCTGGCGCCGACCCCAGTCTTCATTGCGGTGTACCGCACCGCCTGACTCGGTCACCATGCCCTGGTAGCGTTCGACCATGGCAGGGACCTGTTCGCTCTGGTCCGGGTGAACCAGAAACACGATCTCATAGTGTCTCATTGTCTTCCCCTTTCGGATTACAGCTTCCCGGGATTTGCCGGTGAAGCAAGGAGTGAGCCGCCTTGCTGGCGGGGGACGCGAATCCTAACGGAGCTGTGCGCCGTTGGCAACCCTTGCAGCCGTCAGTGCCGGGCCCCGGCAAACGAAGTCAGCCCCGCTGGCGCAGTGCCTCATACAGGCAAATACCAGTCGCCACGGACACATTGAGGCTGGATACGGCACCCTGCATCGGCAGACTGACCAGCCGGTCACAACGCGTCCGGATATGCTTCCTTAGCCCCGAGTGTTCGCGGCCCATAACCAGGGCCAGCGACTCCCGAAGATCACAGTCGTAGAGAGACTGCCCGGCCGCATCGCCAGTGCCAATGATGCTGACGCCGTATTCCTTGAGCCAGGCCAGCACCTTGCCGGTATTGGACACGGTAGCAAACGGAATGTTCTCCGCCGCGCCGGCGGCCACTTTGCTGACGGTCGGGCCAAGGCTGGCGGCACCGTGACGCGGGACGATGACAGCATCGACGCCGGCCGCGTCGGCGGTCCTCAAACAGGCGCCAAGATTGTGCGGATCCTGCACACCATCCAGCACGAGCAGCAACAACTTTGCATCATCCGTCAGCGCGGTTTCAACCAGGTCCCTCAGTCCGGCCTCGTCCAGCGTGCGGCTGCGGCGGATCTCGGCAACGACACCCTGGTGACGCGATTCGCCGCTGATCTGCTGCAGCCGGGCCCGGTTCGCCGACTGGATCTCGATGCCACGGTCGTTAGCCCGGGCGATCACGGCTTCGAGCCTGGGATTAGCCGTCCGGTACTCCGTGTAGAGCTTAAGGATCTCTTCTCCACGTTGTGACAGCAACTGTTCCACCGCGCGGAGTCCGATGATGTACCTGGCCTTGCTCACGTATTGCGCCGCTTTCTCGAACGGGCTCTCGTCTGCTGCTCACCGGCCAGCCGAAAATCGATGCGTTTGCTCTCGAGATCCACTCTCGACACCACGATATCGAGCGAATCACCAAGCCGGTATCGATTGCCGGTGCGTTCGCCAACGAGCGACTGGCTGCCCGGCTCAAAATGATAATAGTCATTCGCCAGGCTGGTCACGTGCACCAGCCCGTCTATCTGCAGCTCGGGGATCTGCACGAAGGCGCCGAAATTGGTCACGCCCGTAATGACGCCCGAATACTGGCGACCCACCCTGCTCTGCATGTACTGGCACTTTAGCCAGGCTTCGACTTCTCGAGTGGCATCCTCGGCTCGCCGCTCGTGTGCAGAACAAATGGAACCAAGTTGCTCCATGCGGCTGCCATTATAAAAATATGCGCCCGGCTTACCGCCACGCACGAGGTACCTTATCGCCCGGTGGACCAGCAAATCCGGGTAACGCCGAATCGGCGAGGTGAAATGCGCATACGCATCAAGCGCCAGACCAAAATGACCGACATTCTTCGATTTGTACTCCGCATGTGACATCGAACGCAGCATCGCCATGGAAATGGCTGCCGCGTCGGGGCGGTCCGTGACCTGTTCAATCATCTTCGCGAAGTCCCGTGGCTGCACATGGTCCGGATGCGGCACCTTGAGACCGAGGCCAAGGAGATAGAGCCGTAATTCGTCGAAACGGTCCGGGTCAGGCCTGGCATGTACGCGGTACAGGCCGGCAATGCGGTGTTTGCGCATAAACTTCGCCGCCTGCACGTTCGCCGCGATCATGCACTCCTCGATCAAACGGTGGGCGTCGTTCCTCGCCACCGCAATGATGCGTTTCACGGTGCCGTCCTTGCCCACCTCGATTCGGGTCTGTGGAATATCCAGCTCGACCGCACCGCGTTTGCGCCGGTTTTGTGCAAACAGGCAATAGACTTCATGCAGATGCCGTATGTGGCCCTGCATCGCTTTTGGCACCGCGTTGTGCTTCTGTCCGCTCAGAAAATCACTGACCTGTGTGTAAGTAAGCCTCGCGGCAGAGCGCATGACCGCTTCGTAAAACTTCGCCCGAGAAACTTTTCCGTCAGAGCCGACACGCATCTCACAAACCATGCAAAGCCGGTCAACTTTCGGGTTCAGCGAGCAAAGGCCATTGGACAGCACTTCGGGCAGCATCGGCACGACCCGGTCCGGGAAATACACCGAGGTACCGCGAACGATTGCCTGTTTGTCGATCGCCGTTCCATTTTCGACGTAGTGGCCGACATCGGCGATGGCGACAAGAAGCCGGTAACCCTTGCCGGAAGGTTCTGCGTAGACCGCGTCATCGAAATCGCGGGCGTCGGCACCATCGATCGTCACGAGATTGATGTCACGCAGATCGACCCGGCCCTTCTTCGCTGCTTGCGGAACCTCCTTACCGAATGCCCTCACCTGGTCCCGGACGGCTTTCGGCCAGTCGGTTGGAATGCCATGTGCATGAATCGCGATGTCGGTGGCAATGCCCTTGTCATCGGGTTTGCCGATAATCCTGGTTATCTCGCCAGTCGCCTGTTCGATGTGGGTCGGATAATCGAGGATCTTTGCCACGACGATTTGCCCATGCTGCGCACCGCCGGCAGCCCCTTTGGCGATGAGAATGCGATGGGTAAGCTTCGGGTTGTCCGGAATGACGACGCCGATGCCACGCTCGCGGATAAATTGCCCCGCAACCTCGCGTAGCTCTCTTTCGAGGACTTCCACCAGTTTGCCTTCGGGCCGGCCGCGCCTGTCATTGCCAACGATCCGGATTGCGACGCGATCTCCGTCGAAAAGTGCTCGCATTTCCCGGGCCGACAGGTAGACGTCATCTCCTCCTTCGTCTCGACGCACGAAACCGAAGCCGTCCTGGTGCCCGCTGACCGTGCCCGTGATCAGGTCGAGCCGCTCGATCAGGCAGAACTCACCGCGCCGGTTCTCGATGATTTGCCCGGCCCTGACCATCTTGCGCAACTGCTCGATGAGTTTCGTCTGCAGGCGCCGACCCTTGAGGCCGAATTCCCGCTGGATGGCATCGACCTTAAGCGGCCTGCCAATATCTTTAAGAAAATCAATAAGTTCTGTTCGTTCAGGAACTGGGTGTTGGTAGCCTTTGGCTGGCTTCGCCTTGTTTTTCTTGCGTTTGGACAAGCTGAAATGCTCCGGGGGAGATTAGCGGCAGGCTCGAGATTGACAGATCAACGACGGTTTGAGTACAGTGCGCCACCCGAGAAAACGTAATTGTACGCGGTTTGCACCGTGCCGACGTGGCCGAATTGGTGGACGAGCGAGGTGCCAGTGGGTCTATGTAGCTCGTGATGGTAATCTACCGAATGTTCGCGCGGTTACAATGCCGGGTCGACCGCGGCTGATACGACTGGTATGGTTTTTGTCGTATCTGCGGTTTGGCTGCAAGATTGAAAAAACCTGATTGGATTGTGGAATGCCCAGGTGGCGGAATTGGTAGACGCGCCAGCTTCAGGTGCTGGTCTACGTAAGTAGGTGGAGGTTCAAGTCCTCTCCTGGGCACCAATTCCTCCCGCGCATATTCATGGTGCCTGGCACCGACTTATTTGACTAATTTGGTCACTCGTTCCGAATGCCGGTGCAATAGTGCTTCATACCGCGCGAGATTACTTCCGGAGCACGACCAAAGTATTGCGCCAGATCCTTCAGTGTACAAATGCCGCTTGTTATCGCCTGATGGCTGATCATTGCTCGTACCCTCGCCGCTTCCCGCTCGCGCCCACGCCCCATGAGAACAGCTGGGTTCAGGTTATGCATAGAGCAGTACTCAGTAACCAGTTCACCAAGGCATTTGCCAACCCCTTCTTCTGTATGGTCGTGTCGAGGCCGCATCGAAAGTTCGCCCGATTTCAGGGGCATGATTTCAATTTCAGTAGAATTGTCGTTTTCGTTAGGGTGCCAACTTTGATTCTGGTCCATGAATTCCCGATAGCACTCTCGCGCAACAGTGGCGGAACCGGCAAAGCAGCTCAAAACACCCCTTGTTGTCACCCACCCGTTTTTCTGCATACCCAGGTATGCCCGGTGGCTACTCCACAGATAATTTTCCGGTGAACTTACCAGCCCGGCCCGCACGGGATTAAGATGAATGTATTTCACCAGCCCAAGAAGGTAAGCATCGTCCTTGACGTGGAATGCCTTATGTCTGCGCTCAAAAACATGGCCAGTCCGACCACGCTTTCGATTGATGAAGCGAGCATATCTGGATGCTGACCAGCACATAAACTCAGACAATGGGCGGTCTGACACCTGAATTGCGGCATGAATGTGATTGGTCATCCAACAAAATGCATGAAGCCGACAATCGTACCGACCCAGTCCCTCGGCAATGATCTGATTCAATTGCCGGCGGTCATCGCTGTCAAAAAAGATCGCTTCCCGGGCATTCCCGCGCATGATTATGTGGTAGATACCACCGTCGACGTGAACACGAATTGGTCTGCCCATCCCTGGCACCCGAAATGACTAGACCTATAGGCTAAACCAACACCCGAAATACCAGAACACCCATTACTCGGCGAATAGTCAATTAAGTCGGTGCCCGGCACCGGATTTTCTGGAAACTTTACCGTACCGGTCCGGGTCCAACGATTGTCTCCAGTCCAGACAGGCCCGAATCGATGCCGCCATTCCGTCTTCTGCGATTCCTCCGTCTGCCGCTGATGCCCGCGCAGTCACGTTGGCTCATCTATCCGCTGCTGCTGGCCGCGGCGGCCTATAATCTTGGCCCACGGCTGCTGCATGCCGGGCCAAACAACGGCTTCGACCTCGCGCATGCCCTGGTGCCGGCTGACGCAATCCAGGAGGGTGGCCCGCCGCGCGACGGCATCCCCGCCCTGGACCGACCACGCTTTGTTGCAGCCGCCGGGGCCGACTTCCTCGACGACACCGATCGGGTGCTGGGTGTCAGCCGTAACGGCGTTATCAAGGCCTATCCGATCCGGATCCTCGACTACCATGAGATTGTCAACGATACTTTCGGCGGCGAAGCCATCGTCGTCACCTACTGCCCCTTGTGCGGCACCGGCATGGCGTTTCTCGCCGACGTGGACGGCAAACCGCATCGGTTTGGCGTCTCCGGACTGCTCTTCAACAGTGATGTCCTGTTGTATGATCGCGAGACAGAATCCTTGTGGTCACAACTGCCCAAACAAGCCGTCACAGGCTCTTTGCGCGGCGCCACGCTGACCCAGATTCCAATGATTCAAACCACCTGGCGCAACTGGCGGCAGCAGCACGCTGAGACCCTGGTGCTGTCGCGGAATACCGGCTACCACCGTGACTACCGCCGCTCACCCTACGGTGACTATGCCACCAGCCGACGCCTGTTCTTCCCGGTGTCCAGACTGGACCGGCGCTACCACCCCAAGGAACGGGTCGTCGGTGTCGAAATCGATGGCCACTTCAAGGCCTATCCCTTCGCCGAACTCTCCGGTCTCGCCAACAGCGAACTCAGCGACCGGATCGGTGCAAAAACGATCCGGCTGCAGTTCGATGTCACCGACCGCAGCGCCGAGGTATTCGACACCGAAGGCAAGCTGCTGGCGAGCACCATCGGCTACTGGTTCGCGTGGATGACTTTTCATCCGGACAGCGAAGTATTCCAGGCGCCGCACGGCTGAGCGCCCGAGCGATTTCACACATCTGTCGGTGAACCCGGATTCACCGTTCATACAGCGCCGACAGGCCAACATCGTCGCCCGCTCATCCCGTCGCACTAAGGCAAAACCGTCCTGGTGCCCACTGACCGTTCCGGTGACCAGGTCGAGCCGCACCAGCTGGCAAATTTCGCCGCGCCGATTTTCGATGATGTGCCCGGACCTGACTATTGTGCACAACTGTTCGAGGAGTGCAGTTTGCAGTACTCGCCCAACTTAAGCGAGCGCTTATTCCTTGGGTACTGTCGCGCCACTGATGATAATAAGATTGCCGACATCGAGCGCTCCCACGTCGACGCCATTGCCACGCATCTCGTTTATGACCAGGTCATCGCTGCCATCACCATCCATGTCGGCAGATGCCGCACTGTACATCAGCGTGTCACCGTGGTCGTTGTTAGACATTTTTCCGTGGGCGCCAAAAATCTCGGTGATTCTTAGATCTACCGGACTCGGCTTTGAATTTTCTTCGAAGTCGATCACGTCCGGCCAGGGGCCTGCCTTTCCCCAGATCACATGCGCGATGCCGGCCTCCTCCCGGCCCATCGGGCTGGCTGTCGGGGACGCGATAACCAGGTCATCGATGCCGTCATTATCGATATCACCATGCAATGTCGTGTCGCTTGTGATCGTCCCCGCCGCAGGTCCGATAATCGTGCTCACATTAAGATCCACGGGAATGTTGCTCATCGTAAAGTTGCGGTTCCTCAGGTTCGCCGCCGAAAAAAACACGTATCCCAGACCACTCAGCGTACGGTCGCTGCGACCGGTACCGGAGAGGTCCCCGATAAAAAGATCCGTCGCCCCGTCATTGTTGTAGTCGCGGCCACCAAGCAGTTCCTCGCCAAATTTGTCGTTGGTAAAAAGTCCCGGGACGCTACCACCGTCAATCCTCGTCACCGTCATCGGTGCGTTGTCGACACTGAACTCGAAGCCCGCCGGCCAACTGGTAGTGGCCGGTATGTTGTCATCCCACACAATGAATGCAGTCCCGAACGGGTTATTGCCTTTGCCAACGGCTGTCGAAGGGTCCGCGCCATCTGCGTAGAGGATCCCTCCCGCCCTGTTTAGCGCCGATGCGACGAGGATCTCGGCTCGGCCGTTGTTATCCAGGTCCCCCAAGGCGTTGGTCGCTGCAAAATGATGCTCGTCCGAACCTGGCGGCGGCATGATTTTCAGTATGTGGCCGGCGAGCGCCGTCGAGCCGAAGCTTGCCAGATCCACGTGCAAAGTAGCATCCAGATGCGGGCCTCCCCGGATAACATATGCCGCACCACTGTTGACGGCACCTCCGTTATCTTCCTGGTCCGCACCCACGATGATATCATCCACGCCATCCCCGGTGATGTCCCCGGCCCGCATCCAAAACCCCATGCGATCGAGGGCCGCAGCGCCCGTGATCGTTACGACCCGCAAATTTGCAGGTGGTGAGCGCAGATCCAGCGCAGTGTTATTCGTGGCCAGATCCCGCAATGCCTGCCCGCCAATAATTATGGTCAGCGCACCGGCACCTATTCGATCGGGTACGGTCGCATGATAATTCGGGCGACCGATCAGCAAATCTCCGATCCCGTCCCCGGTGACCTCCCCCATCCAGATTTCAGCGCCCGTAGCTTCTCGAACACCATCTCCGATGATCGTTAGCACATTGCTGTTGGCAACTGCAGCATCAATACTTTGCGCGATTTGGCCATTACCGAAGACAACGTCTACCTGGCCTGCAATGCTGCGGCCCAGCGGCGAGGCTTGCATTCTTCCCATGGCAAAGTCGAGGTCTCCATCGTTATCGAGATCAAAACCGCCGGCGACCGGCGCGCCGAGCGTCCCGGCACCCGCCGAACCGGACAATCGCAACAAGCCATTGCCTGTCGCGACATTGAGGAGATCCATAGTCTGATCAGGCGGCGGTGGTGGAGGCGGCACTGGGGGAGATGCGATGCCACCGCGCCCACAGGCACTCAGGACGGCCGTGAGCAACAAAATTGTCCTGCCAGCCCAGTCTGTCAAAAAATGGTTGCGGACTGGCCACGCATTCGAGAATTTTCGCGGCGCGTGCTGATCGCCAGTCGACAGGCGAACCGCCGTCGAACAATAACCGTCACGATTTTTCCCGTTGAATCTACCCGCATTGTCGAAATGCATGCGCTTATCGTACATGAGACTTGCGACACCTACCATACGTAGCGGCGGATGCATTGACCACCGGGCTCCCTCTGATAACCAGAAAGTATAAAATATTGTAAATCTTGTAAGTTACAACTCTTATTTAACGTGTTATCGCGAGCACTGCGAAGCGATCTGCCAGCTTTGTGAGACCCCTTCACTGCACTCGGGGCGACTACGTCGGCTTAGTCGCCCTGCTCCTCGCAATGATTTTCGCGAGGCCCGTTTCGCGGGTAATCGGCTTTCTCCGGGATAACCTGCCGCACGCCGCCCTGCGGATGTGCGGAGTCGCCCGTGTAGCGGGGAATTAAATGTATGTGGACATGGAAGATGCTCTGTCCGCCGGCCGCATTCACATTCACGCCGACGTTATAGCCGTCGGGATTGAATTCCTCGTCGATCGCCTGGCGTTCCTGTACCAGCAGTTCTGTGCAGACGCTCATCTCCCCGGGCGTGAGGTCGAAAAAATTCGCGCAGTGGCGGAACGGGATGAC
>Ga0114931_10007120_pt1 | contig 13685 bp, 8 predicted proteins | sample 2SBtaG_FD_89579 | JGI IMG/M metagenome (GOLD analysis project Ga0114931, IMG submission 89579) | Deep subsurface microbial communities from Kolumbo volcano to uncover new lineages of life (NeLLi) - 2SBTROV14_V59a metaG | ecosystem: Environmental > Aquatic > Marine > Volcanic | place: Kolumbo...
CGCATCCGAATACCATTTGGCCGTCGCTCCCGTGCCAAGCGTGCCTCCCGAATAGCTTAGGGTAATGTTCGGCGGTACCGCGTCATCACAGTAATTCGCATTGTCCACACTCGCCGAGGTCGGTGCCACCGAAAGGATATTCACGGACACGGTGGTGCTGCCATTCATCAGAATACGAGGACACAAACCTTCAAATCCTTCAACTGTCAGAACATCCCCATCGCTATAGTTTCCTGTAGGAAGGACGATATTGATAGGTCCACCTCCACCCGGCCCTACTGTGGTAAACCCACTTGGCAATCCATTTACAAGAATTTCATAGGTGATTCCAACCTCAGAACCACCCAGGGATACGGTAATATTAGTTGACGGACAAACCGACACCGGATCGGGTGTAGTGATATTTTGAACCAGAATTACCGGATCGGTTACGGTAAGAGGGCCTAAAGACCGGGAACAATTCGTGCCATTATCAAAAACAGTAACAGAATAGTCGCCACCGAGTAAACCAGAGATATCTTCTGTTGTTGCAGAAAACGAACCCGGACCTGTCCAGGCAAAAGAGTAAGATCCGGTACCGCCAGATACTGTGATGTCTATGGCTCCATTAGGGGCCGGACAATTAGTGTTGTTTGTAATAGAGTTCAGTGATGCACTTAAATTGGGAACGATGTTATTAATGGTCAGATTCAATACCAGGGTTTCATCATCGTCCTGAACAACTACAACATAACTTCTTGGTGTCATTCCCGTGATAGGTTCGGGAACCCCGTCGGTTGGCATGATCCCGGGAAAATTGGGAGGGCCAAAAACATCGACTGTGATGGTCCCCGACGAGTTGGTCACAAGAATTTCAACTGAACCGTTGTTTAGTCCATCACATGCATCCTTCTGATTTTGAAATACCGCTGTGAGTTGAGCCTGAGCAATGGATGACATCAGGAACATGCTTCCCACAAACAAAAAAATAAAGAAAGAAAACGAAAAGCTTCTCTCATGCCTTACGTTTCTTACCAAAGTCACGCCGGAAAGGTGTTTTATTATGACCTCAATCATTTGATGGTGACTTTTTTAGTTTTAGTACATCCTTCACTGGTCTGTACAATTAGAAAATAATGTCCGGAAGCAAGGTTTTGTACGTTATGAGTATGAAGGTTTAGCTGATTCTTGAAACGTTTGTCACCAAAAAGAAAAACCGTGATATCAGCATTTGATTCTTCAATCTCGATTTCAAGACTACCATTATTTTTGCCTTCCTGGGAGTTCTCAATCTCTACTTTCAACTCCACGTTTTCACAAGGATCAACAGAAATTGGCCCTCTAGCTGAAAAAAATAAAAGGCTGATTATCAATAGTTTCATGCCAAGGTCAGGAACTAATATTTATACATAAAATTGTGGTTCTGTAACCCCAAAGTAAATCAAAAAAATGTACAATTTCCTATGCTACCTCACATAGTTTAATCACTATATACACTAATAATAATACATTTTCCTTGAATGACAAAAATCTTTAAGACCTCAACCGGCCTTTTGCTGGAAAATCTAAACCATTTTGCTTTGATGATTGTTGTATATTTGCCATTAGCCGAATATCGGTCTTTGAACCCTTTTAGTTGTCACCAAAACACTATAAATCACCTATGGCATTCGATATTGATATGATCAAAAGCGTGTATGCTCGGTATCCCGAACGGATAGCAGCTGCCCGAAGCATAACTAACCGACCTATGGCACTGGCAGAAAAAATCCTTTTTGCTCACTTATCACAAGGCCCCGCAACCCAGGACTACGAAAGAGGGGGCGATTATGTCGATTTTGGACCTGACAGGGTAGCTTGTCAGGATGCTACAGCTCAGATGGCGCTTCTCCAGTTTATGCAGGCCGGCAAGCAGCAGTCGGCAGTACCTACCACGGTGCACTGTGATCATCTTATTCAAGCCAGGATTGGTGCAACTACCGACCTGGCGAATGCCAAAACAGCAAGTGGAGAAGTATTCAACTTCCTTGAAGAGGTTTCTAACAAATATGGGATTGGTTTCTGGAAACCAGGAGCTGGTATTATTCATCAGGTAGTGCTTGAGAATTATGCCTTCCCGGGAGGCATGATGATCGGAACTGACAGTCATACCGTCAATGCCGGGGGCCTTGGTATGGTGGCTATAGGGGTTGGAGGGGCCGATGCTGTCGACGTAATGGCAGGAATGCCATGGGAGTTAAAATGGCCAAAATTGATAGGCGTTAAACTGACAGGACAGTTAAATGGCTGGACAGCCCCTAAGGACGTTATCCTGAAGGTAGCAGGAATATTAACTGTAAAAGGAGGGACCGGTTGTATTGTTGAATATTTTGGTAAAGGGGCTCAGTCGTTGTCCTGCACAGGTAAAGGCACTATTTGCAACATGGGTGCTGAAATCGGTGCAACAACTTCCACCTTTGGGTATGACGAGAGTATGAGGAGATACCTAAAGGCCACCGGTAGACAACAAGTGGTTGATCTTGCTGATGCTGTGAAAGAGCATCTGACAGCAGATCCTGAAGTGTATGCAAACCCAGAAAAGTTTTTTGATGAGGTGATAGAAATTGACCTGACTACCCTTGAGCCGCATCTTAACGGCCCGTTTACCCCTGATAGAGCAACGCCCGTTTCTAAAATGAAAGAAGAAGCAGAAAAGAATGGGTGGCCTCAAAATGTACAAGTCGGCCTCATTGGTTCCTGCACTAATTCCTCCTATGAAGACATTTCCAGGGCGGCTTCCCTGGCAGAACAAGCTGTATCGAAAGGATTGAGAGCCAAGTCAGAGTTTACCATTACTCCTGGCTCTGAACAGGTACGGTTTACCATTGAAAGAGACGGTTTTATTGATACTTTTAATAAGATAGGGGCCAAGGTGTTTGCCAATGCATGTGGTCCATGTATCGGCCAATGGGCTCGACCCGGAGCGGATAAAGAAGAAAAAAATACGATTGTGCATTCTTTTAACAGGAATTTTTCAAAAAGGGCTGACGGAAATCCAAATACCATGGCTTTTGTAGCTTCACCTGAGCTTGTTACGGCCCTGGCAATTTCAGGTGATCTCACCTTCAATCCGTTGACTGATAAGCTGATTAATGTCGACGGTCAAGAGGTGATGCTGGACCCACCGAGCGGATGGGAGCTACCTGAGAAAGGATTCGAAGTGAAAGATCCGGGCTATACAGCACCTGTTGAGGATGGATCATCTATTGACATTCAAGTAGATCCGGATTCAAAAAGACTCCAGCTTCTTACTCCATTTCAGCCCTGGAATGGCAATGAAATCTCTGGCATGCGGCTGCTTATAAAAGCCAAATGTAAATGTACGACAGACCACATCTCCATGGCGGGTCCATGGCTTCGGTACAGGGGACATTTGGATAATATCTCAGACAATATGCTCATTGGGGCAGTAAACTTTTTTAATGATTCCACCAACTTTGTCAAAAGCCAGATCACTGGAGAATACGGGCCAGTTCCGGCCACGCAACGTGCCTATAAGGCAGAAGGTATCCCGACCCTTGTTGTCGGGGACGAAAACTACGGTGAAGGATCATCACGTGAGCATGCTGCCATGGAACCCCGGCATATGGGCGTGAGGATAGTTCTGGTGAAGTCTTTTGCACGAATACATGAAACCAATCTGAAAAAACAGGGGATGCTGGCACTCACTTTTGCTCAAAAAGATGACTACAACAAAATACTGGAAGATGATACCATTGATACGGTTGACCTAAAAGAATTTGCACCAAATAAGCCAATAACCTTGAAAATCACTCATGTTGATGGCATCGAAGAAACGATTACGTGTAACCATAGTTATAACGCCAATCAACTAGCCTGGTTCAAAGCTGGCTCAGCCTTGAACATGATTAAAAAGCTAAATAAGTGAGTGATCCTCAATTGTTATGTGAAAAAATATTGATCATTCTCTTTTGAACCGGAATACTGAGAGTAACCTTTTCCCAATGCATTTTGATGGCTTTCTCTCCCACTTCATAAAGAAGTTGTTCCTGAACATCCTTATTCATAATTGGTTTCACATCAAGGCGTAAAGCATCCTGGGTCTGGTCATATGAAAATGCTCCCCAATCTCCGTTCCTCTTGTTGAATATTATTGTCCAGGGTTTGCCTTGTTTCGGAATAATGAAAAATCCATACTTCCCGGCTTTGAGGGATTTATTTGAAATCTTTACATCCTCCGAGAATGTTACAGTCGTATTAAGGTTCGCTCCTGCCCGCCACACTTTATCATAGGCTTCCAACCCTCCCCAAATGGTCCTTCCTTTTACATATGGTGCCCCGTAGTCCACAACAATGTTAACACCGTCAATCGTTCCTTCAGCCGTTCTTCTGGGGCTTGCCTGACCAAAAGCTGTAAAGGTGATGACCAGCATCATTACTACTGAGAATATTCGTTTCATGGTTTAATTGTTTTTCCCTTAGGCTAATAAAGATAGTACGGCCGAATCAGAATAAGGTTTAAAACCAAATTAAGTACCACCGTAGATTAAATGAGAGACTTGACATGCTGCTTGGGGGTCACTCCAAATTTTTTCTTATACGCAGCAATAAAATGACTTGGATTTGAATAACCTATTTGAGAGGCCACATCCTTTATATGAACATTATCAATAGTTAATAACTGTCGGGCTTTATTAAGCCGGTAATCCGTAAGATATCCGTAGACCGTATTACCAAATACATTTTTAAACCCTATTTTGAGCTTAAACTCATTGGTGCCAACTTTTCGCGCTAATTCCTTGAGGGAAGGCGGATCCATCATATTCTTCAACAAAATATCACGGGCTTCTTTTATTCTTGCTATCTCAAATGCATCCTTTATAAATGGACACTTCTCTGCCACTTCATCTACCGGTTTTGGCACGTCAAGATAGTGCGATAGGAATTCCATGATTTTGCTTTGCTGATACATCTTCAACAAGGCTTCTGAGTTTATTCCTTTAAAAAACTGGTGTCCTATGATGGCCAGGTTGGGCGTAAGATCCTTGTCTATAAAGTAATTCTTCATTTTGTAGCCGTCAATGAAATCTTTGGCAGCCTTTTCATCAGCACCAAATCCGCTACCAAAAAGAGCATGAAGTTGCTTTAACTCCAGCATGAAACAAAGCAAAATGGCCCCCGGAGTCAGCGTAACATACAGGGTTGAGTCATCAAACGGATAAGAAAATATTGAAAAAACCTTCTCAGACAATTTAGCAACTTCAATACTTTCCCCTGAACAAACTTCTACCTCACCTTTCAGACATATAAGAAAATGAACTAGTCGTTTGTCATGGACATAGCTAAAATCCAGCTTTGAGTCCTCTGTGTTTTCGATCATAAACGTACCCATCCCATCCGCAGGTTTTTCGGTTTTTAAATTTGACAGGAATTTATTCCCGCTTAAAGATCGAAGCGTTTTTTCTACCACGAGATTGAACTAAAAATCATTCAAAAGTAACATAAAATCCAAAACTGATTAATATCAGTTTTTTTCTTGATATGCATTGGCTTTGATACCAAATTGGTTATTTTTTATACTTATTAGGTGATCGTAAAATACAAACCAAAAATACCTTTGAATTTGTATTTAACGCACAATGAAGGCCCTTGTAAGTATCGGATTAATGACATTTAGTCTCTTCTGTTTCGGACAGCGGAGAATAACCTTCTTAGACCAAAAAACAGGAGAACCAATTGAAGGAGTGGCTTTGAAGATTGTTTCGCTTGGAGCAAATTTAAGGAATGAGTTTGAAGTCACGGATGACCATGGAGTGATCCAAACACCCTTGAGAGGCCCCATTGTAGTTGAAGCCAGCCACCTGAGTTATGAAACACTGATCGACACCGTTTCGGTAAAGACCATCACATATAAATTGGTGCCAAGGCAAATTGAATTAAAAGACGTAGTGATCACCGGTCAATATCGCCCTCAGTCAGCAAAACGCTCAGTCTATTCCGTACGCGTGATTGACCAGAAAGCAATACAATCGCAGGGAGCCGTAAAATTAAGTGAGGTTCTGTCAAAGGAGCTAAACATCCGGATATCTCCAGACCTGAGTACAGGAGAGTCTGGCCTTAGTATGCAAGGAATTTCTGGCAAGAATGTTAAAGTGTTAATTGACGGAGTACCTCTAGTCGGACGTAACGGTAATGGGAGCAGTGCTGATCTAAGCCAAATTAACCTGAACAACATCGAGCGTATTGAGATAGTAGAAGGACCCATGGCTGTTAACTATGGCGCCAATGCCCTGGCCGGGGTAATCAATCTGATCACCAAAAAGAATATTAATGGCCACCTATCTGCCAACGTGAACTTACAAACTGAATCCGTTGATAATCATTTTTTACCCAACAAGAGCAGGTCCGCTGCCACAGCAGGTTTCGGCTATAATCTTACCAAGCAAATTGCCATTAATACGCATATGGGTACTACCAAATTCGGAGGGTATCAGGGTCTAAAAAAAGGCAGAGATCTTGACTGGAACCCAAAAAGGCAATGGTTTGGAGATGCCGCATTAAGATACCGTGGCAATCGTTACAATGTTTACTACAAATTCGATTATTTGAATGAATCCATTGATGATCCTGGATCAATCATACCTTATGTACAACCCTCAACCGGAGTGGATAAGTCCTTTGCCTGGGACCAGAATTTTACAAGCAAGCGATACGTCCACCAAATCCAGGCTGATGGGCAGCTGTATGAAGGGAACCGCTACAACCTGGTTTTCTCCTACTCTGATTATACAAGAGATAAAACAAGGTTCAAGAATGAGTTATATACGGGTATCCAGACCCCGGATGCTACCATTGGAGCGAACGATCGCAGTTTGTTTGATGCCTGGGTTTTCAGAGGTACATACAGCGGCGTCAATGTTTTTAGCAATGTTGATTTTGAGATTGGTTATGATATCAATTTAGAAAAGGCTGGTGGAGGAAGAATTAAGGATGGCCTGGGCCGTAGCATACAGGATTATGCCATTTTTAGCTCAACTGAAATAAAATTATCTCCTTCCCTTAAGTTCCGACCGGGACTCAGATGGTCTTATAACTCTATTTTTGATTCACCCTTAACTCCTTCAGTAAACATAAAATTCAGCCCTCAGAATAGCCATATTGAGTTTAGAGCGGCCTATGGCCGAGGTTATCGAGCACCAGGTCTGAGAGAATTGTATCTGGAGTTTGTTGATGCCTCTCATCATGTGTTTGGCAATGAACATCTCCAGCCAGAATACTCCAATCATTTCGACATCAACCTGATTCATCGGTTACATAAGCAGAAATGGGCATTGAATTCCACAATCTCAGCCTTTTATAATAATATCGATAACCTAATCAACTTTGCATTTTCATCCACCGATGCGAGCTATGCCATGTATGTAAACATCGGAAAATTTGAATCCTTGGGGTTTTCTTTAAAAGAAGATTTCTTAAGGGGTCCATTATCAGGTACGGCAGGGGTTTCTTACATCGGCACTTTTGAAGATTTTGAGAACGAAGGATTACCTAGAGAATTTTTGTTTTCTCCGGAAATACAGGGATCCTTGACCTATTCCGAGCCACACACCGGAGCTTCCCTGAATTTGTTCTACAAGTACAATGGAATAAAATTACGCAATGCCTTCAGCACCAATTCTGCAGGAGATCAGGTATTAACTCGTGAGCATACGGATGGGTACAGCATCCTGGACCTCACCCTTGCCAGAAGCTTCGGTCAGCACCTCAACCTGTCATTTGGTGCAAAAAATATTTTGAATATTACAGATGTGAACAATACAGGCGGGTCGGGAGGAGTGCACAGTGGAGGTCCGAATACTCCTGTTGGTTATGGAAGATCTTATTTTATTAATATGAATTTTAAACTGAATAAATAGAAAACAATGAAAATTAGAGCAATAACATTAATGATCCTTGGTGCTGTCTGGGCAACTGGCTGTAACAATACCGAGGTGTTACCGCAATTGGTTGTGGGATTTAAAAATCCAACAATCAATATAGGCCTTAATGATAGTTCTGTGAGCTCGTCTGTTGAACTATCCAGAACAGATGCCAGCGATGTCACGGTCACTTTGACTATCACCAACGATGGTGATACGGAGTATGGAGTTGACTATAGCACCGAACCTGCGGCAACGAATGGAGTGATAACACTCACTATTCAGGCCAACCAAACATTTGCAGGACTGGTAATTAACAAACTCAAACAGATCGATTTTGGAGCAACCAAATCCTTTAGTATTTCAATTGATTCTGTTTCGGGAAATGGAACTGCAGGAACGACGAATAAGTTGGCCGTTACTTTTGAAGAAAACCCAACCTCTCCCGGAGCTACCATGGATCCAAAGGTTGGTGGTCCATCAGAACCAAACGCAGTTTATGTTGATTTGAGCAATCAGAGTTCTACCGTTGTAGCAAGAGATACCTATGATCTGGCCTTCTATACAGGAATGACCTTTAATGTCAAGTTGAATCCATCAGTAAAAATGTTGGCCCGTTCAACAGGAAAAACGGATATGACTGCTGTGACCTCAGCAGATACTACCGGCTGGGGAGCACAACTTGATTTTGATGCTATCTTTAATGCTGTCCTTGGCCCCCCGCCTGCCTGGATTGGCGAAAGCAGTACATGGATTGACGCCCCCGACGGCGATCTGACTAAAACGGCAATCAGTGAAGTATCTGCAACGGACGCCAACAATGAAGTGTATATCTTAAACCGCGGGGTTGATAATATGGACGTTCCCAGAGGCTGGCTCAAAATCAGGATTCTCCAGACGGCTGGTGCTTATAAGTTACAATTTGCCGATATCGATGCCACCACCTTCACCTCAGTAGATATTACCAAAGATGACAACCACAACTTTATGTATTATTCGTTTGAAAATGGAATGATTGAGGTCACTCCTGAAAAAACCAAATGGGATATTTCATTCAACAGGACAGCGGAACTAGCGGACTTCGGTACCGGGGCCATTCCATATATGTTTAATGACTATGTCAATCTCAATCCTGGGGTTACAGCGGCCATGGTCATGATCTCGGACAAATCTTATGATGCCTATACGAAAGCAGATGCAGAAACAACTATCTTCAGCTCCACTAAAAACCTGATTGGGTCATCATGGCGAACTATTACCGGCCCTCCGGATTTTCTCCAACAATTAAATACTGACAGGTTCTACGTAATAAAAGACCCTGATGGAAATTATTATAAGCTTAAATTCACTAAACTGGTTAATGATCTTGGGGAAAGAGGAAATCCTGAGATCACATATGAACTTCTTTGATTGTTCTAATGTTACCAGTGTAGGTTAGGTTAGTCCGGCCCCATGGTTGACGCCCGTCAATACTGGGGCCTTTTTTATACCTCAAGATTTGGATGTTGGTTGTATTTTTGAACCAGAATAAGAGGATATGAAAAAACAAATCGTCACCCCTAACCGCTCGCTCACTGAAGAAACAGAGCATCGACTTAACAAGCAAATTGGTCTTGAAGCAGAATCTTCTTCTTACTACCTCGCCATGGCATCGTGGTGTGAGAAGTCGGGATATGCCACTTCAGCTGAATTCCTATATCGCCATTCGGATGAAGAAAGGATGCATATGCTCAAACTATTTCATTATGTAAATGATGCCGGAGGACATGCCTTGCATCCCGATATCACTGACGTCAGGCATTCATTCTCCAGCCTCAAAGAAATATTTGAGTTGATACTCTCCCATGAAATTGCTGTGACTCATGCCATCAATGAGTTGGTTGATCATTGCTTCAAGATTAAGGATTATACAACTTTTCATTTTCTCCAATGGTTTGTTATTGAACAACGGGAAGAGGAAACCCTGGCACGCAGAGCTCTGGAGTTGTTCGATATCATAGGAGAAGACGGCGTTGGTCTTTGGACCATTGACGCAGAGATTGGCAACCTGGAAAAGTTTGTAGCAGCAGGAACAGATCAGGCAAATTCAAACCCATGAGGATTTAGCCCTCAAATGCCAGTTCGTCGGGATGTTCATTTTTTAAACGTTGTTCATTCCAATATGCCAGAAGACTGACTATGGCAATTACAGCAATTGTATAATATACGAATGTAGGAATGGGTACAGGGTCTCCTTTCGCATAGGAATGTAGCCCTGAAAGATAAAAATTCACTCCAAAATAGGTCATCAGTACGGATGAATAGGCTATAAGAGAGGCAAAATTAAAGGTGAATATGGTCTTTAATCCTGGGATGAATCGCATATGGAGCACGAAAGCATAGAAGATGATGGTTGCCATTGCCCAGGTTTCTTTAGGGTCCCAGCCCCAATACCGTCCCCATGATTCATTGGCCCATACCCCACCGAGGAAATTCCCAATCGTTAACAGAATCAGACCAATCGTCAAGGTCATCTCTATCACATAAGTAAGCTCTTTTACTGATAAACCAAGCCGAAGCGCATTTTTCCTGGTTTTGAAGACCATGGTTATCAAGTTTACAAAAGCTAGCAAAGCCCCGAGGCCCAAAAATCCATAGCTCGATGTTATGGTAGCAACATGCACAGTGAGCCAATATGATTTTAGAACAGGCTCCAAGTTGGTAATCTCGGGATCCATCCAGCTCAAATGAGCTACAAAAAGAATAATTCCAGCCAGGACAGCAGTGACCGAAAGGGTCATTACCGATTTCCTGCCGAAAATAAACCCTGCCAACATGCCCGTCCAGGCAATATAGATCATGGATTCATAGCCATTACTCCAAGGGGCATGACCGGAAATATACCAACGAAAGCCCAACCCAATTCCATGAGCAATAAACAGCAAACCAATACTGATCACCCCTAACCAGATCAATGATTTAAATATAATACTTCTCTGCGCCGTAGGAACCAACAACCCAATAAACAAAACAATCAAAAGCAAAAACCCGGACAACATATAGTAAGGGAATATTCTTTCAAAAATGTTGAGTCGGTTAAAGCCAATCTCCATGTTCAGTTTCTTCTTCGAAGGCAAAACCTCTTTCCCATACTTGTTTTGAAACAGATGTATGCCCGAAAGTATGTAGTCGGCTTGTTTAAGATTTCCTGTAGCGATGCTTTTCAAGTATTCGGTAGCGGCTGATCTGGCAAAACTAGAGTCACTTCCCGTCAGTGTATAATAGTTATCATCTACCGGCGTCACCCAATGATGTTCAGAGTCGTTGGGAACAGGGAAAATACGTAAGAGATATCCCTGGTAAATGAGGTAGCAGATGTTCACCCGTTCGTCAATTTTAATCAGGTCCTTATCGAATGTACCGCGTTGTGCAGGTCGTTTCTCATAGGCAGCATTGACTTGGTCAACAAGCTTATAATGGCCCTTATCATCAAAAAAGGCCGCAAAACTGGTATACTTTTCATGAATACCCAGAATGCCCTGAATATTCTCGTTTCTAACCTGGATCATGGGCACTTTCTGCCATTCAAAAGGATTGGACATCATGCCCAGCATAACCTGTTCGGGCGTGAGCCCTTCTAGGCTTGTTTTTTTATACACTTTGCGCAGAAGGTCACTGGCCAGGCTATTTATCGGGGCCATTCGTCCACCTTTTGTTTGATAAACTAGCCGACCGAATTTAACGGCCTGGTCAACGGCAGGCGTATCTGGTAAATCCATGGCCAAGGAATGGGTGGCCATAGTAAAGAAAAATACCACCATCCCTGCCGTCAGTGCGTGACGCTTTTCCTGCACAGAGGAGACGAGTTTTAAAAGCTGTGCAAAACGTGTATTTTTTGAAAATAAAATCGATATCAAACCTATGGCCAATAATAGATATCCGGTATAGGTCACAAAGGTACCTGGTCGGTCCTTATTCACTGAGAGAACTGTTCCTAATTCATCATCATCGTAGGAAGACTGATAAAAACGATACCCTTTATAAGAAAGGATGTGATTCATATATATCTTGAATGGAAATTGAGTAGGCCCATCATAGACCGTAACTTCACTGGCATAAGAAGAGGGACTGTTTGAGCCGGGATACCGCTCAAGTTGGAAATCATTTAAAGCCACCTGAAAGGGCACATCAAACCGCTTTGAGCCAAAAGACAGCTTGATGTTTACGCCTCCTAACTTTACGAATTGTGGGGTACCTTCATATCCCTTTCCACCGAATATAACCAACTCTTGTTTTTCTTGACCTGATGTAATTTCCATAACCAGGGCATCATTACTGGCCATGTTTTTTTGAACAGGAGTTGAAACCAGTTTTACTTTTCCGCTCTCATTGTAATTGCTTAACACAAAATTTATTCCCTTTACCGTAAGTAGATGCCTAAAAGGCGCAAGGATAGTAGAGTCTGCTGGAAAAGTAGAGCGCTCCTGCGTGTCCATGCTGAAAGCGCCAACGTCAACCGGAGATTTGAACATCAATACACCATCCTTCAAAAACAACTGTATCAAGGATGAATCCTGCAAATCAAAACCCAAATTCACATCTCCTAAGCCAATCACTTCACCCTGTGAAAGAAATCGGTTCTGACGTCCTTTATCCCCAGTAGTTACAACCGTAACAATCGGGTGACCCTCCGGATCATCAACTACCACCTGCTGGGCATTCTGAATGAAATGAGTGAGATGAAAAGAAACTTTTTTATCAGCAATATGAACGGTTTTATTGAATCGACTCTTTTTGATCGGAGTGAATAGCACCTTTTTTTCAAAATGTTTCGTTTCCTCCCCAACAAGTAATGAACCTAAAACATATGTATCATCAGAAATAAAACTGTTAGATGACTTCCCTTCGCGAATATGCATAATCCCTTCCTGTCCAATAAACCTTGTGATTGCAGCTCCGAAGAGGATAACAATAAATGCGCAGTGAAATAATAAGTTGATCCATTTTTCTCTTCGATATAGCTTATGAACGAAAATCGTACCGATCATATTGATGACCAGGAGAGCTAATAATATCTTAAACCAAACCGCCTTGTATACCACCGCCTGAGAACCGGCCTGGCCAAAATCATTTTCAATAAATGTTGCCACTCCTATGGCTACTCCAAAAATGAGTAACATTACTCCTGTTACTGACATGGAGAAAAATCCTTTGATTAACTTCATCATTTTAATGTATTGGTGACTGTAATTATTGAAGAAGTGCAAAAATAAGTATAATCATATGTCAGAGCTTAATTGGATTCATTTAATTGGATATATTTATCATTTTGGGAAAGCAAAGGCACATGAACCGCAGAGAAGCAATTAAACAAACAACAGTACTGATGGGGTCAGTGCTCACCCCAGGATTAGTTGGCGCAGTTCTGGACGGTTGCACCGTTCGAAAAAAATTGAACTGGGCGCCTGTGTTCCTTACAAAGGATGAATCTGTTGTTGCAGGTCAAATTGCCGAAAGGATCATCCCTCGTACTGAAACCCCTGGTGCTCTGGAGGTAGGTGTGGATCAATTCATCGACACCATGTTGGCAAGAGTGTATTCAGCCGAGGATGGCAAAACCTACAAACAGGGACTAGAAAAAATCGATCGGATCAGTAAAGATTTGCATCAGCGAAAATTCATTAACCTGAATGCCGAAGAAAAGGATGAGGTTTTAAAAAAACTGGAACATTCAAAGGAAAAAGTATTCTCAATCTCCAAAGAACTTACCTTGATAGGATACTTTACCAGTGAAATGGGAATGAAATC
>Ga0114931_10007121_pt1 | contig 13685 bp, 11 predicted proteins | sample 2SBtaG_FD_89579 | JGI IMG/M metagenome (GOLD analysis project Ga0114931, IMG submission 89579) | Deep subsurface microbial communities from Kolumbo volcano to uncover new lineages of life (NeLLi) - 2SBTROV14_V59a metaG | ecosystem: Environmental > Aquatic > Marine > Volcanic | place: Kolumbo...
CCCGGTTGCCATCCAAGCCAGCGTAGCGCCCCAAGATGAACGGTTCGTTCCCGCCCTCGGGGTTCCGTGCGCGCCCACCCGACGTCCCCCAACGCTCTCTCGTCAGCGGCCATCAGGTCGCCCGCGGGTGGCTCCTGTCAAGCCCGAAAAAGCGAGGCGTCTCCGGCGACTCCGGCTCGGCGCCCTGGGTCGGGGCGGCCGAGCGCCTCGCCAGGGAGCGGCCGAGGCGCAGCCGAGAGATCGGCGCATTTCCCGGGTGTTGATCGCCGGTCCCGCCCGTGGGACAGTCGGCCGGCCCAACGAGCGCGGAGGGAAGCGGTGGAATCGGAGGCGTTGCGGGCCTTGCAGGCGCCGCTCAAGGAACGCTATCGGGCGATGCCCGAGGCGGCGACGGTCACGCTCTCGGCCGAGGGTGTCCTCGGCGAGGCGGCGATCACGTGCTCGGTTCAGACCGGCCGCGCCCTGGTCGAGGCGGGGCTCCATCCGGCGACCGGCGGCGACGGGCTTGCGGTCTGCTCGGGCGACATGCTGCTCGAGGCGCTGGTCGCCTGTGCCGGGGTGACGCTCCGGGCGGTGGCGACGGCGCTCGACATCCCGCTCGCCGGCGGCCGGGTCCACGCCGAGGGCGACCTCGACTTTCGCGGCACCCTCGGGGTCGATCGCGAGGCCCCCGTCGGGTTCAAGGAGATCCGGCTCGCCTTCGAGCTCGACACCGCCGCCGATGCCGAACGGATCGCCACCCTTCTCAAGCTCACCGAGCGCTATTGCGTGGTCTTCCAGACCCTGGCACGGCCGCCCCGGCTCACGGTCTCGGAGCGGCCCGTGTAGGCGTTCGGGCGGGGTCAGTAAGGGACCCCGGCCTCGAGCGCGGTCGGGTGCTTGCGACGCATCTGCTCGCCGGTCGCGGAGGCGTCGAGGGTGCCGCGACCCGAGTGGCTGCGAAGGGTGACGGTCAAGCGCGCCTCGACCTGGAGCCAAGCGTCGCGAAGATAGCCATAGGGACGGTCCAGATAGCCGTAATCGCAATAGGGATAGGCGAACCGGCAGTCGCCATAGTAGGGGCCGTAGTAGGGGTTCTGATCGGTGATCTCGACGGTCACGCTGGCGTCACGCTGGTCCACCGTGAAGGCCGGGTAACCCAGGACCTCGGCGATGGCGGCGGCGCGCCATAGCGCGAGGTCGTAGGCGAGGCTGCGCGCCGCCTCGATGTCGGCGGTCCGGTCGGCGGGATCCAACGCCGTGCGCCGGGGCGGGGTCAGATAGCGGACCTCGTAACGCCGGTCGGCGAGCATGGTGTCGCTGTAGCCGTGGTCGGCACCGGCGTCGAGCGGCACCATCAAGGGCACCGACGGGGCGATCACGCAGCCGCCGACCGACAACGTGAGCGCAAGCAGCCAACGACGCATCGGGCCCTCGCCGGTGGTGCCGCGGGCGCTTCCTACTCGCTGCCCGCCAGCAGCCTTCGTGCGGTGGCGAGATCGGCCGGTGCCAGCCGGCGCGCGAGCGTCGCCGCGGCGTCGGCGGCGATGGCGTCACCCTGGGCGGCGGCGCGGGCGAACCAGACATAGGCGCGCACCCGGTTGCGCCCGACCCCTTCGCCGCGGGCATAGAGATAGCCGAGCATGTATTGGGCCTCCGCATCGCCGGCCTTGGCCAGCGGCTTCGATTCGGTGAACGTCGTGGCATAGTCGCCCTGGTCATAGGCCTCGACCGCGGCAGCGAAATCGGCCGCGGCGGGGGTCCCGGCCAGGCCGACGAGAAGGCTGGCGAGAACGGTCATGCCCGGCCGCACCACCCCGGTTCGTCCCTTCGCGCTCATGCTCCCTCCGTGCAGCAGCGCCGCCACAGGTCGCGGTAGGCGGCCTCCAGGCGGCGGGTGAAGGCGGCCGCATCCATCAGCGGCGAGGCCGTCATGCGCCTGCGCATCTCCGCCCGCAGCCGCGCCAGCCGCGCGGGCTCGGCGGCGAGCCCGGCGGCAATACTGACATAGGACGCGGCATCGGTCGCGACCAGATCGGCGAGACCGACCGTGCTCAGGAGGCTGGCGCCGACCCGCGCGGCATGGCGGTCGCCGGCGAGCGTCACCACCGGCACCCCCATCCACAGGGCCTCGCAGGTGGTGGCGGTGCCGTTGTAGGGAAAGGTATCCAGCGCCACGTCGACCGCGCCATAGCTGGCGAGGTGGTCGGCCTTCGACCGCTGCCAGTCGCGAAGCGCGAGCCGCTCGGCCCTGATGCCGTGGGCGGCGAAGGCGGCGATCAGGTGCGCGCAGGTTTCGCGATCGCCGAGGCCCCGGTCCTTGAGCATCAGAATGCTCTGCGGGACCGCCTTCAGGACCTCGGCCCAGGTGGCGATCAGTGTCGGCCCCAGCTTGGCGAGGGTGGCGAACGAGGCGAAGGTCGTGGCCCCGGGCGCCGCCGACGGGAGCGGGCCGACGGCCGGCGCCCCGGCGGGCGGCCGCCAGCAGAGAAAGCCGGTCGCCAAGCGGATCAGGGTCTCGACGTGGTGGGCCTCGGCGCCCGGCGGATCGGCGATGGCGTCGGTCAGGCGATAGTCCATGGTGGCGAGGCCGGTGGTGCCGGGATAGCCGATCCAGGTCACCTGCACGGGCGCCGGGCGGTGGGCGAAGGCGCCGAGGCGGTTGGCCTCCATATGGCCGGCGAGATCGACCAGGATATCGATGCCATCGGCGCGTACCCGGGCGGCAAGGGCATCGTCGTCGAGCCCGCTCACGTCGTGCCAGATGTCGGCGTCGGCGCGCAGCGACTCGGTCACCGCGTCGGGGCGGGCGAGGTCGGCATAACAGGTGACCTCGACCGCGGCACGGTCGTGGGCGGCGATCACCGGGGCAATGAACTGGGCGACCGAATGCGAGCGGAAATCGGGCGAGACATAGCCCACCCGCAGGCGCCGCCCGGGGTCAGGATCGCGCGGGCGCGGGTGGGTCGGCCGGGTGCCCGCGTGACGTCTCGCCCAGGCCCGATGCTCGGCGGCGATCTCGGCGGCGCCGACCCCAGTGGCGCAGTGGAGGGCGACCAGCAGGGCCGAGTGCAGCCGCGGCAGATCGGGGTCCACCGCCAGCGCGCGGCGGTAAAGGGCGATCGCGGCCTCGGCCTCGCCGCGGTTGCGCCGCAGGGTGGCGAGGTGGGCGAGGACCTCGGTGTCGTCGGGCACGGCCGCCAGCGCCTCTTCCAGCGCGGTGCGGGCGCCGGCGGCACCGGCGCGGTGCAGACAGGCGCCCCGGCGGACCCGGGCGGCGGCGTTGGCGGGCTCGATCCGGGTGACCCGGGCAAAGGCTTCGGCGGCCTCGGCGAACCGGTCCAGCGCCTCGAGGGCGACCCCGACGTTGTAGTGGGCATTGGCGAAGCGGGGCCGGGCCGAGACGGCGCGGCGGTAGGCGTCCAACGCCTCGGCGAGGCGGCCCTCTCCATAGAGGGGATTGCCCAGGTAGACCAGCGCCACGGCCGAGCCCGGGCGCCCGACGAGCACCCGCTCGAAGGCGGCCCGGGCGGCGGCGTGGCGACCGAGGCCGAGAAGGGTGCGGCCGCGCCCGAGCTGGGCCTCGGTCGCGTCGTCGCCGGCGGCGAGCGCGGCATCGTAGGCGGCGAGCGCCTCGGTCAAGCGATCGTGGTGGAAAAGGAGTTCGGCCCGGCGGAGCCCTCCGCCGCCGGGGTCGAGCGCCTGCGCCTGCAAGGCCCGGCCCAGAAGATCACGGGCGGCGGCGAAATCGGGGTCGGCGGCGATCGCGCGCCGGGCCGCATCCTCAGCCTGGCGGGCCCGACCCTGGGCCATCAGCACGGCGCCGAGGGTGGCATGGGCCTCGCCGAGGTCGGGGGCGAGCGCGACCGCCGCGCGCGCCAGGCGCTCGGCGACGGCGGTGCCGTCGCGGTCGAGCTCGAGACGGGCGAGCTCGAGCTTGGCCAAGGCATCGCCGGGCCGCGCCGCCACCGCCCGCCTCAACAGCCGCGCCGCTTCGCCGTCGGCGCCGCGGTGGCGGCAGAGAACGCCGAGCAGACGAAGCGCATCGCCATGGTCGGGGCGCCGGGCGAGGACGCTCCGGTAGAGGGGCTCGGCCTCGGCGAGGTCGCCGGCGGCGTGGCGCTCGACGGCCGCGGCGAGCAGGCTCGCGATGGCTGGGCCGCCCTGCGCGACGCCGGGTGGAGCGGCGCCGGCGGCCGTGGCCCGGGCGGCCCGCCGGCGGGCGCGCCGGTTCACGGCCCCGCGACGAGCGCCGCCCGGCTCTCGCACCAGCGCCGCCACAGGTCGCGGTAGGCGGCCTCCAGGCGGCGGGTGAAGGCGGGGACGTCAAGGAGCGGCGAGGCCGCCATGCGCCCGCGCATCCCCGCCCGCAACCCTGCGAGACGGTCGTGATCGGCGGCGAGTGCGGTGACGATGGCGACGTACGCCTCGGCGTCTTCGGCGACCAGATCGGCGAGACCGACCGTGCTCAGCAGGCTCGCGCCGACCCGCCCGGCATGGCGGTCGCCGGCCAGCGTCACCACCGGCACCCCCATCCACAGGGCCTCGCAGGTGGTGGCGGTGCCGTTATAGGGAAAGGTGTCGAGCGCGATGTCCACCGTGCCATAGGTCGCCAGGTGCTCGGCCCTGTCGGGGATGAAGGCGCGAATGACGATGCGCTCGGCGGCGATGCCGTGGCCGGCGAAGGCCTCGCGGAGAAGGCGCTCGGCGGTCGAATCGCCGGCGCTGCGCGCCTTCACGAGCAGACGCGAGCCCACTACCGCCGTGAGAATCCGGGACCAAACGGCGATCGCCTCGGGCGTCAGCTTGCCGAGGTCGTTCATCGTCCCGAAGGTCACGCTGCCCTGCTCGGTTACCGGGGGTGGCGAGACCGCAGGCGCGGACTCCATCGGCCGGTAACAGAGAAAGCACGGGTCCAGCCGAACGAGTTCCTCGCAGCAATGAGGCTCGAACCCGGGCGGGTCGGCGACGCTGTCGGTCAGGCGATAGTCCATGGTCGGCAGGCCCGTGGTTCCCGGGTAGCCAAGGTAGGTGACCTGGATCGGCGCGGGCTTGTGCGCGAAGAGGCGGGGACGGGCCCCTTGGGTGTGGCCGCCGAGATCGACGAGGATGTCGATCGCGTCCTCGCCCACCATGGCGGCGACGGCCTCGTCGGTGAGACCGGTGGTGACCCGCCAGCGCTCGGCGAGGCCGCGAAGGCGCGCCGTCGTCGCGTCGGCGACGCTCTCGTCGGCATAGCACACCACCTCGACTGTAGCGCGGTCGTGGGCGGCGAGCACGGGCTCGATGAGGAAGCCGACCGAGTGGCTGCGAAAATCGCGCGAGACATAGCCCACCCGCAAGCGCCGCCCGGGGTCGGGGTCGTTGCCGTGCTCGACGGTGCCGGGCGAGGGCGCGAAGCGATCGGCCCAACGTTGGTGCTCGGTGAGGATCACTTCCGGGGCGACATCGGGGCGGGAAAAGAGATTGAAGATCAGGCTGGAATGGGCAGCGAGGTTGTCGGGGTCGGCGGCGACGGCTCTCCGGTAATGGGCATCGGCCTCCTCGGCCTGGCCCCAGGCGCGGTGAATGTTGCCGAGGTCGGCGTGGGCGTCGGCGAGGCCGGGATCGCTGGCGACGGCGGCGGCCAGGGTGTCGGCGGCCTCTCCCAGGCGATCGCTGCGTATCAGCACTGTCCCCAGGTTGCGCTGCGCGGCGGCGAGGCCGGGGTCGAGGGCGAGGACGCGCCGATAACACGCCTCGGCGGCCTGCATGTCCTCGGTCTCCTGCAGCATCGCGCCGAGGTTGTAGTGGGCGGGGGCGAGCGTCGGCGCCAACGCAATCGCCCGTTTCACCGCGGCCATGGCGCCAGCCGGGTCGCCGAGGTCGCGGAGTGCGTTCGCGCGATAGAGCTCGGCGAGGGCGAAATCGGGCTTGAGAGCGAGGGCCCGTCCGAGTGCTTCGAGCGCCTCCCGGTTGCGCCCGAGGTGGCGCATCTCGGCCGCCCAGTCGAAGAGATAGCCGACGTCGTTAGGGGCCTGGGACGCCGCCGCGGCGAAGGCGGCCTCGGCTTGGTCGAGGCGGCCGGCGATCGAGAGCAGGGTGCCGCGCCGATGGCGCGCCGCCGGGTCGCTCTCGTCCACCGGCTCGGTGAGGCGCTCGGCGAGGTCGCCGCGGGCGGCGACCGCGCGGGGGAGGTTCCGGCGGGCATCGTAGAGGTCGGGGTCGAGGGCGAGGGCGCGGCGGAAGTGCGCTTCCGCCTCGGCCGCCTCGCCTTGGTCGAGCGCCAAGGCGCCGAGGTTGTTCTCGGCCGGCGCGAAGTCTGGGCGAGTGGCGAGCGCGGCGCGATAATGGTCGGCCGCCTCGGCGGTCTCGCCGCGGGCGCGCAGCAGCGTCGCCAGGTTGTTGTGGGCCTGGGCGTGGCGGGGGGCGATGACCAGGACCCGGCGATAGCAGGCGAGCGCATCGTCGAGCCGGCCGACGGTGCGCCAGACGTTGCCGAGGTAGAAGTGCCCGTCGGCCGCGTCGGGTCTCAGGGTGACCGCGGCGGTCAAGAGCGAGATCGCCATCTCGGTGTTGCCGGCCTGATGGGCGAGGTAGCCGAGGAGCCGCATGGCCTCGGCGTTCTGCGGGTCGCTGGTCAGCACCTGGCGATAGAGCGCCTCGGCGTCGGCGAGGCGCCCGGCGCGGTGGTGCTCGATGGCGAGGGCGATCAGACGCTGCACCGGGGTCTCCTCATGGTCTCGGCGAAGGCGGCAACAGACAGCATAAGAGGCGCTAATATCCCGTTGACACATTTCTGATTTGCACGCAAAGGCGAACTTCCCGATCCTTTCCCGGTTTCCATCCGCACGGCCGCTCCGGGCGAGCGCCGGGCCGGCGGCCGCACGACGGGGTGAGCCGTGCCGAGCGATCATCGGGCGCACGCCAGCGAGCGTCAGGAGGGCGAGAGCAACCGCTCCCGCGGCCGCGCGACATGGCGGGAGACGCTCTCACCCGAGAGTCGCCGCCTGCTTGACGCCGACGAGCGGGTGTTTCTGGCGCAGTCGCTCTCGACGCCCTGCCTCGACGTCGTCCGCCGGGCCGAGGGCATCTGGATCGAGACCGCCGACGGCCGCCGGCTGATGGACTTCCACGGCAACAGCGTCCACCACATCGGCCACGGCCATCCCCGCCTGATCGCCGCCGTCGAAGCGCAGATGCGGGAGCTCCCCTTCGCCCCGCGGCGGTTCACCAACGAGGTCGCGGTGGCGCTGGCCGAGAAGCTCGCCGCGGTCACGCCGCCGGGCCTCGAGAAGGTGCTCTTGGCGCCCTCGGGCTCGGACGCGATCGACATCGCCCTCAAACTTGCCCGCGCCGCCACCGGGCGGTTCAAGACCGTCTCGTTCTGGGATTCCTTCCACGGGGCCGGCTTCGGCGGCGCCAGTGTCGGCGGCGAGGCGCTGTTCCACTCGAACCCCGCGGGGCCGCTCCTGCCCGGGGCCGAGCATGTCGCGCCGTACACCTGCTACCGCTGCCCCTATGGCTATGCCGACATCGAGGGCCGCCCCGATCTCGAGCGCTGCGGCATGACCTGCGCCCGCTTCGTCCGCTATGTCCTGGAGAAGGAAGGCGATGTCGCCGCGGTGGTCGCCGAGCCGGTGCGCGCCGTCCCCTATATCCCGCCGCCTGGGTTCTGGCGCGAGGTCCGCGCCGCCTGCGACGCCCACGGCGCCCTGCTGATCTTCGACGAGATCCCCAACGGCCTCGGCAAGACCGGGCGGATGTTCGCCTGCGAGCACTTCGATGCGGTTCCCGACATCCTGGTTCTCGGCAAGGCGCTGGGCGGCGGCGCGGTGCCGGTGGCGGCGGTGGTGACAAGGGCCGACCTCGACTTGGCCGGCGATCGCGCCATCGGCCACTACACCCACGAGAAGAACCCGGTCCTCTGCCGGGCGGCGCTGACCACCCTCGAGATCATCGCCGACGAGGGGCTGGTGGCGAACGCCCGCGACCTCGGCGCCCACGCCCTGGCGCGGTTGAGGGCGATGCGCGCCCGCCATCGGGCGATCGGCGACGTCCGCGGCCTCGGCCTCCTTCTCGGGGTCGAGCTGGTCGCCGACCGCGCCACCAAGGCGCCGGCCTACGCTCTCGCCGAGCGGGTCCTCTACCGCGCCCTCGCCGCCGGCCTCAGCTTCAAGCTCTCGATGGGCAACGTCGTCACCTTGACGCCCCCCTTGATCATCGGCCGGGGCGATCTCGACCGGGCGCTCGACATCCTCGAGGCGGCAATCGCGGCCGAATCGCCCTCGTGAGCCGGGCGGCGGGCTGGACAAGACCGGGGGCGGCGACTAGCGTGGCCCGCCCAATCCGGGGTCTGCCGTGAAACGCATCGCCATCTTCCGGCGTACCAGAGAGCTCGAATCCCAGATCGACGAGTTCTGCGACACCGTCGATCAGGGGGCGATCGCCTTCAAGCTGGGGATTCGTGCCTATCTCGCCGGCGAGCACGCCAACTTCGAGGACAAGCTCAGGCAGGTCAACGACCTCGAAAGCCGGGGCGATCGACTGCGCCGCGAGATCGAGCGCCGGCTCTACGCCCACACCCTGATCCCCGAATCAAGGGGCGACGTCCTCGGTCTGCTCGAGAACATGGACCAGATTCTCAACAAGTGCGAAGGCCCGATGTGGAAGTTCGCCATCGAGCGGCCCGAGATACCCAAGCCCTTCGGCGCCGAGTTCCTCAACCTGGTGGACGCTGCGGTCTCGGCGGTCGACGCCCTGGTCTCGGCGGCGCGCGCCTTCTTCCGTGACATCGAGGCGGTGCCCGACCACATGCACAAGGTGATGTTCTTCGAGAAGGAAGGCGACAAGGCGAGCACCCGGCTCAAGACCGACATCTTCGCCTCCGACCTCGATCTCGCCCGCAAGAACCAGCTTCGCAGCTTCGCCGATACCATCGACGACATCGCCGACACCGCCGAGGACGTCGCCGACCGCCTGGCCATCTACACCATCAAGCGGTCGATCTAGGGGGCCGGCGAGTGGACGTCGCCACGCTCGTCTTCCTTTCGAGCGGCCTCTTCCTCGGCTGGTCGCTGGGTGCCAACGACGGCGCCAACGTCTTCGGCACCGCGGTGGGCACGCGGATGGTGCGCTTCCGCACCGCCGCCTTCACCTGCAGCGTCTTCGTCATCCTCGGGGCCGTGGTCAGCGGCGCCGGCGCCAGCCACACCTTGAGCAGGCTGGGCTCGGTGAACGCGATCGCCGGGGCCTTCATGGTCGCGCTCGCGGCCGGGCTTGCCGTCTATCTGATGATCAAGACGGGGATCTCAGTCTCGACCACCCAGGCCATCGTCGGCGCCATCGTCGGCTGGAACGTGTTCTCGGGCGCGCTCACCGACCCGACGACCCTGATCACCCTGGTCTCGACCTGGGTGATCTGCCCGGTGCTGTCGGGGGGAATCGCGGCGCTGCTCTACAAGCTGGTCGCCGTGTTCCTGCGGACCGGCAAGCTCCACCTCCTCACGGTCGATGCCTACACCCGCGCCGGTCTGATTCTCGCCGGCGCCTTTGGCGCTTACAGCCTGGGCGCGAACAACATCGCCAACGTGATGGGGGTGTTCGTCCCGGTCTCGCCGTTCACCCCCTTCCGCGTCGGCGAGATGTGGACGGTGTCGTCGGCGCAGCAGCTCTTCCTCCTCGGCGGCCTCGCCATCGCGACCGGCGTCTTCACCTACTCGCGCGGGGTCATGATGACGGTGGGGCGGAACCTCGCCCGGCTCTCGCCCGTCGCTGCCTTCGTCGTCGTGGTGGCCCAGTCGGTGGTGCTGTTCCTGTTCGCCTCCCAGGGGCTCGAGGCCCTGCTGGCCCGCGCCGGCCTGCCCACCATTCCTCTGGTTCCGGTATCGAGCTCGCAGGCGGTGATCGGCGCCATCATCGGCGTCGGCCTGACCCGGGGCGGCCGCGACATCCGCTTCCGCCTGCTCGGCAGCATCGCGCTCGGCTGGGTGCTGACCCCGATCATCGCCGGGGTCATCTGCTTCGTCGCCCTGTTCTTCCTGCAGAACGTGTTCAACCAGCAGGTCTACAAGCCCCAGACCTTCGAGCTCTCGCCGGCGGTGATTTCCCGGATCGCCGCCGACGGGGTCGACACCCGGCCCTTCGCCGACCTCGCCGGGCGCCGCTTCGCGACCGCACGCGGGCTCGCCGACGTGCTCGCCGCTCGCGCCGATCTGTCGGCCCGCGAGCTTCGCCGGATCGCCGATTACGCCGTCGTCGATCGGATCGAGGTCGACGCCAAGAAGCTTCGCACGCTCGAGCAAGCGACGCTGAGCGCCGAGCAGATCGCCGCCGTCCGCCGGCTCGACGGCAAGTCCTTTCGCCACCGCTGGATGTTCGCCGAGGCGCTGGCCCGCGAGAGCCCGTCGTGGCGAGCGCTGCCGCCGAGCCCCGTCAACCACCTCGCCAACCGGGCGCTGGACGAGAAGCGGCGCCTTCTCTACAACCTGTTCCGCGTCGAGACGGGGCCCTGACCCGGCGCCCGCCCCACGCCGGCGCCCGCCCCACGAATGAGGCCATGACCGAACCCGTCACCGCGGCGCTCCTGATCATCGGCAACGAGATTCTCTCGGGGCGCACCCGCGACACCAATCTGCCCTTTCTCGCAAAACGGCTCAACGACCTCGGGGTGCGGCTGGTCGAGGCCCGGATCGTGCGTGACGAGACCGAGGCCATCGTCGCCGCGGTGAACGCGCTCCGCGCCGCCTACACCTATGTCTTGACCACCGGGGGAATCGGCCCCACCCACGACGACATCACCGCGGCCGCCATCGCTCGTGCCTTCGGGGTGCCGTTAGAGCGCAATGCGGGCGCCGTGGCCGCGATGGCCGCGTACTACGCCGGGGGTGCGCTCGAGCTCAACGAGGCCCGGCTCAGGATGGCCGACATGCCGCGCGGCGCCGTTCTCATCGATAACCCGGTCTCGGGCGCGCCCGGCTTCCAGATCGAGAACGTCTTCGTCCTCGCCGGCGTGCCCCGCATCATGCAGGCGATGGTCGAGGGCATCCGCCACCGCATCGTCGGCGGCGCCCCGGTGCTCTCGCGGACCGTCGCGGTCGATCTTCCCGAGGGGACCATCGCCGACACCCTCGAGGCGGTCGAGAAGCGCTTCGACGGGGTCGAGATCGGCAGCTACCCCTACTATCGCTCGCGCCGCTTCGGGGTCAAACTGGTGCTCCGCTCGACCGACCGCGGCCGCCTCGCCGACGCCGCCAAGGCCCTGATCGCGGCGCTGCGCGCGCTCGGCGGCGAAGCGGTCGAGGAGACCGCCGAGGCCTGATCGAAACCCGCGATGAGGAATGGGGGGTCGCTGTCGGCGGCGGCCTTTCTCTGCTAGTCTCGGCCCTGCGCGGCAGATCGCCGCGAGCCATGAACGAGGTCAGGCGATGACGGACTATTCGGCGCTCAAGAGCCGGCTCGACGGCTCCGAGGTCGTGCTTCTCGACGGGGCGATCGGCACCCAGCTCCAGGCCATGGCGGTGCCCATGAGCAACCTCGCCTGGGCGGCGACGGCATTGGAGACCCACCCCTTCACCGTGCGCCGGATGCACGAGCGTTACCTCGGCGCCGGGGTCGATATTCTCACCACCAACACCTACTCGGCGGCGCGCCACAACCTCGAGCCCCTCGGCCTCGGCGAGCGCCTGTGCGAGCTCAATCTCAGGGCAGTCATGCTGGCCGAGGACGCCCGTGCCCGGGCGGCCGGCGACCGCGCGGTGTGGATCGCCGGCTCGGTCTCCAACTATGGCCTCGTCGTCGGCCGCGAGGGCGACTGGCCGCCGAGCGCCCACTTCCCCCGGCGCAGCGAGACCTCCGAGGCCCAGGCCCGGGCCAACCTTCGAGACCAGGCGGCGATCCTGGCCGATGCCGGGGTCGATTTTCTGCTCGCCGAGGCGACCGGCGGTCATCGCCATCGGATGTGGGTGGTCGAGGCCTGCCTCGCCACCGGGCTTCCGGTCTGGGTCGGGTTCAAGGTCCACCTCGATCCCGGCGATCCCGAGCCCCGGGTCGGCTATCAGTCGGCCGACAGGCTCGCCGATACGCTCGACGAGGTCATGGCGCTGGGCGGCGAGGCGGTGACCCTGTTCCACTCGTCGGTGGCCGCGTGCGAGGCGGCGCTACCCATCGTCAAGGCCCACTGGAAGGGGCCGATCGGCGTCTACCCCGAGGCCGAGCGCGGCGACTACGTCGCCCGCTATCGCGACCAGGCCGCCCCGACCCCGCTCTCGCCCGATGACTTCGTCGCCCACGCGCGGGACTGGGTGGCGGAGGGCGTGCAGATCGTCGGTGGCTGCTGCGGGGTCGAGCTCGAGCACATCCGGCGCCTGCGCGCCGCCCTGCCGCCGCGCCTGCCCGAGGCGGCCTGAACGACTCATCGAGGCGCCGTCACCTCGTAGAGGGCGACCGCGGCCGCTGCGGCGACGTTGAGGCTCTCGATCGCGCCGGCAAGCGGGAGCCGCGCCAGGGCGTCGCAGCGCTCGCGGGTGAGGCGGCGCAACCCCGCCCCCTCGGCGCCGAGCACCAGGGCCACCGGCCCCTCGGGCTTGGCCTCGGCGAGGGTCGTCGGCGCTTGGCCCTCGAGGCCGATGACCCAATAGCCGTGGTCCTGCAAGGCCTCGATCGCGCGCCCGAGGTTGACCACCCGGACCAGCGGCACCAGATCGAGTGCCCCCGAGGCGGCCTTGGCCAAGGCCCCGCTCTCGGGCGGGGCATGGCGGTCGGTGAGAACCACCGCGGCCGCCGCGAAGGCGGCCGTTGCGCGCAGGATCGCGCCGACGTTCTGGGGGTCGGTTACCCGGTCGAGGACGACCACCGGCGCCCCGTTCGCGACCGTATCGAGCGGCGGCGCGGTCAGGGGCTCGGCGAGGCAGGCGATTCCCTGGTGGACGGCGCCGGGCAGAAGCGCATCGAGGGCGTGCCGGTCGACCGTCTCGACCGGAACCTCGGGGGCAACCCGTCTCGCCAGGGCCTCGATCGCCTCGGGCGTGCCCCGGACCAAGCGCACCCGGCGCACCCGGCGCGCCCGGTTGGCCAGCGCCGCCGCCACCGCATGGCGGCCATAGAGCCAGATCGGGCCCCGGGACGCGATCTCCGGCCGGGCGCCGCGATGGCGCGGCTTCCCCTTGCGTGGCGCCATGCGATCCTTTATATCTGTCCCCCCGGCGCGCGCAACACCACTCGTTGGTCCGTTAAACTTTTCCCGGAATCGCACGTTCCGAAGCAGGGGCTCGCGGGCGGTTAGCCATTGACACGATGGCGAATTCGCCGATAGTGCCCTGTCCCGCGGTGGCGGCCCGTCGCGGTCTTCGGAGGGGTGGCCGAGTGGTTAAAGGCAGCAGACTGTAAATCTGCCGACGTAACGTCTACGTAGGTTCGAATCCTACCCCCTCCACCAGGATGCGTCACCTTGGGCGATGAACGGAAAGAGCGACCCCGCGGGTGTAGCTCAGTGGTAGAGCCCCAGCCTTCCAAGCTGGTCGCGCGGGTTCGATTCCCGCCACCCGCTCCAGTCTTTCGGGTGCGCGGGCGGGGCGTAGGCGCTTTCTAGAATCGGGATCTCGACGAGCCATGGCGAAGAAGAAGTTCGAGCGGACGAAGCCGCACGTGAACATCGGGACGATCGGTCACGTGGACCACGGGAAGACGACGCTGACGGCGGCGATCACGCGGATACTGTCGCAGCGCGG
>Ga0114931_10007122_pt1 | contig 13683 bp, 11 predicted proteins | sample 2SBtaG_FD_89579 | JGI IMG/M metagenome (GOLD analysis project Ga0114931, IMG submission 89579) | Deep subsurface microbial communities from Kolumbo volcano to uncover new lineages of life (NeLLi) - 2SBTROV14_V59a metaG | ecosystem: Environmental > Aquatic > Marine > Volcanic | place: Kolumbo...
CGGCGGCAGGGACGCCGCCGTCGAGCCTACAGGGAGGTATTCACGGCCTGTCCCGCAAGGCGGTGGTCCACCCGCTTGGCTTCTCAACGAAAACGGTCCAGACTATTCTGAAACGGTTAATACCCGGATTGGTTTAACGCAGGGGAGGGTCTACCCTTGGCGCACCCGCGCCAGTTCCGGCTGACTTTCCAGGATTTCCACCACATCCCCCACCCTGATGGTTCCCCCACTGCGGGGAATGAGATTTTGGCCGAAATAAATCCCGCCTTCGCCCAGGCGGTAGCTCTGCAGGGTCCGCAGGGGTTCGCCGTCAGGCGATTTGCTACCGGTGTCGGGATCGATGGTGGTGAATACGCAGCGCGAGCTGTTCTTCACGCCCTCGAATTCCACCTCGCCGATCCGCAGCCGCACCCAGGTGTCCTCCGCGTAAGGCTCGGCGCCCGTGACAACCACGTTGGGGCGGAAACGGTGCATGGGTACCGGGGAGGCCAGGCGGCTATTGAGATCGGCCAGCGAACCTTCACCGATGAGCAACAGTGGAAAGCCATCGGCAAAGCTCACCTCGTCACCGGGTTGGCCATAGTCGAGAGCCACTTGGCGGTGGATGTCGTCGGTCATCTGCACCAGTTGCACAGTCTTGTTGAGCCATTGGCTGAACCACGCATCGGCCACCGGTGTCGTCAGCACAGCCTCCACCGTGTCGTTCCAGATCCGCACGCGCCGCCGCCGGGGTGAAGTGGGTTGCAGTGGCAGGGTCAGTTCCGGCATCTCTGGTGCCCGCACCCGCAATACATCCCCATCGAAAGCGGTCTCCACCATGGCCAGGCGAGGATGCTGGCGGGCGGTGACAAAACGGTCCTGCTCGTCGACCAGCATCCAGCGCCGATCTCCGGGCAGGCCTCGGGGCAACACCTCGCTGGCCGGCAGATCGATGGCCCGGGTGGACTTGACAGGGTAGATATGAATGGAGGCAAGTTTCATGCGGTGAAACAGGCTGTCAGGGAGGACGGGTTTGCACCCCAGTGTATCACGCCAACGCGGCCGGCGAAGGCAGGCACAGGCCGGCAGAGATGTTCCCGCGATGTATCAATGTGAAAGAGGCGCATTCCATAACGGCGTGGTGGCCGGTCCCTATCGAACTGTTTGCGTTCCCTTGAATCTGGAGCCGCTCAAGAACGGATGCAAAAATATCTAGCAATATTGATATTCTCTATCTCTTAAGTGATGTTTTACATATCAGTTGTGATGCAATATAATCGCCTTCCGTTTAAGCGGGGGACTGTCGATTTTGCATCCGGTCATGCCTGTGAAGCCGGTACCGGTCCGGCAGGCCGGAAAACCACGAGACGAATTGGAGTGAAGCCCCGGGAGCATTCCCGTGGCGTGAAGCCATGCTTACTGCTGTCCAGATGAAAGCTGCCCGCGCCCTGCTGGGCTGGGATCAGGCTCGGCTGGCCCGGGAGACGGGGCTGTCCCTGCCTACCATCCAGCGGATGGAGGCGAGTGAAGGCAATGTGCGTGGCAATGTCGATTCCCTGGTCAAGGTGGTCGACACCTTGGAACGGGCCGGGGTCGAACTGATTGCCGAGGGGGCGACCAGTACCGGCGGCCGTGGTGTCCGACTGAAAGGCTGATGCGAATTGAACCCGACGCTTCCCCTGTCACTGATTCTGGCCTATGTGGCCGTCCTCGCCGCCCTCGGTTCGGCCGGGGTGGCCCTGGCGACGGGCCGGCTTCCGGGCGCCAAGGGGCTGATGTTCCTGTTACTGGGGGTGTCCGGCGCGGCGGCCGTGGCGGCCGGCCTCATGGCCCTGGCGTCTATCCCGGCCGGGGGAGATCTGCCGCTGGGGCTGCCCTGGCTGCCGTGGCATGTGCGCCTCGATGCCCTGGCCGGTTTCTTTCTCATCGTGGTGGGCCTTATCGTGCTGGCCGTGACCGTCTATGGCCCGGGCTACGTGCGCGATTTCGAACATGGCCAGGATCCGCTCTCGGCGCTGGGTTCCTTTACCGGCCTGTTCGTGGCCGGGATGTTGCTCGTGGTCCTGGCCGACGACGCCTTCCTGTTCATGGTGGCCTGGGAACTCATGTCGCTGAGTTCCTATTTTCTGGTGGTCTACCAGCATGAACACGCAGCCAATCGCCGGGGGGCATTCCTTTATCTGTTGATGGCGCATATCGGTGCCCTGTTCATCCTGCTGGGTTACGGCGTTCTAGCGGCATTCGGTGGCAGTTTCGCATTCGATGCCATGCGTGGCGCCACCCTGTCTCCCCTGTGGGCAAGCGTGGCCTTCGGGCTGGCCTTCGTGGGGTTCGGCATGAAGGCGGGCCTGGTGCCCATGCATGCCTGGCTGCCCGAGGCGCACCCCGCCGCCCCCTCGCACATCTCAGCCCTGATGTCCGGGGTGATGCTCAAGGTGGCCGTGTATGGCTTCATCCGTTTCACCTTCGATCTGCTCGGCCAGATCCAGTGGCAATGGGGCGTGGCGGTGCTCATCATTGGCAGCATCTCGGCCCTGATGGGGGTGCTGTATGCCCTCATGCAACATGATCTCAAGCGCCTGTTGGCCTATCACTCGGTGGAGAACATCGGCATTATCTTCATCGGCCTGGGTCTGGGGCTGATCTTCCTGGCCACGGGTCATCCGGTGGCTGGCGTGCTGGGTCTGATCGCGGCGCTCTATCACACCCTCAACCATGCCCTGTTCAAGAGCCTGCTGTTCCTCGGCGCGGGGGCCATTCTGCACGCCACCCACGAGCGGGATCTGGAGCGCATGGGTGGCCTGTTTCGGCGCATGCCCTGGACCGGTTTCTACTTCCTGATCGGCTGCATCAGCATTTCCGCACTGCCGCCCTTCAATGGCTTTGTCTCCGAGTGGCTGACCTTTCAGACCGCGCTGCAATCCTGGCAGTTGAGCGGCGGCGTGTTGCGCAGCCTGATCCCCGTGGCCGCCGCCATGCTGGCGCTGACCGGGGCTCTGGCGGCTGCCTGTTTCGTCAAGGTCTATGGTGTGGCTTTCCTGGGACAGGCCCGAACCCGGCGTGTCCGCCGGGCACGTCCGGTCACTTTCGGCATGCGTTCCGCCCAGGGGTTTCTGGCCCTGCTTTGCCTGTTGGCGGGGATCTTTCCCGCCTCCCTGCTGAAGTGGCTGAATGCCGTGCCGGATCAGTTGCTCGGCCGGGGCCTGAGCACCGCCACGGCCCATGGTTGGCTGTGGCTCACGCCGGTGGCCCCTGAGACAGCCAGCTACTCGGCACCCATCGTTGTGTTGGCGCTGGTGCTTCTATGGTGGGTCAGCGCGCTGTTGCTGCGCCGTGGGCGGGTTCGTCAGGTGCGGCGTTGTGATCCCTGGGATTGCGGTTTTACCGACGGCCTGCCAACAGCACGCATGCAATACACTGCCACGGCCTTCGCTCAGCCGATCCGGCGGGTCTTTGGCGTGCTGTTCCACATGGACGAAAGGGTGGAACGCGAAGGCGGTGGTATCCGTCACCAGTTGCATGTGGGAGACCGGGCCTGGGAGCTGTTCTATGTGCCAGTGGCCCGTCGAATCCAGGCCCTTTCCCGCCGGGTCACCCGTCTGCAAGGTGGGAACGTCCGCGTCTACCTGGGCTGGTCGCTCGGAACCCTGTTGGTGTTGCTATGGCTGATCTCATGACCGTCAATGCCTGGTTGCAGGTGCTCCTGCAGAGCGTCCTGTTTCTGCTGGGGGCGCCCCTGCTGGTGGCCTGGGTACGCCGGGTCAAGGCGCGTCTGCAAAACCGCCGGGGGGCGTCCTGGATCCAGCCTTACCGGGATCTCTACAAGCTCTTTGGCAAGGAAACGCTGGTTGCCCATACCGCTTCCGGCGTGTTCCGGGCCGCGCCTTACATGGTCTTTGCCAGCACCTTGCTGGCCTGTACCGTCGTTCCCCTCATTACGGTACGCCTGCCGTCGGCCGCGGTGGCCGATGTCATCGTGCTGGTGGGTTTTCTTGCTTTGGGCCGTTTCTTCCTGGCCTTGGCAGGCATGGATGTCGGCACGGCCTTCGGGGGCATGGGTTCCTCGCGGGAGATGTTGATCTCCGCCCTGGCCGAACCGGCCATGTTGCTGGCGGTTTTCACCCTGGCGATGACCGCGCACAGTACCAACCTGGCCAGTGTCATCGATCACCAACTGATCTCGGGTCTGATCCTGCGGCCATCCTATCTGTTTGCCCTGATGAGCCTGGTGTTGGTGGCGGTGGCCGAAACCGGGCGGATCCCCATCGACAATCCCACCACCCACCTGGAACTGACGATGATTCACGAGGCCATGATCCTCGAGTACAGTGGCCGCCATCTGGCGCTGATGGAGTGGGCTGCCCAGCTGAAACTGATGCTCTATGGTGTGCTGATTGTCAACGTCTTTCTGCCGTGGGGGATCGGCACCCAGCTCACGCTCCCGGCCCTGGCTACGGGTCTGTTGTTCGTGATCGGCAAGTTGCTGCTGCTGGGCGTGATCCTCGCCGTGGCTGAGACCGGGCTGGCCAAGATGCGCCTGTTCCGGGCACCGGCGTTTCTCAATCTCGCCCTGCTTCTGGCCCTGCTGGGCCTGTTGAGCCATGTGATCCTGGAGGCCGCGGCATGAATCTGGCGCAGCTGTCCCTGCTGGATCAGGCGGTCTTTGTGCTCGCCGCCCTGATCCTGTTTCTTTCCTTCACCCTGCTCGCTCAGTCCCGTCTGGTTGCGGGGATCCACGTGTTTGCCTGGCAGGGGGCCGTCCTGGCCGGCGCTACGGCCCTGGTGGCCGTCAACGGAGCTCATCACCTGTTCATTTCCGCGGGCCTGACCCTGTTGCTCAAGGCATTGCTGATCCCCTGGATGTTGCACCAGCAGGTGCGGAAGCTGGAACTGGAACGGCATGTGGAAACCCTGCCTCATGCCGCGCTGGTGCTGATGGGTGGTGCGGCCCTGGTGATCTTCAGTTACTGGGTGGTGGTGCCTATTGAACGTCTGGAACTGTTGGAGACCCGCAACATCATTTCCCTGAGCCTGGCAGTGATACTGCTCGGCCTACTCATCATGGTGACCCGCCGACAGGCGGTGACCCAGGTCATCGGCTTCATGTCGATGGAGAACGGCCTGTTCATGGCCGCAGTGGCTGCTACCCATGGCATGCCCCTGGTGGTGGAACTGGGCGTGGCCTTCGATGTCCTGGTGGCGGCGGTGTTGTTCGGGGTGTTCTTCCTGCACATCAGCGAGAGTATCGACTCCCTCGACACCGACCGGCTCAATCGCCTGGCCGCGCCGGAGGACGAGGAATGAACGCCCTCTTGCTGACCGTATTCATTCCTCTGGTTGGTGGCTTGTTGCTGGCTGTAGTGCGTCCCTTGCGCGTGGCGGGCTGGCTCAATCTGGCCTTCTGTCTGGCCAGCTTTATCGCCTCCCTGTTCCTGGCGGAACAGGTACTGCAACATGGAGAACTGGTCGGCTACACATTCCACGTGGATGCCTTCAATGTGTTTCTGGTGGTGCTGACCGCCTTCGTTGGTTTCACCACGGCCATCTTTTCGCCCCTATATGGCCCACGTCTGCCGGGAAGGCTGGGTGAGTGAACGCCGCATGCGTCTCTATCATGCCATGTTCCAGGGTTTTCTGTTCACCATGTTGCTGGCCCTCACTACTGACAATCTCGGGGTGCTCTGGATTTCCGTGGAAGGTGCAACTCTGACCACGGTGCTGCTAGTGAGTCTGTACCGCACTCCCGAGGCCGTGGAGGCGGCCTGGAAATATTTCATTCTCTGCGGCGTGGGCATTGCCTTGGCCCTGTTCGGTACGATGCTGGTCTATTTTGCCGCCCAGCATGCCCTGGCCGATCCGCGTCAGGGTCTGAGCTGGGTGGCGCTGTATGCCGAGTCCAGCCATCTGCATCCGGCGGTCATGGCCATCGCCTTTGTTTTTCTGCTGGTAGGTTACGGAACAAAGGTGGGGTTGGTGCCCCTGCACAACTGGTTGCCCGATGCCCATTCCGAGGGGCCCACACCCATGTCAGCGGTGCTCTCCGGATTGTTGCTCAATGTGGCTCTGTATGCCGTGGTGCGCTTCAAGATGTTGGTGGATGGCGCGTTGGCCAATACCGAAAACGCCGCGGTGGCCGGTCACCTGATGATGGGCTTCGGCCTGCTCTCGTTTCTGGTGGCTGGCCTGTTTCTTCACCGTCAGCGGGACATCAAGCGCATGTTCAGCTATTCCTCCATCGAGCACATGGGGATGATGACCTTCGCCTTCGGTATCGGTGGGCCTTTGGCCACTTTTGCCGCGCTGTTGCACATGCTGGTGCATTCCCTGACCAAGTCGGCCATCTTCGTCACCGTGGGGCATGTAAGTCACATCGCCGGCACCCAGGTCATCGAACAGATTCGGGGGATGATCCGCACCCAGCCGGCCGTGGGCTGGGGGCTTCTGCTCGGCGTGGCGGCGATCGCCGGTTTTCCGCCATTTGGCGTGTTTACCAGCGAGTTCCTGCTGCTCTCTGCCACCATGGACAGCTGGCCCTGGCTCACTTCCCTGTTGCTCTTCGGCCTGGTGGTGGCCTTTGCCGGCCTGTTCCGCCATCTGCATCCCATGGTCTATGGGAAGGCGCCGGAGGGCCAGCAGGCCGTGGACGCCAACATGCTGCCCGTGATGCTCCACCTGCTGCTGGTGCTGGCGCTCGGGATTGCGATTCCCGCCTTCCTGTCGCACTGGCTGGATCAGGCCACCTGGCTGATTGCCGGGAGTCATCTGTTATGAACCGTTTTGACTGGTTGCCTGCATTCATGAGGCGCCTGCGGGAGGCGAGGGTGCCGGTACGGCAGACGCAAGACGACCGCCTGCCTCCGGCAAAGGTACTGGACATCGATCCCGAGGATTGGGGGCGGGCCGGCCGGCAGGCGGCCAACTTCGGTTTCCGCTGGGCAGCCGTGTGGGCCGACCACCTTGATGAGACGCTTGCTGTTTTCAGCCTGTTCGAACATGCCGGGGACTATCTCGCGCTTCGTACCCAGGTGGATGTGGCCACGCCCTTGCTGCCTTCACATACCCCGTACTTCCCGGCCGACGATCGTCCCGAACGTCATGTGCAGGACATGTTCGGGATCGCCTTCAGCGACCATCCCGACGCCCGGCGCTGGATCCGTCATCAGGCCTGGGAAGAGGACGAATATCCCCTGCGCAGGGATTTTCTCGTCGCGGGCCGGGCCGGCGCGCAGTCAACACCACCCGATGATCACTATCCGTTCTTGCGCGCCCAGGGCGCGGGCGTCTATGAGATTCCGGTCGGGCCGGTGCATGCGGGCATCATCGAACCCGGTCATTTCCGTTTCCAGGCCGTGGGTGAAACCATCCTCAATCTGGAGGAACGGCTGGGTTATGTGCACAAGGGTATCGAGAAGATCGCGGTGGGCCGCGGGCCGGACGCACTGGCCCGTCTGGCGGGCCGTGTTTCCGGTGACAGCACCGTGGCCCACACTTGGGCCGCCTGTCAGGCCATGGAACGGGCTCTGAACTGTGAAGTGCCACCCCGCGCCCAGGTGTTGCGGGCGCTGTTCTCCGAACGGGAGCGGATCGCCAATCACCTGGGTAACATTGGCGCCATCTGCAACGACGTGGGCTTTGCCTTTGCCATCTACCAGTTCTCCCGCCTGCGCGAAGACTGGCAGCGCCGTAACCAGGAACTGTTCGGACACCGCTTCCTTATGGATCGGATCGTTCCCGGTGGCGTGGCCGTCGATCTCGCCCCCGAGGGTTCAGCGCTGCTGCGCGCAGATCAGCGCAGACTGGCCGGGGAACTGGATATGCTGTTCGACATTCTGGAGGATCACCCCTCGCTCGAGGATCGCCTGCTGACCACCGGCCGCCTGCTGCCGGAAACGGCCCGTCGCCTGGGTTGTCTGGGATATGTGGGCAAGGCCTCCGGGCAGGATTTCGACGTGCGACGGGATCATCCCTATCCGCCCTATGACCAGCTTACCGTCCCCGTTGCCGTGTTCGAGGAAGGCGACGTGGCCGCGCGCATGCGTGTGCGCATGCAGGAGATCCGGGATTCCCTGGTCCTGATCGATCATCTCCTTGACATGTTGCCGGAAGGTGAGACGCAACGGCCCTTGCCGACTGCGCAGGCCGACCGGGAAGGGCTGGGCATCGTGGAAGGCTGGCGGGGCGAGATCGTGTGCTATGTCCGCTTCGGCGAGGATGGCAGCGTGGCCCGCTACCATCCGCGGGATCCGAGCTGGCTCAACTGGCCGGCGCTGGAGCGGATCGTGCTGGAGAATATCGTCCCGGATTTTCCGGTCTGCAACAAGTCGGTCAATGGCTCCTATTCGGGCCAGGATCTGTAAGAGAGAGGCGCAGGCATGTTGAGAATCTTCAACCGCATCCGGGCTCACGGGGCTGTGACCGAACCGGCTCCGTCCCTGGCCGATCCCGAGCTTGAACGGGTGGGTATTGAAGTCCAGCGGATCATCGCGGCCCGCTACGCCGGCAGTCTGGCCATCCGCGAAGTGGACGCCGGTTCCTGCAACGGCTGCGAGCTGGAGATCCATGCCCTCAACAATCCCTATTACGATGTGGAGCGCTTCGGCGTGCATTTCGTCGCCTCGCCGCGGCATGCCGATGCGCTGCTGGTGACCGGACCTGTTTCCCGACACATGGAAAACGCCCTGCGCCGCACCTGGGAGGCGACGCCGGATCCGAAGTTCGTCATCGCCGCCGGGCAGTGTGCCTGTGATGGTGGCGAATTCGGCGTCTCCTATGCCAGTTGTGGTGCGGTGTCCAATGTGATCCCCGTGGATGTCCGGATCCCCGGCTGTCCGCCGGCACCCATCGATCTGTTGCGCGGCATTCTGGCGGCGCTCCGTTCGACCTAACCCCTCCATGAGATTGGGCCCGCACACGCCCTGGGTTATGGAAAACCCTGATGCGATGTTTTCACACGCTTTCTTCAGGCGCCCTGAAAAGCGGGCACGGAGGGCACGGAAATTGGGCCAATGACTAACCCGGATATTTCATAAATTGACGCGCGCCTTCGCTGGTCCTTTGTTTCCCAGGGAAATTTTGTTCAGTCGGGGGGATGAATCACTACACCGCTCCTCCACAAAACTCCCTTGGAAAACAAAATCCTGCGCGATCATCACGCGAATTTATGAAACATCCGGGCTAAGTCCTGAATTCGTGACTTTCGGGAGGGTTCGGCAGGCCTCGGAGTGAGTATGCAGCAAGGACGCTGTATCCAAGCCTACCGGGAAGGATTCACGGTGTCTCATCCAAAGGCCACGGCAAATCCTTGAACAATCAATATATTGCATGCAAACGTACGGAATTAGATTGGTATTCGGTCTTTAAACCATTCGCGGCGAGGGCGCCGTTCCAAGCGGCTTCGAAGGGCCGCTTGTGCGCTGCGAACGGGGTGTTTCTGCAGAAAAAGAGGCTGATGCTTTATGAAACATGAATGATGATGTATCATGCATCGGATTTTTTGGAGTGGTTACCTAACAATTGCACAAATTCAATGCTGTTGTCAAGCAGATCGGGGGGTATCCAGTGCAAAATGCATTGGAAGGCTGTTACCGGACCTCACCACATGTGAAGTCCGGAAAACAGCATGAAGGGAGACGAGAAGATGGCTTACAGGCATAAATAAAAAGGGCCTGAAAACTGAAAGATCCAGCAAAATACACCCCCTGTTATGCATCGAACAATTTACCGCTGTGCACCGTAAACTTCTCCAGCGCGCCGACTTTTTGACCCGGCTTCAGGGCATCCTGACGCCGACCATGAACGCAAATCCTACTGTGGAATCCGAGTTGTTGCATGAGCCGAACACCTTGAAAGAAGGCGGCCTGCATGCCACTTTCACGCGGCTGTTTGTGTCCCTTTCGGGACTTCACTTTTGGCGAGGTTCAGTAATAGACGTGTAACAGCCGACTTGTGCTGTATTTTTTACTCGAAAAACAGTGCCGAATTTATGCAACCCTTGGGTTTATAAAATGAGTGGGCTTGATTGATTTATCGAGGAAGAAGAATGCCAATTAAAGAATACCCAGAATGGCTACTACGACTATTCCCCGTTCTCACCTGGAAAGATCGGGTTAACAGTCGAACCCTGCGTGCCGATATTCTGTCCGGTATAACTGTTGCCATTGTTGTTATACCCCAGGCGGTGGCATTTGCATCCATTGCCGGAATGCCCCCTCAATACGGCCTGTATGCAGGCATGATCCCACCTATTGTGGCGGCATTCTTTGGTTCGTCCTGGCATCTGATGTCCGGTCCGACGACTGCTGCCTCTATCGTTTTATTCACATCCTTAAGTGCCTTCGCGGAACCTTTGAGTCCCAAATACGTCGAGCTGGCGTTGACCTTGACCTTTATGGTAGGTGTCATCGAACTGATGTTGGGAGTGGCTCGAATGGGGACCATTGTCAACTTCATTTCCCATTCCGTGGTAGTTGGTTTTACGACTGGAGCGGCTATTCTTATCGCCAGCAAACAACTGAGAAATTTTTTTGGTGTCTCCATACCGCGTGGGGGAAACCTCATTGATACGTTAAGTAACTTCTGGCAGCAGATACCGCATATTAATTATTATGTCCTCGCTGTCTCCCTGACGACGTTACTCAGCGGTCTACTGAGTCGACGCTTTTTTCCACGCATACCTCATCTTATTGTAGCCCTGTTATCGGGGACTTTTGTCAGTCTCGCGCTGAATCACTTTTACGGTGCGGATGTGACTCATATTGCGATGGTTGGCGCAATTCCGCAAACTTTGCCGCCTCTTTCGATGCCGGATCTTTCTCTTGAGACCATGAAGGACCTCGCCCCTGCAGCCGTCGCCATGACGCTGTTTGCGCTTACCGAGGCGGTTTCTATTGGTCGTGCCATAGGTATTCGTAGCGGACAGATGATTGATGGCAACCAGGAATTTATTGGTCAGGGGCTGTCGAATATTGCGGGCAGCTTCTTCTCTGCCTATGTTGCCACCGGATCATTTAACCGTAGCAGCCTGAATTATCAGGCCGGCGCAAAAACCCCGCTGAGCGCCATGCTCGCGGGCGCTCTCGAGATCGTAATTGTCCTCGCTATCGCGCCACTTGTAGCTTATTTGCCAAATGCTGCCATGGCAGGCATTCTTTTTATCGTTGCCTGGGGACTGATTGATATACCCAGCATTAAACACATCCTGGATTCCAATAACTCGGAACGTGCGATTTTCACTCTGACCTTCCTTGGCGCTCTGTTCCTCGATCTGGAATTTGCTATCCTTGCCGGTATTCTACTCTCGCTGATCCTTTACCTGATGCGTGTTTCGCGTCCCAATATCGTTACCCGCGTGCCAGATCCCACACTTCCAAACCGGAAATTTTCTGACGGTGGCGGCAGAATTCCTGAATGCCCACAATTGCATATCATGCGAATTGATGGTTCGTTGTTTTTTGGCTCAGTTCCTTATCTTCTGGAAGAATTCGCTCGCCTGGAAAGGCAGCATCCAGAACAAATTCATCTGGCCATTGTGGCTCAGGGTATTAGTTTTGCTGACCTTGCCGCGGCTGATGCACTGGCCAATGAGGCCGCAAAACGACTCGCCAGAGGTGGCGGATTGTACCTAATCAATGTAAAAAAAGGCTTGTGGGATTCACTCGAAAGTTGTCATGCTCTGGATAGAATCGATCCGAGACATATATTTCAGGGTAAATTGGCGGCGATACATGCCATCTTCCAGAAACTTGATAAGACTATCTGCCAAACCTGTACTGTACGGATTTTCCGTGAATGCGCGTCAGTGAAATTTATTGGTGTTGGCAACTCACGGGAAACGACAAGATCCACACCTGCGCTCACACAACAGGCCGATCATTAAGGTATTGAGGGGCGCACCGCCACGGGGATGTGGCGGTTATGACTCTGTACAATGAATGCGTATTAGCACTGTTCTGCCTTGGCCTTTTACTTGATTACGGCCAGAAAATCCGTTGCCATCGCCTGATAGATGGGTTTTGGACAGACCAGTTTGGAAACAGCTACAGCAACCAGAGAAGTTGCCATTAACGGCAGTAACAGTTGATTGTCATTGGTCATCTCCATCACGATAATCACTGCCGTAATCGGGGTTTGCACTACACCGCTAAAATAGCCCACCATGGCCAGCAAGCCAATGGCAACCGCAGGTGCGTCAGGAAACAGGCCACTCAGGTTATAGCCCAGCCCAGCGCCCACCGATAAACTGGGGGCAAATATGCCACCCGGGATACCACTGAGATAAGAAAATATTGTGGCAAAGAACTTAAGCGGCGCGTACCACGGGCTGGCCTGCTCAGTTTCCTGAAGCACGCCGCGCGCCGCCTAATAACCCGTTCCCCATGTGGTATTGTGAGACAGCACGCCGATAACAGCCACAGCAAGTCCACACCCCAGTGCAATCAGATAGGGATGCTTGGAACGAAAAGGTTTCAGTAATCGACCACCAACGATAAGTAGTGTCGAAAATAGCCCTCCTGCAGCGCCGCCGATAATCCCGCAAACCAGAATGGCTGGTACCGTATGGTACGGATTCATCTGTACAGAATAGGTACCAAAATAGGTATAGTTCCCTTGAATCATCAGGGACGTCATACCTGCCAAAATTACTGCCACCATCAGGCTTCCGGTAATTCTCTCCTCAAAACTGCGACTCATTTCCTCAATAGCAAACATTACGCCGGCCAGAGGTGTATTAAAGGCCGCCGCCAGTCCCGCCGCGCCACCTGCTAGAATAAGACCTTTACGCACATGATGGATGGGAAAATTCGCCACTCGATGAAGTGAATACATGATAGAGGCGGCGATGTGTACCGTCGGTCCTTCGCGTCCGATGGAAGCACCACACAATAAACCAAGAACAATAGCGATCCCTTTGCCGATGGCAATACGTAGTGATAATACGGCACTGCGATCTGCATGTTCCTTAAGCTCCATCGCGGCAATTGCCTGAGGGATACCGCTACCTTCACCGCCAGGGAATAAACTACGTGTTGCCCACGTGATCACTAACAGCCCCGCGGGTGTTAGGACAAAGGGCAGCCAAAACCAGTGTTCCGCCCAGTCATGGAAATAAGCATCTACTCTACTACTGGCCAGTGCCAGCAAGATGGCACTTATGCCAACCAGTGCTGCACCACTCCAGAAAAAGAATCGGGTTCGCCAGACAGAAATTGAACGGGCTTGTTTAACTATTCGTCTGATATTGCGCCTGTAAGGCATAATGTGCAGTTCCTCCGAAAATAAAGCAGGGGAAACCCAGCTTGTTTACATTAGCCGTTGTATGTGGTGGATCCGAATTCTACCGTATTGGTACAGACGCAGCGTAGGTCAATCATTGCATAAATTGTGACGACAATACGCTAGGGTTGCCCGTTTCGAGGTATATCGATCATCCAGCAATTCGGATTCAACAGTGGGATTTGCGCTTTTGTCAGCGTCAGGCAGTCCTGATGAAGCTGGGTCAGGTCGTCAGCGCGCTAGATCAGTTTGCGGTACACGGTGGCAAGTTGCTCAAGGCACCACAGTGATTTGCGGTGGAGAATTCTACCAATTTTGCCTGCGTTTTCCTAATCATTGCATAAATTTTCGGCGCAGAAACGCTTTTGCTCCTTTATTAACCGTTTCAGAATAGTCTGGACCGTTTTCGTTGAGAAGCCAAGCGGGTGGACC
>Ga0114931_10007123_pt1 | contig 13683 bp, 15 predicted proteins | sample 2SBtaG_FD_89579 | JGI IMG/M metagenome (GOLD analysis project Ga0114931, IMG submission 89579) | Deep subsurface microbial communities from Kolumbo volcano to uncover new lineages of life (NeLLi) - 2SBTROV14_V59a metaG | ecosystem: Environmental > Aquatic > Marine > Volcanic | place: Kolumbo...
ATACTAAAGATATGCCTGAGAGTTTTGTTACTAGCCGAGGTCTATGGTTAGGCGGTCTGGAAACAGGTAAAAATAAAGGTGAAAAGGTTGATACATATAACCGACATATTTATATACAGGGTACAGATGAAGAGGGGTTGATTGGCAGAAAGGCATCACATGGCAGTATTCGTATGTATAATAAGGATATTATAAAAGCTTTCGATAAACTCTCTGTAGGTTCTTTGGTGTATATTGGACGTTAATGGGAGTGAAGAATAAATATTCCAAAGTCACAAATGTTTGTATATGCCAGAAGAAGCAACATCTCACAACCTAAGAGCTTGCCCCGATTGTGATTTATTACAAGCGTTGCCAACGCTACAAATAGGACAAGCAGCACATTGTTTGCGATGTGGATGTACGCTGATAAAAATAAGAAGAGATTCTTTAAACCGTAGTTTAGCATTTGCGATAACAGGGGTGTTTTTATTTATATTGGCTAATCTATTCCCTTTTCTTAGTTTGACTGCCTTGGGTATACATCAAGATAGCACCTTGTTTTCTGCCAGTGTTGCTTTGTATCAAGCAGACCGTCCTTTGCTGGCTTTTATTATTTTCTTAACCACAATTCTATTTCCCTTATTGAGTTTGACAGGGATGGTCGTTGTATTGCTCTCGGTGAAAATAAATCGGGTTAACCGTGGTTTCATCGCCCCTCTTTTTCGCTTTTTAATGAGTACCGATGCATGGGGTATGTTAGAGATCTTTATGTTGGCTGTATTGGTAGCGGTAGTTAAGTTGGGTGATCTTGCCGACATTATTCTGGGACCATCTATGTATGCTTTTGTTACTTTGATTGGGGTAATGACAATGATGAGCTTGTCATTAGATCCAGAAGACGTATGGAAGCGATTACGGAATTGCACGATATGAAAATACAGGAGGGGATATCAACAGCACGACAAGTAGGGCTGATCTCCTGCCATTTTTGTCATAGCCTTTCCCGCTATCCTGATGAGATGGCTGAAAAAAGCCAATTACACTGTCCTTGCTGTAAGTCTACGTTGCATTCTCGTATTCCTAATAGCTTTAACAAAACGATGGCTTTATTACTGGCTGCTTTTTTCCTTTATATTCCCGCCAATATATTGCCGGTAATGACGGTCGTATATCAAGGTTCAGGCGAGCCGGATACAATAATGGGTGGTGTTATTCACTTGTTAGAAGGTGGCATGTGGCCATTAGCCTTAATTGTATTTGTTGCCAGTATTGTTGTGCCAGTCATAAAAATAGCGGTACTTTTTGGTCTGTTGTTAAGTATTTATTGGAATGCTCAATGGAACCCGCGTGAACGAACAAGACTCTACCGTGCAATGGAGTTTATTGGCCGATGGTCAATGGTGGATATTTTTGTTATCGGCATAATGGTTGCTCTTGTTCAATTTGGTAACAATGCGTCTATTTTCCCTGGTATTGGTGCTCTTTCTTTTGCAGCGGTGGTGGTTTTGACCATGTTTGCTACGCATGTCTTTGATCCACGGTTAATATGGGATAACCTGATTAAGCGTTCTGATCTAAAAGTAAATAATAATGAGTGAAAAAATAATTAAAAATTATCCTGTTGCTGAAATAAAGAAACAGCCTTTTGTTCCCTTAGTTTGGTTGATTCCCTTGGTAGCCGTTATTGTGACGGGGTGGCTAGTGTATAAGCACTACCAAGATAAGGGACCAACAGTCATTATTGATTTTGAAAATGCCAGAGGGATAGAGGTTAAGCGAACACATATTCGTTATAAAGATGTGGATGTAGGAAAAGTAACCGATATCAAGCTCGTTCGCCGAGCAGGAGCAACGGATACGGGAGAAAATTTAGTACAGGATCGAGCTTTGGTGACAGCAGAGCTAAAATCATTTATGTACGACTATCTTGGTGAAGAAACGGTATTTTGGGTAGTACGCCCACGCGTGTCGATGGGTGAAATTAGTGGTTTATCGACACTATTCAGTGGTTTCTACATTGAAATGGATCCCGGTACTAAGAAAAATGGTAAAAAAGAGATATACCAAGGTTTAGATAAACCACCCAAAGTTACCTCACGTGATCGAGGCACCGTGATTACTCTCAACTCAGAGAAATTAGGCTCTTTGATTGAAGGATCTCCTGTTTATTATCATCAGCTGAAAGTAGGTGAAGTACTGGATAGCCAGTTAAATATTGATACGGACAGTGTTGATATTAGCATCTATATCCAAGATAAATATAAGCATAAAGTGAGGTCAAACACTCGCTTCTGGAATGTTAGCGGTGTTGATGTTGAAGTAACGCCTTCAGGTGGTGTGGTGGCAAAAATGGAATCTGTGGCTGCACTTGTCCTTGGAGGCATTGCATTTGAAACGCCCAAAGAAGCTAACAAAAGTAAAGAGCTGTCAGGGGATACCGCATTTCATCTTTATGAATCCTATAAAGCCGCCAAAGAAGACAGTTCAGGTGATAATAAATTGTATTATGTCATGCACTTTGACGATACATTATTTGGCTTGGTGAAGGGGTCTACAGTTGAATACCAAGGCGTACAAATTGGTAAAGTTGAAGATATTGTATTGCATGTAGACAATGATAAAAGTGATGTCCACACCGTTGTTAAAGTTTCTATTTTTGTAGATAAACTATCGAATCTTGGCGATAAAATTGAAGTGGAAGAGATGTTAGGAAAGCTGGTGGCGAAGGGCTTACATGGCCAGCTACAAACATCTAGCTTGCTAACGGGTTCGCAATACATTGCTTTAATTTATCCCGATAAAAAAACTTCTGGAATGAAGTTAAATAAAACACAAGATAGCAATATGGCACTTTTCCCAACAACTGCGGCGGCTAGCTCGATTCTTAATTTTGATGCCTCAGAGTTGACAGGAGAGCTGACAAAAACAGTACAAGAAGTTCGAAAAGTTGTTAAGTCTAAAGATGTAAAGCAAATCATTGCAGAAACAGGCAAGCTAGCGAAAAATATCCGTGCTATCACTCAAGGGCTGAATGAAAAAGGTGTTTCTGGTGAGCTTGTCAATTTGTTAAGTGAATCACGGTTAGCGATTGTTGAAATTCAAAAAGTAGCAAAAACGACGCAGTCTACCATCAACAAATCCCTAGGAAATGACTCTGCCTTGCAATACAAGTTAGAAATAATGCTGGATGATCTCAGCGAAACAGCCAATTCGTTCTCTGTTTTAGCTGATACCTTACAACGCAAACCTAATTCAGTGTTGTTTGGCAAATGATAAGGAAATAAATATGCTAAAAATAATAACGCCCTTTTTACTGATTGTGTTATCAACATTGCTAAGTTCATGCTCTATTGGTAAAACATCAAGCAGGTTTTACTCTATTGCACCCTTGGCAGTGCAAACATCTCATGCTCGACCTAACTTAAGTCTTGGTGTTGGACCTATTCAAATTCCGCGTTTGCTTCGTAGACCTCAGTTGATTGTTCGTAAAAGCCCCACTGAAATAGATTTAGTTGAGGAGCATCAATGGGGTGGTTCCTTACGTGAAGATTTAAGTAATGCTTTTACTGATAATTTGGCTATTTTATTAGGAACGGAACATGTTGAAACTTATCCATGGAAGCACAACACTAAACCAACCTATCAAGTACGAATCAATATTGAGCAGCTAGATGGTGATTTGGGTAAAACGGTCACACTAAAAGCTCGTTGGCGTTTATTGCAGAATAATAGAGTAATAAAAGTAAAACACCCGACTATTCAGGTGGCTGTTAAGGGCAAAGATTACAATGCTTATGTCAAAGCACAAAGCGAAGTAATTTATCGCTTGTCGCAGGAAATTGCAGGAAGTATTTAGAAGATTTTTAGTTCTCAAACAAGCTTCTGGTTCACAATTAGGTCTTATTGTTTTGGGGAAGCAATATTATGAATGAAGAATATTTAGATGGAGCAGATACGTTTAACTTATTAGGCGATGTTGGTGCTCCATTTGTACTTGGCTTAGCCGTTGGCTACTTTGCTAAAAAGACAATAAAGATAGCTTTATTTCTGGGTGGAATGGCGGTCGTACTACTTTTTGTGACAGAGTATTACGGTATGACTGATGTGAGTGATGAAGGCTTAAAGCATGTTACTGATGTTGCCACAGGTGCAGTCAAACAATCCGGTAGCTTTTTAGTTGACCGCCTTTCACATATTACAGGTAAAGGTTTGAGTGCTGTGGCTGGTTTTTTTGTGGGTTTGAAAGTTGGGTAGTACTTTGTGCTAGACTCGTCTCCCCAATCATTCTACCGAAATACTTATGCAACAAGATAGCCTTCATCGATTCCTTATCGAAAATACCGATGTCCGTGGGGAGCGGGTTCACTTAGATCAAACATGGCAGCAACTGTTAGCTTGTGCAGATTACCCTGCCCCTGTAAAAAAAGTGTTGGGTGAAGCCTTAGCGGCAGCACTGTTACTCTCTGCAACATTAAAATATAACGGTAGTTTGTCGCTACAAATTAATGGTGCTGGTGCAGTAAACTTGCTTTTAATACAAGCAAGTTCTGCGGGCACGGTGCGTGGTTTAGCCCGTTGGAAGCACATTCCTCAAGGCGATAGTTTGCCTGATATATTTGGTGAAGGTCATTTAGTCATCACTATTGAACCAAATGATGGGGGTGAGCGTTATCAAGGTATTGTTGATTTACAAGAAGATTCCTTAACAGATGCTTTAGCTGTTTATTTTGAGCAATCTGAACAATTAAAAACCCGCTTATGGCTGGCGGTAGATGACAATTCTGCGGCAGGTATTTTACTTCAGCGTTTACCTAATGATGATAGTGATGATGAGGGCTGGAACCGTAGCGTTAGCCTTGCTGAGACATTAAGCTCTGATGAGCTACTTAGTTTAGATGCTGAAACAGTGTTATATCGTCTCTTTCATGAAGAACAATTACGTTTATTTGATGCAGAAAGTATTAAGTTTCAGTGTACTTGTTCGCAGGAAAAAATTGAGGGAATGGTGGCTTCGCTAGGTCAGCAAGAAGCAGAAAACATGTTAAAAGAGCATGATGAAATTGCCATAGATTGTGAGTTTTGTAATCAGCACTATCAACTAGATGGCATCGATATTAAACGTATTTTTGCTGAAAATATGGCAAATGTAAGCAAGACGATACACTAGGTGGAATACTAATATGCGAGTTCTTATTGTCTATGCTCACCCCAATCCTGATAGCTTCAACCATGCGATGTTGGAAAAAATGAGCTTTGGCTTACAGGAAGAGGGGCATCAAGTTCGTATAAAAGATTTATATGCCGAAAAATTTGACCCTGTACTACATGCTTCTGACTTGAGTATGCTGCAAGAAAATAAAGTACCAGAAAGTATTTTACTGGAGCAAGAGGCGTTACGGTGGGCAGAAGGTCTGGTGTTTATCTATCCTTATGGTGGTTTGGTCGTCCTGCTATTTTGAAAGGTTGGTTTGATAAGGTACTAACAAATGGTTTTGCATTTCAATATGGTGATGAGGGTCTACGGGGAATGTTGCATCATCGCAGGGCACTTGTTTTGATTACGGCAGGTGGCACAGAAGAATTCTTTAAGAAGAATAATGCAGAACCTCTAGTGCATCGTCCAATGACTGATGGAACTTTGTCTTTTTGTGGTATTGACGATGTTCATCATCATATCTATTACGATATTGCAGGAATGACAGCCGCTGCTCGGCAAGATGTGTTGGTAGACGTTGCTGCTATGGGACGGCATTTTAACGAGTGATTATATTAAACTATAAGCTCTATGGTGTATTAGATCATTCTCCGCCCGTTGTTATGTTACATGGCTTGCTAGGCAGCCTTGATAACTGGAATAGTCAGGCAAAAAAGTTATCATCTTATCGTTCTGTTATTAGTGTTGACTTGCGTAATCATGGTGATTCTCCACATGTGAAAGGCATGTCTTACCGTGAAATGGCAGAAGATATTATCACGCTACTGTCTTATCTAAATATTAAACACTGTTATTTAATGGGTCACTCTATGGGTGGCAAAGTTGCCATGACTTTGGCACTTAATTTTCCTGAAATTGTTAATAAGTTATTAGTCGTTGATATTGCCCCCAAGGCCTACAAACCACGTCACTTGAGAATATTGCAAGGCATGTCATCTCTGCCATTGAGTGAAATAAAAACACGCAAAGAAGCTGATATTTGCTTAAGCGATTGGATATCAACATCGGTTGAGCGTGGTTTTTTATTAAAAAATCTCAAATATAGTCAGAATGGTTTTTATTGGCAGTGTGATTTGGCTGAAATTACTAAAAACTATCTAAAAATATCAGGCTTTTCTGTTAAAAAAGGTAGTACCTATTTAAAAGAAACTTTATTTATTGTTGGTGGACAATCTGATTATATTCAGCCAGAAGACAGTCAGTTAATACAACAATACTTTCCTGTAGCGAATATTCAGGTACTAAAGCAGGCAGGACATTTACCGCATGTAGAAGATGTTGATAATTTTTATCATAGAATGAAAAAGTTCTTTCTGTAGTTTTCAATACAAAAAATTAATAGAGGTGCCTATGTCCAGTTGTCTGTATTTTTAGGCAGTTTGTCATGAATGCGGTAATCTTCTCTCAGCTGAAGCACTGATGCTTGCTTCGCACAAAATAGTTAAAAATTAATAAAAATAACGATAATACTATGATAAATATAAAAAAAATTATCCAGTTTCTGGTGCTTTCTGGTGCTGTGTTTCTACTTCCTTCTGCCAATCTTAGTGCAGATACCTACGTGTATCAAAAAGCAGATGGTTTAACGCTACTAACCGATAAGAAAGTGAGTAAGAGAGGTTATCAATTAAAGCGTATTTACAAAGAAAAGCATTATAAAAAGAAAAGCTCTCGCAATAAAAAATCAAGTAGATCGAGAAAAAACCGTATCGGTTGTGGAAAACTATCTGCGGAAGTAATCGATAGAAAAACAAGACCTTATCTCAGTAAAATTAAAAAGTATTCTAAAGAGTATGGTGTGGAAGAAAATCTTGTGCGAGCCATTATACGTCAAGAGTCCTGTTTTAAGCCAAAAGCAAAATCTCGTGTTGGGGCAATGGGGCTGATGCAATTGATGCCAAAAACGGCAGAGCATTTAGGTATAAATAACGCATGGAATCCAGATCAAAATATTCGTGGTGGCGTAAAGTATATTAGTCGCCAATTAAAGCGTTTTCGTGGTAACAAAGAATATGCATTGGCTGCTTATAATGCAGGTCCTGGTGCAGTGCTAAAACACGATGGGATTCCGCCATACCGTGAAACACAAAACTATGTTGGTAGTATTATGGAAGAATATGCACGTTTACAAAAACACCGTTCTGCAATAAAGCATAGCAGTCTGTCGCAAAAATCCCAGTTGCCTGATGATTTTCATATATTTTGGGGAAAGAAGTAATAGGAGTAGGAGCTTGTCTTAAGCCTCTATTCATAAGAATAAGCATAGGATCAAAACGAAGAGTCGCTTGCCATAATTAAAAATTCACCTCATAAAAATAAAAAGAAAGCAATAAAATGAATAATTCCGATGTAGATACACTTGATAATATTCCCGTAGGTTTAACTGTCATGGTTATTGATGACAGCAAGACAATTCGCCGTACGGCAGAAATTTTGCTATCTGAGCAAGGGTGTAAGGTACTGCTTGCTAATGACGGCTTTGAATCATTAGCAATTATTGCCAATGATCGTCCAGATATGATTTTTGTTGATATTATGATGCCAAGGTTAGATGGCTATCAGACCTGTGCCTTAATCAAAGGGCATCCAGAATATCGAGATATTCCTGTTGTTATGCTTTCCAGTAAAGACAGTATTTTTGATATGGCTCGTGGTCGCTTGGCAGGATCAGAAAGTTATATTACTAAGCCGTTTACACGCAATGACTTGATGACTGCAATCCAAGAACACGTTAAGACTTTAGATAATAAAAAAGAAGATGAAAGTAAAAAAGATAACGATGATGGTATGGATTTTGAACTTGATGATTTTGAAGAACTAGAAATGACGCTGTAAGTGAGCTGAGGATTTAGCGATGTCGCATATCCTAATTGTAGATGACTCCCCCACAGAAACGTATGTCCTTAAATCTATCTTTGAAAAGCAGGGTTATCAAGTGAGTGAAGCATGTAATGGTCAAGAAGGTATTGCCGTTGCTGAGGTGCAAAACCCTGACTTGATTATCATGGATTTAGTTATGCCAGGCGTGAATGGCTTTCAGGCAACGCGTGAGTTAAAGAACAACAATAATACGAGTCATATACCTGTCATTATCTATTCCTCCAAAGATCAAGTAACTGATCGAATGTGGGCAATGCGACAGGGAGCAGTCGCTTATATGGTGAAACCGATACCTAAGAATCAGCTTTTATCTATTATTAAAAAACACTTGCCAACGGCTGTAAGCTAATGGCAACACCTTATGAACTACTATTGGGCATGTCTTTGTTGCGTGAAAAAAAACGTATTCAGCACAGCGAAGAAAATGCAGAGTCGGAGGGAAATAGCTTTTTACAAGTGAATGTGGCAAATCATGACGTATTTATTCGACAGAATGATATAGAAGAAATTGTTCCCGCTACGTTAATTACAAAAATCCCAGATACACAAGCATGGTTCAAAGGTCTGACGAGTTACAGAGGAAACTTGTTGCCGCTAATTGATTTATCTGCTTTGTTGAGCGGTAAAAGTTTCAGTGATCGACGCAACAACGAGGTGCGAATTTTAGTGATTCAAGCCTTGGATAGTTTTTTAGGCTTATATGTACAAAAAGTAGAAGGTATTCAGCACCACTGGTTACATAAACCAAAAGAACAAAATAATAACGACCAAACAAAAGGAATAATCCCTTATTGTCACCGCTACCAAAAGCAAAATGAAGAGAAAGTTTCTGTGCTTGCAGTAGATGAAATAATGCAAAACAGGGATTTCCTAAATATATCTGTTTAGAAAGCTCTGATCAGGGCTTCCTTTAGCTAAGAAGAATAATAATGTCCACAACACATAATAATGAATCACAAGGAGGCTTGTTTTGGCTGCCGATTACGATGCTTATCGTATTTATCGGCTGTATGGTTGTGGCTTTTGAATATGCAGCAATTGAGAGTGCTAAAACACAACGCTACTTATCAATTCTCTCCGAGCAAAGTCTACTCTCCCAGCAAATTGCAGCGAGTACGTCCCAATCTGTCCTGTTAGATGGAGATAAGTCATTTGCTTACATAGAAGAATTGCGTGATAAATTTTATAGTAATTTAAATCTAATGGATGAGATTGACCCTGCTCTTTCTCAAAACTACCAAGCAGAAACGGCTTTGCTTAGAAAAGAATGGAAGGTCTATCGAGAGAAAATCGATATGATTTTGTTTGGGCAAAAAATTATTTCTGATACTAAATCACATGCGGAAAGCATTAATAAGCTGATTCCCAGTCTACAAAAGCAATCAGAAAGAATCACCCGACGTTTATTAAATGAGAATCTACCAGCCAAGCAAATTATTATGGTTGATCGACAATCTATGTTGATTCAACGTATCGATAATAATTTAAATAGAGTGCTTAGCGGTGATAAGAATGTTGAAGAAGCTGCTAAGCAATTTGCATCGGATGCACAAGAATTTGGGCAGGTTATCAATGCATTATTAAAAGGCGATAGCAGTAAGAATATTGTTGCTGTTCAACAAAAATCAGCTCAGCGATTGTTGAAAGAAACAGCAACTTCATTTCGTAATGTGAGTGAAACAATCAGCACAATATTGGATGTGGCTCCTGCATTAAATAAATTATCCAATGCATCCTTTTCAATTGAGACTCAGTCACGCATTCTGCTACGAGCTATTTTAGGCTTAAAAGATCAGCTGAAAGAAAGAGAAAAAGAGAATGCTCTGTATAACTTAGGAGGCTTTATTTTTGGAGCTTTGGCTTTATTAACAGCGATTTTATTGGGCTACCTTCTATTTAAACAAGCTCGTAAGCGTTTAAAACTAGCGAGCAAACAACATGAAAAGCAGCAGGCTGCAATCGTTCAGCTACTTGAAGAAATGAATACCTTGGCAGAAGGTGATCTCACGATTAGAGCGACTGTGACAGAAAGTATTACAGGAGCGATTGCCGATTCTGTCAACTATGCTGTTGAAGCTTTGCGTATATTAGTCACTAAAATTAATAATACATCGGGCGAGTTAACCCGTTATGCAAGCAAGGCAGATAAAAATATTCAGCTATTGTCAGTATCCAGTCAGCAACAAAAGAAAAAAATTGATGACTCGTCTGAGTCTATTTCTGTTTTGATTGATTCAATCAAAAAAGTCTCAAGGAATGCCAGTAGCTCAGCAGAAGTTGCTCAAAAATCATTAGAGATTTCTCATGCTGGAGCCGCAACAGTACGAGACACTATTACGGGAATGAGTGCAATTCGTGAACAAATACAAAGTACATCAAAACGTATTAAGCGGTTAAGTGAAAGCTCACAAGAGATTGGTAAAATAGTTCACTTGATGAATGACATTGCCGAACAAACGAATGTATTGGCTCTGAATGCGGCAATACAAGCATCCGCAGCAAAAACACAAAATAATAGTCAAAATTTCTCAGCTTTATCTGATGAAGTTCAACAGCTTTCTTTGGATGCTTCAGAAGCAACACGCAAAATAGAGGTGCTGGTTAAAGCAATATTAGCGGATACAGAAGAAGCCGTGGTATCAATGGAGCTGACTACCACCAATGTTGTGGAAGGCACACGAAATGCTGAAAATGCTAAAGGCTCTCTTAATGAAATTGAAAGTGTTTCTACGCAATTAGCAGAGCTTATTGCAAACATTTCGACAACCTCAATGAGCCAGTCAGATGCGGCAGAGCAAATTGCAGAGGCGATTGAGTCCATCCAAGACATTACACAAGAAACATCCGATCAGGTTGAAGAAACAACGCAGCATATTGGCGATCTAACAAAAACAACCGCAGAACTGCGTGAATCAATTTATGGTTTTGTGTTGCCACATGAGGCCTCAAAAAACCAAGAAAATAACAAAAATTTAGAGCAATCAGGTGATATATGATTTCAAATAAAGCCAGCTTAGTAACCCGTTTAGGGTGGGTTATCAAAGATATTGAACAACTAATAGCTCAAGCAAGAACAGCGTTTGATAACTACATTCAAAATGAAACTAGTAAACATTCTGATGATGAATATAAAGCTGCCTTGCAGGAAAGCTCCGAATTAATGGAGCAAATACAAGGTTCTCTAGATTTAGTGGGTGCGGATGGAGCATTGATGTTGGCAAGAGAAATGAGCTTGCTAATTAAAGCTGTGCAAAATAATGAAACGAGTAAAATAGCAGAAGCTAAGCAAGCACTGGTGGATGCCCTGATACGCTTGCCTGATTACTTAAAGCACCTTGAAGAAGGTTATGCGGATTTGCCCGTTATTATTTTACCACTACTTAATGATTTACGTGCAGCAAGAGAAGCTGAGTTACTCTCTGAGCATTTGGTTTTTCTTCCTGATAGTGATGCTATCAATAATGACGATATTGGTACTAGCGAATATATCCCTTTGAGTGCCGAAAATTTACAGAAAGCCTGTGTGCGTTTACGTTACCACTTTCAAAAATCCTTATTGGAGTGGTATAAGGAAGCAGATCAGCAGCAAGGTTTGCAAACCTTGCAACGAGTTAGTAAAAACATAATTCGTTTAAATGAAAATATTCGTTTACGTTCTTTATGGTGGATTGTCATTGCTCTAGCTGAAGCATTAGAAAAAGGGAAATTAGAGAGCAGCATTACAGTAAAACTATTAATGGGACGCATGGAACGTGAGCTTCGACAGTTCGGCGAGTTACAAGAAGAGAGCTACAAGCAAACGGTTCCTGATGAATTAATTAAAAACTTGCTCTATTACGTAGGTTTGGCTGAAAAAGGTAGCGAAACACTGGATGCTGTAAAGTCAGCTTACTTATTGGATTTGTATTTACCCCAAGGGGAAACGCTGGAAGAACTAAGAGAATATTATAATGCTCCAGGGCGTGAGCTATGGCGGGCTGTAGCGGATTCCTTAAATGAAAATATTGCACAAATCATCAAGAATATCGAAGCTATTGATACAGCAGAAGCCGCTCAAGTGCAATTAATGCCTGTGGCTGAGAAAATCGACAAAGTAACTGGAACATTGAACGTTATTGGTTTAAGCCAAGCGGTAAATATTACCCATACTCTTGCAGAAAATATTACAAAAAATGCAGAGAAAGATAAGCATTTAAGTAGCGAAGCTAGCTTGCAGATGGCAGAAGATTTATTGAACCTGCAAAAAGTATTAGATGAGTATGCAAAAACAGGAGAAGACATTACGGATGAAGTATTCTCCAATAATATGTCTCCTAATGCAGAAACGATCAGCCAAACCCAGACTGCAATTATTGAAGAACTTCAATCGGCACAAGAAACATTAACCGAGTTTGTTAAAAATGAATCTGCTTTCTTCCAGCTCGATGCTTCACTGCAAAGTCTTACTAATGCTAAAGGAGCTTTAATTCTTTTATCTTATGCTGATTTTATACGACTGATAGATGCTATCATTCTTTACCTGCAAGACGATAATAAAGCAGAAAAACGTTTGCCTTCTAAGCAAGAACAGATACACCTTGCCGATGCGATTGCGGTATTGGAAACTAGCGTTAAAACAGCCCAGCAAAATGAAGATTATACGCAAGTATTGTGGAGTGGTTATGATGCGGTTAAGAAGCTAGGTGAGCTTTCTGCCCTGCCTACTTTAATTGAAGATGAAAAGCTAGAAGATATTAAACGGTTGCTGGAAAAAAAAAAAAAGAAGTTTCAGAAAACACCACCGCCGATATTGAAGAAAATCAAGCAACTGTAAATGAAGCTGCCTTAGAAGAGCCTATTGAAAATTTAACTAATAATGTTCAACAGGACTTATCTAAGCCGACTACTTTAGATAATGAGAGTGCTGAAGATCGTCAGTCTCCAGCTTCTTTATTAATAAGTGATCCTGAGACGCTTGCAATATTTACTGAAGAGTACCAAGAAGAAACCCAAAATATCCAAGCAAAATTAAAAGCGTGGAAAAAGAACTACGCTGACCAATCCGCATTGGAGGACATTCGTCGCTCCTATCATACACTCAAAGGCAGTGGTCGAATCATGGGAGCGACAGCTTTAGGTGATTATGCATGGGCTTATGAAGACTTATTAAATCGTACCCTCAGTAATGACGTTGCTATATCTACAGCGTTGCTGTCTTATATTGAAACCTCTGCTCAATTTCTAATAGAAAATCAACAGCAATTTCTAGTTGATAATTATTGGGATAAAAGCTCATTTAGTGAGTTTACTGATAATGTTGCAGAAGATGTTGCCGTTGTGGACGACTCAAATTCGACTAGTGAAATTCTTCAGACAGCTGATACCTTGTTAGCGAGTGAGTCTTTAACAGAAGAACCAATACAAGCATTGGAGATAGATTCATTAGATTCTGCAAAAGATGAGGCGAAATCACTAGATATAGAGGAAAAGCTTCCGACGATAGATACATCTAGCGAAAATATTGAAGAAACAGAAACAGAAACAGAAACAGAAACAGAAACAGAAACAGAAACAGAAACAGAAACAGAAACAGAAACAGAAACAGAAACAGAAACAGAAACAGAAAC
>Ga0114931_10007124_pt1 | contig 13683 bp, 16 predicted proteins | sample 2SBtaG_FD_89579 | JGI IMG/M metagenome (GOLD analysis project Ga0114931, IMG submission 89579) | Deep subsurface microbial communities from Kolumbo volcano to uncover new lineages of life (NeLLi) - 2SBTROV14_V59a metaG | ecosystem: Environmental > Aquatic > Marine > Volcanic | place: Kolumbo...
CCCTGAATACTTAAACAAAATTGGTAAAGTTGATTTGTGGCATGACCGTACTGTTCTTCATTTCTTAACCGATGACGAACAAAAACAAGGTTATCTTTCAACATTAAAACATCTTGTAAAAGTAGGAGGTTTTGTTATTATTGCTGTCTTTTCACTGGATGGTGTTAAAAAATGCAGCGGGCTTGACGTTGTTAATTATAATCATAAAATGATTGCTGACTTTCTTGGAAAGGGATTTGAGCTGATTGAATATTTTCCGTATTTATACATACAACCTTCCGGGGGCGAAAGACCTTATGTTTACACTTTGTTCAAAAGAATCTCTTAATAATTAACGATTATGAAAGGATAAATGATGGATCTATTTGAAGAGATTAAATCTTTAAAAAAACATCTTCACTACTTAAAAGGACAAATTGAAGGTGTTGAGAAAATGATCGATAAAGGGGAAAGTATTAATGACACATACATTCAATTCAAAGCACTGCAAGGAACTTTGGATAAAGCGTCTTATTTATTATTGGAGGAAATTTTAAGAAAGGAATTGGCACTTAAAATTGTAAAGGTTGTTGATGCTTGTCCCGGTGATTGCGACGATGCAGAAAAAATTAAATTTGTTAGAAAAGAATTTCCCAATTTGGAAATTCAAAGGGTTGCTTCAATTATTTCCGAAATGGATGAAATCGAATCGAGATTGGATAAACTTAATAATTAATAAATTTTAATCCGTTAAGATAAATATGTGTATTCTTAGAAACTTCCCATTCTTCTTCCCTGAATTATAAGCTGGAAAATCTTTGATTTTAAATCAACCGGTACCGATATATGCACCGGTTTAGAAAGGTAATCTGGTTAAACACATGGGTCCAAAGTTCCATACTATCTCTGGTATGTTACATCTATTTATCCCCATATTTTTTAAGTAGTAGAATACATTTTATCATTCTTACGTCTATTATTCCATTATATTAATAACCTACTTTATTGGAGACACGTTAGTTCTTTTATTTGATATTAAGAGGGACAATTGGGACAGTAACATGTAAGTTTGATATTTACTTTTTATACATAATAGATATTTTATAAATCAGCCGCAGTAAATGTAATCATATAAATATAACGCTGATCTATGAATTACCTAAATAAACGGTACACCGATACTTACTTTGTAAGTTGTAACAAAACGGGTAACCGACTTTATTACAATTACTGCAACTGCTTTTTTATTTACTAAAACTAATTCCGTCAATACCCGGAGAATAGAAACTAAGAAAATTCGGGATTTCGGATATAATTGAGTAGATAAATAATTTTACTCAATAATTAATTTTCCATGCAGCATTCCCATTCCGCACTGGAAATTATATTCACCGGGTTTATCAATTTTTAGTTCTAATGGGATTGTTTTAAATGGCGTTAAAGTTGCCTTTTTCCCTAGATCAGAAAATATTACTTCTTCGGAGCAAGCTGCCGTTTCTTCTCTGATAAAATTTAACTTTATAGGTTTTCCAGCTTCAAATATTAAAACATCCGGCGTGTAACCGCCTTTTACCTTTATCACCGCTTCTTGTATGCCGGAATCAGAGGATTGAATTTTTACGCCTTTCTTTTCTGAAAACCAGAAAAACCAAGCTACTAAAACTGATAAACCTAATCCCACAATTATTACTATTATTTGATCGATTGCCATTTCATCATCTCCTTTATCTGTTGTTTATAGATCTATTAATATTTTGGTTTAAAATTTCTTAGTCTATTTGCATTAGTTACAACCGTAACGTAACTAAATGCCATTGCTGCTCCGGCTAATAACGGTGAGAGCAAGAGTCCGAAGAACGGGTAAAATACTCCAGCCGCAATCGGTAAGCCAAGTCCGTTATAAAAGAATGCACCAACTAAATTTTGTTTTATATTTTTCATAGTGGCTCTAGAAAGCTGAACGGCAAGAACAACACCTTTTAGACTTCCTTTAATTAGTGTTATATCCGAAGCTTCAATTGCCACATCTGTTCCGGTTCCAATAGCCAGCCCAATATCTGCTTGAGCTAATGCCGGCGCATCGTTTATTCCGTCTCCGACCATTGCAACGATCTTTCCTTCATTCTGGAGTCTCCGTACATTAAGAGCTTTATCTTCAGGGAGGACTTCTGCTAATACTCTGTCAACACCAACCTGTTTTGCAATTGCATTAGCAGTTCTAGTGTTATCACCTGTAATCATTACTACTTCCAACCCGAGTTTTTTAAGTTGGATAATGGCTTCAACAGAATCCTCTTTTACTATATCAGCAACTGCAATTATACCGGCGGCTTTATTATCGATAGCCACAAACATTGGTGTTTTACCTTTATCAGCCAATTGAGCGCTTTCCTTTTCAAGCGGACCAAGATCAATTTGAAATTTTTCCATCATTTTAATATTGCCCAAAAGTATGTTGCGACCATCTATATCTGCATCCACACCGTAACCGGGAACCGCATTAAAGTCTTGAGCATCTTTCAATTCTATAGATCTATATTTCGCTCCATTTACAATTGCTTCCGCTAAAGGATGTTCCGATGATTTTTCTACACTGGCACTGAACAATAGAACATCATTTTCGGTGAAACCGTTTGCAGTAATTACATCAGTTAATGACGGTTTCCCTTCAGTTATCGTACCTGTTTTGTCTAATACAATTGTATTAAGTTTTTGGGCAGTTTCAAGGGCATCACCGCTGCGGATTAAAATACCGTTCTCAGCGCCTTTACCTACTCCAACCATTAATGAAATTGGCGTTGCAATTCCTAATGCGCAAGGGCAAGCTATAACTAATACCGTAACAAAAGTTATTAGAGCATAAACCAAGGTTGGACTCGGACCAAAGACATACCAAACAACAAATGTAAGTATAGCTATTATTATTACGCCAGGTACAAAGTAGCCCGAAACTTTATCAACAATTTTTTGAATAGGCGCCTTAGAACTTTGAGCTTGTTCAACCAATTTAATAATTTGCGACAAAGTCGTGTCTTTACCAACTTTTGTAGCTTTAAATCTGAATGAGCCTGTTTTATTTATTGTACTTCCAATCACTTCATCGTCTACATTTTTTTCAACAGGAATAGCTTCGCCGGTTATCATTGATTCGTCAATTGAAGATGAACCATCTACGATCATTCCGTCAACAGGTATTTTTTCACCGGGTCTTACAATAATAATATCATCAAGAACAACTTCTTCAACGGGAAGATCGATCTCGTTACCATCACGTAATACACGGGCAGTTTTAGCCTGCAAACCCATCAGCTTCTTTATTGCTTCTGAGCTTTTCCCTTTTGCCCTAATTTCCAAAGCCATACCTAAAATAACCAAAGCAACAACAACAAAGATCACATCAAAAAACTGATCCGCTAATTCTGCCGAAGGAAAAACGCTAGGAAAATACGTGGCAACGAACGAATAAAGCCAAGCAGCCGAAATACCGGTTGCAACAAGTGTATTCATATTAGCAGACCTATTTTTTAGTCCAGCCCAGGCTCCTGTATAGAATTGAGAACCTGACCAAAACATAACCGGCAAACTTAGAATACTCATTGCTATCCAAATATAACGTAGCACTGGTGAACCCATCTGAAACTGGTCAGGTAAATTCCAAACGGTAGGATAGCTGAAGAATATTACAGGCAGAGCTAAAACAGCAGCAAATATAAATTTCTTCATTAATGTTTTATATTCTCTTTCTCGAGCAGCCTGATTTTCATCAATCTCTTCATTGCCGGTTTTACTATCTTCTACTTTATCAGACTTTACACCGGATGTGTCAAATGTATCGTAACCGAGTTTTTTAATCTCATTTTTTATTTTATTTATATCTGCTAAACCCGGAATGTATTTTATAATAGCGCTTCCAGTTGCAATATCCACACTTGCGGAAAGAACACCGCTTATTTTTTTCAGTCCGTCTTCTATTTGTGATATATTAGATGCATCATGCATTCCTACAATTCCTAAGTTCATAGTTGCATGTCCGGTTTGATAACCGGCTTTTTTAATAGCGGTAATAATATCTCCGGTTTTAACTTCTGAATTACTGAATTCAATATGTGCCTTTTCCGTTGCAATATTTATAGAAGCAAAATTGATCCCAGGTAATTTTTTTATTTCACTTTCAATTGTCGGAATACAGGAACTGCAATGAATGCCCACAATGGGGATATCTATTTTTTCTTTTCCATTACTGGTAATAGAATATGTTGCAGTTTGTTTTTCCTTTGGTTTCTCTTCTTACTTTGGTTTTGCTGAATACTTTTCAGGTTCATTGATAAATTTAGTTTTACATCTCTCTGAGCAAAATTCATATTTTTCACCGTTTTTTTCAACGAAGAATTCAGACGGAGATATTACATCCATTCCGCATACAGGATCTTTTGTCATAGCGACCTCCTTAAATATTATTGTAGTATTGATTATTCAACATCGTCATACTGTTTTTTTTCGTTATCATTTACTTTTTCTCTTTATCATTCTGATGATGTGCATTATGTGATGATCCATTCATTTTCTTAGTACTGTAAGGCATCATTTTATTGTTCATATTACCCATCATATTGCCATCCATATTGCCCATCATCTTCTTCATCATGGAATGCATCTCTGGATTATCCATCATGGTTTTGCCATTTTCATCGTACTAGTAGAATCACCTTTCATATGCTCATCTGATGCAATTTTATCCATACATTTATGCATATCTTCTTTTTTCTGCATTGAGGAATGACCGGCTTTCTTTTCAGAAGGTTTATCTTGAGCAGTTAAAGCAGTTGCCATAAAAAACAACAGCCCAAATATTATTATGAATATTTGATGTTTATTAAACATTGTATCCTCCATATCAATTGTAATTAATTATTTTATCTTATAATACAATTAGGATACCAAACAAAATGTTCGTTTTCGTTTCATTAAAAGAAGATCGAAAGGAATGAGTTTTAAGATTTTTAAAAAATTTTAGATTATTAAAAACAAATGAATAAAATTGCCGTTAATAATACTTTTATGCTGCTCATATAGAAATGTATTAAATTTTATTGAAGCATTGAGTGTTGAGCTTCGTTCATTTCACTTCTATCCGGTTCATCTGAAAAGCGTAACAAAGCAACTGTAAAAACTATAATCAATGTTATAACGATTATCAAGCTTATTACCCATTTAAATTTTTTAATACGCCGCACTTTCACCCATTTCTAATTTTTTAAAAAGAAAATTTTTCCAAATGAATTTGAGAATAATGAATTCCTGAATGCCGAAGTTCTAAAGCTAACTTATCAGTCATTCCCGGGGGTCCGCAGATATAAAATGAGAGATTGTAAAAATCGTTCTCACATAGTTGCTTAATCCTTTCGCCACTCAATTTTCCGGTTTGTCCGGTCCAGTTTTCATCAGGTTTGCTCAAGATGTGTGTTACTTTCAGGTTAGGTAAATCTTCCTTTTCCAATTCGGCTAGTTCTTCGAAAAACACGATATCTTTCTGCGTTCTATTAGCATAAATAAGCCGCACTGCTTTGTCTGAGCGTGTATCTCTCATATGATACAGCATACTTCTAAACGGCGTTATGCCGATTCCGCCTGCAATAAAAACAAGTTTATTCTCTTCGGGAAACAAAGTGTAAGAAAAGCGACCGTAGGCTCCGTCAATCAAAACTTTATGACCAGGTTTTGTCTGATGTATTGTAGATGTAAAATCACCGGAAAACTTGATTGTAGAACTTATAATATCTTTTTGGGAAGGACTGGAAGATATTGTAAAGGGATGTTCTTCTACAGGTTGAAAATCTTCTCTGTGCAGTGTAATAAAGTGGAATTGTCCCGGAAGATACTGTAGCGGTGCAGTACCCTTTGAAGGTTGGAATTTCAACGTATACACATTATGGGATTCTTGCACAACATCTACAACACGGTAAATATTACGATGGAGTCGCTTCAGTCGTAAATTTCTATGATAAACGTAGAAGAACAGAGCCTGTACCAGCAAGAAGATCCATAATATTTGCATAGGGAGTTGCTCAAAATCCATACCGATGAAAAAACTATGTAGGAAACCACCTAAAACAATAATTATGGAAAGAGTACTATGTGCCCGAAGCCAGCGCTGAAAATCCATTCGGATAGTTACCCTATACATACTAATAAAGATTATTATTAATAATAGAATTAAAACACCTCTGCCTGTCCAAATAAAAGGTGATACATCAAGTCTGTATAAAAGAGAAAATCCTTTAGAACCTGCGCTGAGAAGAATTGGATGAATAAGCAGAAGAAAAACAGCGAAGATAGCCATAGCGCGATGAAAATATAAAATTATATCCAATCCGAAAGGTCGTTCAAACCACTTGATCCGGGTGCTTAATATAAACTGAAAGGAAAGAATTGTAAAACCCAATATAGCGAAGCTCATTCCCAAATTATCCAAAAAGCCTTCTTCTGTATTCGGATTGAAGATAATTATCCCTATAAGAGGTGTAACAATAGCTATGAGATAGAGTAAAATATAAAAAATTGCTTTAGATCTTATTTTCACATTAAAACCACTTGAACAGGAAATACAATCCACTAGGATAATAATTACGGTTTAGATAAACTACAATTACAATCTCCAAATGAGCCATCTCAATATCAAAGATAAAGGATGTAAGAAACATAGGTTTATTGTCCGCTGATTGTTTACTCAATTTTAATCAATCTCCATTATTTCAAAATTTTTTATTTAATTCTCCTGGGTAAACTCCAGAGAATTAAAACTATTTTGTAGCACTTACTAATTGAATCTTAGCTTTTTATTTTATTGAAATTAAGAACCGTCAAATCCAATATAAACATAACCTATACCCTCTGTTGTTTTACCGTCATTTTTTTCTATTACTACTTTACATCGGGATAACCAATAAGATAATCCTAGCATTTCTATTTCCTGCCCTTTGAAACTTGGTGAAAATTTAATCTTAAATTGATTATTAGGGGATTTAAATCTCCAGTCTAATTTAAACTTATCATTAGATGATTCGTCAGATATAATACTATCGGCAGTAGCAGTAAATTTTCGTAGAATTCGGTTTTCTCCGTTACTGTTAGAGATCAGCATAGTATTGATTTCAGGGAAAGTATCACTATGATAAATCAGAATATCCGTGGAGTCTTTAAAATGAATGGCAAAAATATCGCTCAGCGCGCTTTGTTCCGGTTTATCTCCCCATTGATGCTGGAAAATACCGATACCGTCTAATTGATAATCTCCGCCTTCATAAAGCATTTGTGCCGAAATATTTCCTCTTGGTATGGCATATGCACGATTAAAACTTTCATCACCAACTGCTAATTGACCAATATTAATAGCCTTCTTCAAAGAATTAAATTTTAGAGAAATGCTAAAGTCATCCATATCAACCTTAACTTTATATAGACCGCTTTTGACATCGCGTTCCAATACATTGTCGCTGTAATTCTCCATCAACCGACCTACGGTATGTGTTGTACTACTGAATAACGGCACTTGTATTTTAGAAAAGTTTTGATATTCTTTTTTCTGTACGTCTGCCACAACAACGTAAATTCCGCTTGCTTTAATACCTATTACCTTTCCTGTAAAGAAAAATATGGAGATACCGAACTGAAGTCCTTTTTCAGTTTCCAAATGAGTAAATAAAGACCAAGCTTCAAAATCGGCATCCTCATGTCTGCCGTTATCATCAGGGAATTTCAGAGTCTGTGCATTTAAAGATTGCAACAGCATTATGGCCAGGAATATAAAATACAATAAAACTGACAGGTTTTTATTATGTCTTGTATTATTGTTTAATTTAGTGCTGATGTTTTGTATGATCATCTCTGTTATCTTTGTTTATGTATTTTTTAGGATTGTGTTCAAATTGTATCTTACACAAAGTTGTGCAGAAATAATAAGTCTTTCCTTTATATTCATATGATTCTGCATTTGAAGTATCAGTTACTTCCATTCCGCAGACCGGATCTAAAAACATTGCTAACTCCTTTAAAATATTAGATTTATAAATATATTCTAATTATAACAGCAGTTTATCCTTATTGTAATAATATTGAAAAAAAAAGCCCAATTTTTTATGCAACTTTATTTTTTCAAACACGTAAACAAAGAATCAAAAATACATAAAAATATTGGGCTATTTGAGATTATTTAATCTGCTGTATCGTTTAGACCTTAGCCTAATTCATTCAGCATCATAAACAAAACCGCTTTTACACCGAATCCTTTTTAAGAGGAAACGGATTATTTTTTATGATGATCATCATGGTCGGTCTTTCCTTCAGATTTTTTATCATAGTCCATCTTTTTCCCGTTCATCATCATACCTTCATGATTTTTTGAATTACTTTGCATCATTTTCATCATCATGGAATGCATCTCGGGATTAGCCATCATGGTTTTGCCCATCTCCATCATACCATTAGAATTACCTTTCATATGATTCATCATTTTTGTCATCATCTCTCCTCTCATATGTTCATCTGATGCAATTTTATCCATGCATTTGTGCACATCTTCTTTCTGAATTGTGGAATTATCAGCTTTCTTCTCAGAAGGTTTATCTTGAGCGGTTAATGAAATTGCTGTAATAAATAGCAGCCCAAATATTGTTGTCAATATGACATGTTTGTTTAACATTGTATCCTCCATTTTGGTTAAAATAAATAATTGTCTCTTAGAAAACGATTAAAATGCCAAATAAAATAATACGCTATTCTTATTTAACTAAAAAATCTTTTTGAATTCCCATTGTTTCGTCAGTAATCCGTATAGAATCTTTCCCATTCTTTATAATACCTGTTAGTGCGCGAATTGCATCAATGCTTTCGGGAACTACAATTGCTTCGTTATACACCTGATAAGTGTAATAAACTTCGTTACCGTTTACGGTCAATACATCTTCCCACAAAGCTACTTCCCACATATCTCCGCGAGGTCGTCCCAGATCTTTCATCAATTCAATAGTACTGTTTAATGCTACAACTCCGTCACTCATCCTGATAAATGAAATGCGTGGTGCTGCCTTGAATGCTGCTAAAACTTCTTCCCTGCTTGTTTCACGGTTTAGCTCTACAACCCAATAATGATTATGAGTTTGTGTGTGTGATGCTTTAGCGGCTAAAGTTATCACATCCAATTCCGGTACTACTGTTTGAGCATCAGGACCCTGATGGCTTGGGATATGCGGTTCAGGTACAACAGTATTCATAATCCCGCTGTGATCCGATTCCCACGGATCCGTAGCACGTCTAATCAGCACTCCCCGTGCCTTTTTAAGTAATCCGCTATTACGAAGTGCCGAAAGTGTTCGCACGGTACTGGTAGTGTTGCACGAGACTACTCTCGTTGTATCAAGTCCCAAGGCAGTTTCGTAATTTGCTTGTGCAACAAAAGAGTGTCCCGTAAGACTATGTTTTTCACCTCCCTGATAAATTGACTTTACACCGGCTTTTCTATAAAGCTCAAGATTTTTCGCCCCAATTCCTTTTGGGGTACAATCTACTATTACATCTATTTGCTTTAGAAGATCATCCAGAGTCCCGGCTACAGGTATACCTGAATTTTTCATTTCATCGGATTTATCGACAAGTGAAGCATAGATAGGTAACCCCAATATTACACCTGTCTTAATACGATAGTCACTCACTACATCTGAGACTCCTATAAGTTTCATATCAGGTTGAAGTCTTATTGCATCTGCAACACGTTTCCCAATAATTCCGTAACCATTTACTCCCACTTTAATTATTTTATCCGGCATAATTTTATATCCTCATTGATAATCAATAATATGAATTATAGTATCTCTAATTTGTCTTTGTACCCCATTTTTTATAAAAGTAATTATATATTGGAACAAAAACTAAGCCTGCATAAACACCATATAGAAAACTTTCAAAAAGCCCAAGGGAAAAGCCCCACCATGTTAACCATTTGAAAGCAGGAAGCACAGATTCTAAAAATGTATGCATGTGAATACTTTCCGGTGACAGCAATCCATACAGAATGCAAAAAGAAAACTAATTGCTGCAAAAAGTCCGAGAGACCAAGTTACAATTTTTATATTTAGCAAAACAATACTCCTTTTTTAATTTAAATCTCATAACTTAATGATGCTTATGCCTGGAATCTGTGGTTCGGCTTTTGTGTTGTTGATCTTCGTCGTTGCTATCATTCTTTTTACTATGTCCTTCGTGCATACTGTGTCCACCATGACCAAATAAATGTACTACAATAAAAACAATAACAACTAACACCCAAAACCAATTCTCTGCCAGCCAGTCCATATTATAATACTCCAAAATAATTTGATCTTATTTTCCTTATAACAAAGTACGTGCCATTGCTAAATGTTTCGTATTTATCTTTTATTCGCATATTTTAACAAGATTTTCTATTGGTTATTAAAATTATTTAAATTGTTTTAAATAACTTAATGAAATGGCTGCCGGTCTATTAGTGGAAATAAGGTTCGATATTGATAAGTCTTGTCATTTATTATTCGTAAGCAACATTGGCAATTTTACCATGGTTAGATTAAACACAATTGCAGTGCTGCTGCATACATTGCATGTCACTCCCATCTGAAGCTTACAAGAAGATTATTAGAAATCATGCAGCTATTGGATTAGTATTACTCCTCAATCTTATTTGAAGAAAGCTAATTAAGACGACAATTAAATAAACAATAACAGCAACTGTTACTATTGTATTATATCCCCAAAGAGTTGCAATTATTATTGTTACAATAGAACCTATAAAACAACCAATACCGGCTACTCCTAATAATGTTGCAATACCGTTGGTTTCATTAAATTTAGAAATTTGTGCCAATATAATAGGAAACGGAATACCGATAAAAATTGAAGGAAGAAGAACTACAAGAAAAAGTAATACTTCGGAATCTATGTTATTTGAAAGCGGAATAATTACAAATACTTCCAAAAGAGTAATTACAATAATTGATAACAAAGATAGATTTAATACTGATGAAGTCGACTTAAATAGTTTAGTTATTATACTGCCTATTCCGTTACCCAATAAAAATGCCGAAAGAAGTAATGTAAATGATTTTAAAGGACTGCTTAGATTTAAATTTAATTTCTGAAAAACGTATGCCTGTATAAGAATATCCGATATATTAATTAATAGAACAAATAAGGCTGCATAATTAAATATTTTATTTACCGATTGATCTTTACTTTCCACAGAAAATTTTACAAACCAATATTTTCGGAAAGCGAAAACAGAAAATGCAATTAAGACAATCAGAATAATCAATAGAGTCGAAAGATTTTGCGGGAGTCCTATTTCGTAATTAAAGAAAAACGGTGAATCATCAAATACCGGGTGAAAGTTTATCGCAGCATTTTCGGAATATTCGTGAAAATCATATTTCCCTTCCGAAATATCCATAATTATCTGATTAAACATTTGCCATTTAAGTTCTATATCATCTGCAAGCAAAGTATCAATTCTTACCTGCTGGATGAAAGGGAAATAAAACATCTCTCTATCAAAGTTAATTTGATGTGCGAATAAATGTCTTGGAACAATTTCAGCAGGTGTAAAAGGGGTTTTCTTAATTACAAGAGTTGGTTTCATACCATCGGATATTACATAAATATTTTTTAATGCATCTTGCGATGAAATACCTTCATCAGCTTTTAGAGAAAAATAATTTGACAACATTCTGAAGACTTCTTCGGAATTATGCAAAGTGAAAATTATCCTTCCTTCGTCGGTTAATATCTTTAAATAATCGGATAGCGCTTCCACTGTAAAAAGAAAATTTTCGGTTAAATTTAAGAAGTCCGATGATCTGATGCCCTTTGTAATTGGAATAGTTAAGAGTATTAAATCATATTTCTTATTTGTAGTTCGTACAAAATTTCTCCCTTCCCGAATAACAATATTAATGTTTGACTTATCCGAAAAAGTAGCAGGATTATACTTCTTCATCAATTCAACAAAAGAAGGATTAACTTCTACAGCTTCAATAAATTTTGCATTGCCAAAATAGAGTGCAATAATATCTAATCCGCCTCCTGGTCCAATTATTAACGCCGAATCCTTTTCACTATCCTCAAGAAAAATAAAGGGGAAAAACGCACCGAAATGCATAGGTGTATGATTCAACTTTATGGAATCTTTTTCCAGTTCGTCTATATCAAATATTTGAGTACCGGCAGCAGCATCAATAAACATAGATTTTGAAACATTTCCGTCAGGTTCCGTTATTTCAACTAAATCGGTTTTGCCAAACGAACTCCATCTACTTTCAACTATCTCTGTTTTTGTCGACGGATTACTCTGTATCCTAACCAGGTCTTTTTCAAGTGATTTAACTACCTGGAAATTATAATCATAATTTTGAGCAACTATACTAAAAAAATAATAACAAGAAGACTGTAAACCGCGATGAATATTTTATTTATTTTGGGAACAATTAAAGCTAAGATAATAGCAGCTCCTAAAAGGAATAACAAAACAACAGCATATATGTTTATTAAATTCAGAGCATTCAACAAATAATAAGAAGCAAGTGCGGCAGAAGCACCACCGAATAAATCAAAACCATATATGAGACCGCTTCTATAATTATTAATTTGGAAAATGTACCCGATAAAAACTCCAATGGCTATAAAAGGAATTATAGACAAAATAATAAATGAAAGTAGCCCCAGTGATCCGCCACTAAAAAAATCAAATATAGGAATATATATAAGAGCTAAAACACTAAGGGAAAATGAAATGAGCATTACTATTATAAATGAAGAGAGATTCGAGTAAATAACTTGATACTTCCCGGCAAAAAACATCTGCCCGATGGACAGGCCCAATAGCGAAAATGCAATTATAATAAAAACGAAATGATAAGTTAGTATGTATGAAAAATAACGAGACAAAGCAATTTCAAACAATATAACTGCAAATGACAAAAGATATACAAATATCAGAGATAAAATTAATTTTCGCATAAATCAACAGAGTATTTTTATAGATATTTTTTTAGATATTACCGACGATTATAAGAGTAATCATATTGAAAATTTTAAAATACATTCCGCCAAAATATATTTTAACATTTGAAGGACGCTGCAATGATGCCGACTTTAGAGAAGCGCCATCCAAATAATATACTTGCTGCCGCAATTAAACCAATTATCGTTCAGCTAAATTTTATTGCTATTTCGAATAATCCATTCATAACATTGTCCATGTTAATCTTAATGGATTTCGGCTAATTAATTTGCTGCTGTTTTCCCCCACTCATTTATATCCAATTAAAAATAAATTTTAATATAATATACTTTTAATGGTGATGATGTTCGTGATTAGAATGATCTTCGCTATTATTTTGTTTAATATAATTGTGAGGATCAGCTAAAAACTTATTTTTGCACATTGCGGAACATAAGTAATATTTTTTCCCTTCATGTTCAACAGTTTCAGCTTTACTAATGTCCTGAATTTCCATTCCGCATACAGGATCTTTCTCCATACTATACCTCCAATATTTTAATTAGTCGCTCCTGAAAAAGGCAAAAAAGCAAGAAAATGGATTAAAAACGAAAGAATAAAGCAATTACTCAATTGATTTAATTGCAAGATTTAAATAATTTGTAAAACAAATCTTGCAA
>Ga0114931_10007125_pt1 | contig 13683 bp, 12 predicted proteins | sample 2SBtaG_FD_89579 | JGI IMG/M metagenome (GOLD analysis project Ga0114931, IMG submission 89579) | Deep subsurface microbial communities from Kolumbo volcano to uncover new lineages of life (NeLLi) - 2SBTROV14_V59a metaG | ecosystem: Environmental > Aquatic > Marine > Volcanic | place: Kolumbo...
CAACAACCACGCTGTGAACATCGGGGCAGGATGTCAGGGCCTTATCGGTATTGTGTTTCATCGCAATGGCCTTGCCACCGCGTATGCCTTCGTCGGTGGTGATCACCACGCGGCAATCCGAATCAAGGATACGATCTTTAATCGATTCAGGGGAAAAGCCGCCGAACACCACCGAATGGATGGCACCAATGCGGGCGCACGCCAGCATGGCGTAAGCGACCTCGGGGATCATCGGCATGTAGATACAGACGCGGTCGCCTTTTTTGACGCCGCGGGCTTTCAGTACGTTGGCAAAGATACAGACCTGCCGGTGGAGCTCACGATAAGTGATACGGCTGTCTTTCTGCGGGTCATCGCTTTCCCAGATAATGGCGACCTGATCACCGCGACTGTCCAGGTGGCGATCGATGCAGTTGTAGCAGACGTTGAGTTTAGCGCCGTCGAACCAGCGGATTTTGCCGCTGCTAAAGTCCCAGTCCAGCACCTGGTCCCAGGGTTTGTACCAGCTGACAAAGCGGTCGGCCTGTTCGGCCCAGAAACTTTCCGGATCGTCGACGGAGCGCCGGTACATCTCTTGACGAAGGTTTTTATCGATATGTGCGTGGTCGGCAAAGTGGGTGGGGACCGGGTAGACCTTTTCCTCGGACATTGTGTGCTCCTTCGAATTATTAGCGCCATTGTACGGATAATCGGAAAGCAGTATCAATATTCCGGCGCAGGTATCTGCCGTGCCGTGGGTAACCTCCCCGTATCCCAACTGGTAATCGCCCAGCGCCAAACTTCATCTAGCCCGGCCGTTTCCAGGTCGGTCGGCGTCGCTTGGCCCAGAAAACGCAAGACCGCGCATAAGGTCTCTGCTTTCTTATGACTGTCGAGGGGTATGGCCTGGGTTTGCTTGCTGAGTTTTTCGCCTTGTGCGTTGATCGCAACCGGCAGGTGTAGATAGCGCGGCTCAGCGGCGTCGAGCAGTTGCATTATCAATAGCTGGCGGGTGGTGGAGCCCAACAGGTCTGCGCCGCGCACCACATCGGTAATCCCCTGACTGATGTCGTCGACTGCCACGGCCAACTGGTAGGCGAATAGACCATCGGCGCGCTTCACGACAAAGTCGCCACTGGCCTCCGGCAACCATTCCCGGATTTCGCCCTGCAGGCGGTCGTTGAAACAGACGGTAATTTCGGGAACCCGCAGGCGAATCGAGTGTGCCTCACGCCCCGGCGGCAGGCCGTTACGGCAGGTGCCGGGATACAGTGCCGGCGCGCCGTTTTGTGCGGACAGCTGTTGAATATCGCGGCTCGAACAGGCGCAGGGATAAACGTTGCCGGCACGTTCAAGTTTCCGCAGCGCCTGTTGATACCGTTCGGTGCGCTGGCTCTGGTAGACAACCGGACCATCCCAGTGCAGGCCGAAGGCATCGAGGGTGAAAAGAATATCCTGCCCGGCACCGGCGACTTCGCGCGGCGGGTCCAGGTCTTCGATACGCATCAACCATTCGCCGTCGCAGGCGCGGGCGTCCAGGAAACTGCCGACAGCGGCGACCAGCGAGCCGAAATGCAGCGGACCGGTGGGTGAGGGGGCGAAGCGACCACGGTAAGGTCGCCGGCCGTCATTGCGAGCGAAGCGCGGCAATCTGGTCGTTCGCAATCAGATGGTTAGAGATTGCTTCGTCACTTTGTTCCTCGCAATGACGAATTAATCAGAGGTTCCTTAGGTTGACTGAGGTCGAGTGTTTCCTGCGGCATCAGCCCATTTGTTTTTCGCGAATTTCATCGAGCGTTTTACAGTCTATACACTGTGTGGCGGTCGGGCGTGCTTCCAGTCGGCGGATGCCGATTTCGACGCCACAGGCTTCGCAATAGCCGTAGTCGTCGTTGTCCAGGTTCATCAGGGACTCATCGATCTTCTTGATTAGTTTGCGCTCCCGGTCGCGGGCCCTGAGCTCCATGCTGAATTCAGATTCCTGCGTGGCGCGGTCGTTGGGGTCCGGGAAGTTGGCCGCTTCATCCTGCATGTGATGCACGGTGCGGTCCACTTCTTCCATCAGATCACGTTTCCAGGCCAGCAGGATGTTACGGAAGTGTTCGACCTGGGCCTCGCCCATGTATTCTTCGCCCTTTTTTTCCTGGTAAGGCGCGATGCCCGGCACCGGGCCGGCGTTGGCGGAAACGGGTGCCGCTTTAGCCCTGATCCTGGTTACGGGTTTTCGTGCCGGGGCGGCTTTTTTCCCGACGGCTTTCGCAGTGACTTTTTTCTTTGCAGGGACCTTTTTCTTAGCCGGCGCCTTCTTGCTGACCGCCTTTTTCTTTACGGCCGCTTTCTTTTTTGTCGCGCTTTTCTTAGCGACAAGTTTTTTCTTCGCCTTTGTTTTAGTCTTTGCAGTCTTTTTCTTTGCAGCGACTTTTTTCTTAGCCGGCACCTTCTTGCTGACCGCCTTTTTCTTTACGGCCGCTTTCTTTTTGGCCGCGCTTTTCTTGGCGACAAGTTTTTTCTTCGCCTTTGCTTTAGTCTTTGCAGCCTTTTTCTTGGCAGCCATTCAACTTCTCCCAGCCAGCATCTCAAAAAGTAGCCGTGCTCTATATCAAAATCTCAGAGTTCAGGCAAGTATTACCTCGCCCTCCGATACCAAGTGCGGTAGTTTCCGGCGGAGTCTGGGCGGAGTCAAGAGCGAAATAGGCAAAAATTATCGGGTCAAACAGACTTGTCGCTTATTTCGCCTCTGAGGTAGGCTAGCCGTATGAAAAAACTGACAACCTTGCTATTTGATGTGGACGGGACCCTGGCCGAAACCGAAGAAATTCACCGTCAGGCGTTCAACCGGGCGTTCGAATAGGCCGGTCTGGACTGGCACTGGTCACAACAGATGTATACCGAGCTGCTGGCGGTAACTGGCGGGAAGGAGCGCATCAGGCATTATATTCATCAACATGCCCCGCAGTTCCGGGCGCCTGGCGACCTCGGTGAAATGATCGCCGATCTGCACGCCACCAAGACGGAGATTTATACCCGTATTGTTGCCTCCGGCGAAGTAGCCATGCGTCCAGGCGTCAAACGTCTGTTGCACGAAGCGCGGCAGGCGGGCCTGCGACTGGGCATTGCAACCACCACCACACCCGCGAATGTGACAGCCCTGTTGAAATACAATCTGGCGCCCGACAGCGAGACCTGGTTCGAAGTGATTGCCGCGGGCGGTACGGTGGCGCAGAAAAAGCCGGCGCCTGATATTTATCATTACGCCATGCAGGAAATGGGCGTCAGTGCCAGCGAATGCCTGGCCTTTGAAGATACCGAAAACGGTTTGCGCGCGGCGCAAGATTCCGGCTTGCCGACCCTGGTGACGGTCAGTCAGTACAGCCGGGGACAAGATTTCTCCGGCGCGGCACTGGTACTGGACAACCTCGGTGAGCCCGATCAGCCATTCCAGGTGCTGTCCGGTGAAGCCGGCAGCTTTCAGTATGTCAGCGTCGAACAGCTTCGCGCCCTGCATGCACAAGCCGCCTGAGCGCACGCCGTTATGACAGCGCGGCGATTGCGGTCGATAGCACCCTTTCACGTCATGGCCCTGCTCGCCCGGGCGCGCCGCTTAGAGGCCGAAGGGCGAACCATCGTACATATGGAAATCGGCGAGCCTGACTTTGTCACGCCCGAACCGATTGTCCGGGCGGGTATCGAAGCGCTGCAGGCCGGCCATACTCACTATACGCCGGCACGTGGTCTGGTAGCGCTGCGTGAGGCAATCGCTGGCCACTATCAGGTAACTTTCGGTGTATCCGTCTCAGCCGAACGTATCCTGGTGACACCCGGCGCCTCCGGCGCGTTGCAGCTGATAAATGCCGCTTTGGTCGACCCCGGCAGCCGGGTGTTGATGACCGATCCCGGCTATCCCTGTAACCGCAATTTTGTCCACCTTTACGGGGGTGAACCCGTTTCCGTGCCGGTGACGGCCGAGCAGGCTTACCAATTGGATGCAGACTCGCTGAGCGCTCACTGGACAGACAACACGGTGGCCGCCCTGATTGCCAGTCCGTCCAATCCCACCGGTGCGGTACTGCCACGCGCCCGCATGATCGAAGTCTTACAAGCGGTCCGCGCGCGCGGCGGCTTTCTGATTGTCGATGAGATCTACCAGAACCTGTACTATGACCATCCGCCGTACACGGCACTGGAATTCGGCGAAGACTTATTCGTCATCAACAGTTTCTCCAAGTATTTCGGCATGACCGGTTGGCGGCTGGGTTGGCTGGTGGCGCCGGAGGCGTTTGTCGAGCCCCTGGATATTCTGGCGCAAAACATGTTTCTCGCAGCACCGACGCCCGCCCAGTACGCGGCGCTGGCGGCTTTTCAGCCGGACACGCTGACTATTCTGGAACAGCGTCGCGAGGCTTTTAAGGCACGGCGCGATTATCTGATGCCGGCACTGCAGGCGCTGGGTTTTGAAATACACCAGAAACCCGAAGGCGCGTTTTATCTGTACGCCGATTGCAGTCGTTTTTGCGACGACAGTTTCCGCTTTGCCCATGAACTACTGGAGACCGCCGGTGTTGCGATTACGCCGGGCATCGATTTCGGCAGCCATGCAGCCGAGCGGCACGTACGTTTTGCTTATACAACGTCGTTGGAACAGTTGCAGTTGGGTGTTGAGCGCATTGCCGAATTTGTGCAACAATGGCGCTGTCAGGATTAATCAAAACAGACCTTTCATTGCGAGCATCACGCCCCGCTGCGCGGTCACGAATCCGGGAAGTATTTGGTCGTCATTGCGAGCGTCGCTACGCTCCTCGCAATGATAGGGTATCTTAATTAAATTGATACTTCTCCAAGGTTAATGAGGCTTATGCAAGACTTGTTCGCCGGACCACGTTATCTGCTAGGTGGTTTCCAGATGCTGGCCAAACCGGGCCTGCGCCGCTTCGTATTGATCCCGATACTGGTCAACGTACTATTATTCGGTGGCCTGATCGGCCTGGCCTACGGGTGGGTGGACGACTCCTCCCGCTACCTGATCGCCAAGCTGCCGGACTGGCTCTACTGGTTGACCTACCTGGTTATCTCGGTGTTCGTACTGGCCAGCCTGGTGGTTATTTTTTACACCTTTTCGATCATCGCCAACCTGATTGCTGCGCCCTTCAACGGCATGCTGGCCGAAGCGGTCGAATGCCACCTTACGGGGCATCCGCTGCCGGGCGACTGGCGTCAGCTGTTGCGCGATGTGCTGCCTAGTATACTGTCCGAGCTGCGCAAGCTGATGTATTTCCTGCTGCGCGCCCTGCCGTTACTCTTGCTGCTGTTGGTGCCGCTGGTCAATGTCGCCGCGTCGGTACTGTGGCTGTTGTTCAGCGTCTGGATGATGACCGTGCAGTATATGGATTACCCCATGGCCAACCACCGTCTGTTCTTCAAAGACCAGCGCGTCCGGTTGCGTAAACGGCCGTTGCTGGCGTGGAGTTTCGGCGGGCTGGTAATGCTGTGCACCCTAATTCCGGTATTGAATTTTATTGTCATGCCTGCGGCGGTTGCCGGTGCGTCGCTGTTATGGGTCCGGGAAAACGGCCTGACCCCGGAGCGCCAGTAGCGCGGCGCCGTAGGCGGCTTCTTGGTGAGGCGCACGGTTTACCGGAACGCCTAAGAGATTTTGGCGTATCTGTTGCCAGGCCAGGTTGGCGGCGCCACCGCCGACGCTCAGTACCTGTGCCGGGTAGGGCGCCCCAAGCTTGGCCAGCAGGCGGTAGCCACGTTGTTCGATGCTCGCCAGGCTTTCCAGTATCGCTTGAAAGAAAACCGCATCAGAAGCCGGACGCGGCGTCAGGCGGGGCGCCAGCCCGGGGTCCTGCAGCGGAAAACGTTCGCCTTTGGAGGGCAGCGGATAGTAATCCAGGCCGGTAGGGACAGCCGGTCGCATCAGCCGACTGTAACGCTTGATATCACAATAGCCGAACAGTTTGCGTATCACGGCACCGCCGGCATTGGAAGCACCGCCCACCAGCCAGCGTCCGCCCAGGCGGTGGCTGTAGACGCCGTATCGGGCGCAATACACGGGACAATTCGACAGCACTTTCAGCACCAGGGTGCTGCCTAATGCGCTGACCGCCGTGCCAACGTGGGTGGCGTCCGCTGCGATAAAGCCCGCGGTGCTGTCGGTGGTGCCGGCGACGATCTCCACACCGGGACAACAGCCCCAGCGTTCGGCCAATGCAGGTAGCAAGGTGCCAATAACCGTCCCCGGTGGTACCACCGCCGGCAGGTGACCGGGAAGCAGCGGCAGGGCTTCTAACCAGTCTGGCCAGCGATTCTGCTTCAGGTCATAACCCAGTTTCAATGCGTTGTTTTCGTCGCTGTAACCGTAATGGCCGGTCAGCGAACCGCTCAGCCAATCGGCCTGGTGCAGCGCCAGCCAGGGTTCCCGGCCGCGGTCGGCTGCCAGGTGCAGGCATTTCGCCAGACTGGACGCAGCCCCGCGTGCGGCACTGTCGTTTGGCGCGTGATGTTCGATCAGCTTGGCCGCCGCGGTGGCGCGGGCATCGTTATACATCAGTCCGGGGGTCAACGGGGTTCCATCCGGCGTAGCCAGCAGCAGGGTAGAGGAGGTGCCATCCACCGACAGGCGCCGGATGGCCTGCGGGTCGATCTGGGTACACAGGCGATCGAGGGTCGCGGTTAGTGCGTCCTGCCAGATACATGGTCTCTGTTGTACACCGCCTGCTTTATGTTCCGGTGCAGGCAGTTCGGTTCTGGCCTGAGCCACCCTGCGGCCACGACTATCGATGGCGCAGGCACGGCAAGCCGAGGTACCGATATCGATGCCAATGAATAAGGACACGTTTTCATCATACCTTCAAAGTGCCATCCTGACCCGCTCATGGCGGCAAAGGATTGCCGAGGTGACCGGCAAAACGATCCAGCGGGAGCTATATCCGCACCCTCAGCACTTTGAATAAATAACCTAAAAACAGGTGGATACCACTTGTTTCCACGGGGGACTCGTTACCGGAACGGAACTTGCTCAGCGATTACATAGTGTTAATGCAACGTGGGAAATGTCTATGAAACGCTCTGTGATAATTGGTCTGGCGGGTGGTCTCCTGCTAGTCATGGGTATTTTGGTATTGTCGTCGGGCAGCATCGGCACCTTTTTCAGTCTGCCCGGCCTGCTGGTCGTGATCGGCGGAACCCTGGCCGCCACGCTGGTCAGCCGTCCGGTCGCTGAAGTCCGCAAGCTGTTGCGCAGTCTGCCGCAGCTGTTCCACACCGAAGAGCGTACCATCGACCGGGATATTGCCCAGTTATTGCGTTTCGCGCAGCGGCACCGTTTCAGCAGCCCACGGGTGGCGGAAAATGCCCTGGCGGAAATCGGCAACCCCTTTGTAACCACCGGCCTGCGCCAGGTGGTCGAAGGCTGCAGTCTGGAGGATGTGACCAAGGCACTGCAGTGGCGCATCGCCGGCGAACGCGCCAAGGAAAACGGACAGACTCAGATTCTTTATTCGATGGCTGCCCTGGCGCCGGCCTTCGGGATGCTGGGCACCCTGTTCGGCCTGGTACATATGCTGTCCGGCCTCGGTGACGCGGGTCTGAACGAGATCGGAGGTTCCATGGCGTTTGCCATGATCACTACGGTCTACGGCATTATCGCTTCCAATCTGGTGTTCAAACCCTTGGCGATCAAAATGGAGCGTCGTACCAGTCAACGGTTGATGCAGATGACGTCGCTAATGGAAGGCGTGCTGCAGATTCATCAGAAACGCCACCCAATGCTGATCAAAGAATCGCTGGAATCCTATTTTGCCCATGGCCAGGAGCCGGTGACCACGCAGCCGCCACTGACGCTGGTTAAGGCCTAGCGCCGCTTTGCAATGAATTACGCCGCTACCCGTCACCTGGTGCCCACGTCCGCTGAAAGTGGCGCCGTTTCCCTGCCCTGGGAGACGGACAGCGATCTGTCATCAGCGGGCCAGGAAACCTGGTTACTGAGCTTTATCGATATTCTAGCCCTGTTACTTACGCTGTTCGTGTTGTTACTGGCTTATCAGGATCGCGAACCGGTCGGTTCGGGTTCGGCCGCTCAGGCAGTCGAGAGCCGGTCGTTACCAAAAGACCTTTCCCTGCAGATTCTGAACCCGGCAAATGTCATCGCTATGGACTGGCACCCGGCGCTGGTTGGTGATGCGGCGGGTTACGCCATGTCGGGTGAGGGCCTGTTGCCCCGGAAAGCCGACGTTGTGGGGCAAACATCCAAGACCACCCAAGCCGTAACAAATGCAGTGGCGATCACAAACCGGCAACCGATCACTGTGGTCGGTGAACGACCCGCCGACGAAGTGCCGACGGCAACGCTTGCAGAGCCTGCCGGACCTGATTTGCCACGCCGGCAGCAGCTGGACGCCGGACGCCCCGATGGCATGGATACCGGCTTTCGCCGGCATGACGACCCGGCTCAAGCAACGGAGCCGGTTGGTAGCGATGCGCCGTCCAAGCAAACAGCCGCCGAGCAGTTGCTGGCGACGTTGGACCAAACGGCATTGGGAGATCGGGTCGAAATGACGGTCCATCCCGGTGCGGTCAGTCTGGATATCAGCGACAACATTTTGTTTGCGCCAGCCAGCGCGGCGCTGTCGAGCGACGGTGTGGTTTTACTGCAGGAACTGGCCGCGGTATTACGCACTTTGCCGTATCAGCTGTCGGTGGAAGGGCATACCGACAATGTACCGATTCAGACCGCGCGCTATCCGTCGAACTGGGAGTTATCCTCCGCGCGCGCCGCCCGGGTGGCGCGCAAGTTGATCGAGCAGGGCGTCGCCGCGGAACGCGTTCGCGCCATCGGTTATGGCGATACCCGGCCGCGCAGTGACAACGACAGCGCTGCAGGCCGGGCGAAGAACCGGCGTGTAACTTTCGTGTTGCAGGTCGAAGCCGAACCGGAGCCGGCCGGAATGACCCAGGAAATGCTGATCAATTAGTCAGGGTAGCGTCACCGGCGGTGGCGCCTGCCAGCCGCTGGCGCGGTGCTCGGCCACGACCGTGGTGTAAATGCCACCGCGAACGTTGAACTCCGCGGTCAGGCGCATGAAGCGGGGCGCGCAGATTTCCACCAGCTTGTCGAGGATGGTGTTGGTGACGTCTTCGTGAAAGGCGCCTTCGTCGCGGAATGACCAGACATACATTTTCAGCGATTTGAGTTCCACACAACGCCGGTCCGGCACATATTCCAGGTTCAACTCGGCAAAATCCGGCTGGACGGTCTTGGGGCACAGGCAGGTGAATTCCGGCACATGGATGCGGATGGTGTAGTCGCGTCCGGGGTGCGGATTGTCGAAAGTTTCAACAGTTTTGCTGGGCTGTGTCGGCATGCGCGCACCATACAGGAGCGAGTTCAAACAACACAAGTTACAAGGGAACAATCGCTTGGCGAACATACATAGAATCTGCTCCAGCCGGCGGCAACTCAGGCTTGTCAGCGTCGTTGTGGACCGGTATCTTTCGCCAATGCGGCTAAACAGGCTCAAACTTTCCGGTTTTAAATCGTTCGTCGATCCTACCACTGTCTATTTTCCGTCCGAACTCACCGGCGTGGTGGGGCCGAACGGCTGTGGCAAGTCGAATGTCATCGACGCGGTGCGCTGGGTGATGGGTGAATCGTCCGCCAAGCATTTGCGTGGCGATTCCATGGCCGATGTTATTTTCAACGGCTCGACCGCGCGCAAGCCGGTGGCGCAGGCGTCTGTGGAGCTGGTGTTCGATAATAGCAGCGGCGCTATCGGCGGCCAGTACGCCAACTACAACGAAATCGCGCTACGCCGCCAGGTTTCGCGCGACGGTCAGTCCGCCTACTTTCTCAACGGCACGCGCTGCCGGCGTCGCGACATTACCGACATCTTTCTCGGCACCGGATTGGGGCCGCGCAGCTACGCCATTATCGAGCAGGGCGTAATTTCCCGTTTGATCGATGCCAAACCGGAAGAGCTGCGCATCTTTTTTGAAGAGGCAGCGGGTATCTCCAAGTACAAGGAACGTCGCCGCGAAACCGAGAACCGGATACGTCATACCCATGAAAACTTATCTCGTCTCAATGATTTAAGAGAAGAAATTGAGAAACAACTTGAAAAGTTGAAGCGTCAGGCGCGCAGTGCCGAACGGTTCAAGGGACTGCGTGAACAGGAACGCCGGGTTAAAGCCGAACTATTAACCTTGCGTTACCAGGTGCTGCACAAAGAAAGCGCCGATAAACGCCGCCGTATCAATGAGCAGGAAACCGGCCTGGAAGCCGTTACGGCCGAGTTGCGCGCGGTCGAGGCCGCTCTCGAAAAGGGTCGGGCCGAGCATATCGAACTGTCGGATTGTTTCAACGAAGTGCAGGGACGGTTCTACGAATTGGGTGCCGAGGTCGCGCGCATCGAGCAGGCGATCCAGCACGGTAAGGAAACCCATCAGCACCAGCAGCAGGAGCTGGAAAAGACCGAGCAGGCCTGGAGCGAAGTCCAGGCGCATATCAAAGTTGATACCCAACGCCTCGAACAACTCGCCACCGAGTTGTCCGCCAACGAGCCGGCTCGCGTCGAGGCAAGGGAAATAGCCCGAGTCTCGCGCCAAACGCTGGAAACGGCCGAGCAGACCATGCGCGCCTGGCAGTCGGAGTGGGACGCGTTCAACACACGCACCAACGAGGCGTCGCAGACGGCCCAGGTTGAACGTACCCGTATCGATCACCTGGAACGCCAGCTCGGTCAGTTGCAACAGCGGCTGGAGCGCGTGCGACAGGAGCAGGGCCAGCTCGACAGCGGCAAGCTGGAAGCGGAAATCTCGGAACTCGAAAAGCAGGCCGACGAACGTCAGCAGCACAGTCAACGGTTGCAGGCACAGCTGGAACAGCTGCGCACGCGCATTGGCGAGCTACGCGATACCATCCGCCGACAGCAGCAGGAGTTGAACGATGCACAGAAGCAGCTGCAGTCACAGGGTGGCCGCCTGGCGTCGTTACAGGCACTGCAGCAGGCGGCCCTGGGCGAAAGTGACAAGCGCGTTATCGAATGGCTGGATGCGCAGGACTTGTCGGCGGCACCCAGGCTGGTCAAGCAGTTGCAAGTCGATAGCGGCTGGGAACGCGCGGTGGAGACTGCGCTGGGCTTTAATCTCGAGGCCGTGTGTCTGGAGGGATTTGAACCCTATGCCGATGCGCTGGGTGCCTTGACGCAGGGCGCGCTGTCGATGGTCGATACCGGCGCTTTACAACCGGTGCAAGCAGCTTCAATGGCGACCGCGCGTCTGAGCGACAAGGTGCGCGCGCCGTGGCCGCTCGATGGGGTGCTCGCCGGGGTCTATGCCGCCGACACGCTCGCTGAAGCGTTACAGCTGCGCGGCAGTCTGGCAGCCCACGAATCGGTTATCACACCCGACGGTATCTGGGTAGGCGGCAGTTGGCTGCGTGTCGCACGCGACCAGGATGCGCAAGCGGGAATACTCGAAAGGGAAAAAGAAATCAATGAAATAGAAGAAATACTTAAAGTTAATAGAGAGACAGTTGCGAGCCTCGAAGAGACGTTGGATACTGCGCGTACGGAATTGCAGCAGGCCGAGACCCGGCGTGAGGATTTACAGGTCGAAGCCAATCAGGCGCACCGCCAGTTCAGCGAAGCACGCGCCCAGTTCGACGCCCGGCGCACGCGCCTGGAACAACTGCATAAGCGCGATAAAGCACTCCACCAGGAAGCCGCGGAGATCAGCGCCCAACAGGATGAGGATAATCGGTCGCTCGACGCGGCGCGGGCACACCTGCATGAAACGCTGTCCTTGCTGGAAACGCTCGCCGATGAGCGCGAGCGGCATACGGTGGAGCGTGACCGACTACGCGACACGCTGGATACGGCCCGCCGCGAAGCCCAGGCGGATCGCGACCAGACGCACGCCTTGGAGTTGCAATACCAGTCCCGGCACACAGAGCAGGAAACCACCACCCAGAACCTGGAGCGCATGCGCGGCCAGCAGGGTCATTTGCAACAGCGCCGCGACGAACTGCGCGAAGCGCTGGCCGGCGGCGAGGAGCCGCTACAGGCACTGAACGCGGATCTCGCTATCCAGTTACAGAAGCGCCTCGAAGTTGAAAACGAATTGGGCGAGGAACGCCGCAAAGTCGAAGCGGTCGAGCACAAATTACGTGAAGACGAACAACAGCGGCATCGCAAAGAGCAAGCCACCCAGCAGTTGCGCGATAGTCTGTCGAACGAAAAGCTCGCCTGGCAGGAAATAAAGGTGCGCGGTGAAACGCTGCTGGAGCAGATCGTCGAAAGCGGTTTCGAACTGTCGACACTGGTGGAAGAACTGGATGAAGAGGCCGACCAGGAAGCCTGGGAACAGGAGGCGGAGCGGCTGAATCACCGCATTCAGCGCCTGGGGCCGATCAATCTGGCGGCTATCGAAGAGTACGAAGAGCAGTCTGAGCGAAAGCAATACCTGGATGCCCAGTATGCAGACGTCAGTGCGGCGCTGGAAACGCTGGAAGATGCCATTCGCAAAATCGACCGCGAAACCCGCACGCGCTTCAAGGAAACCTTCGACAAAGTAAACAGCGGCCTGCAGGCGATGTTCCCACGTCTGTTCGGCGGCGGTCACGCCTATCTGGAAATGACCGGCGAAGACCTGTTGGACACCGGCGTGACGATCATGGCGCGTCCACCGGGTAAGCGTAACAGCACGATTCATCTGCTGTCGGGTGGCGAAAAAGCGCTGACGGCAGTCGCCCTGGTGTTCTCGATTTTTGAACTCAATCCTTCACCGTTCTGTATGCTGGACGAGGTCGATGCACCGCTGGACGATGCCAACGTCGGTCGTTTCTGTGACATGGTGCGCGAAATGTCGGAGCGGGTGCAGTTCGTTTTTATTACCCACAACAAGATCACCATGGACCTCGCCAACCAGCTGACGGGTGTGACGATGCACGAACCGGGGGTCTCGCGTCTGGTGGCGGTTGATGTCGATGAGGCGGTTCAGCTCGCGGCTGTCTGAGCCGGAGGCTGAAGCATGGACGACCTTCGCCTGATTCTGCTGGTTGTCGGCGCCGGTGTGGTCGCCGGCATCTATGCCTGGACGCGTTTCCAATCGCGGTCTGTTCGTAGCGCCAGATCAAAACCGGCGGGTGTCAGCAGGCAGCCCCGCGATGCCGAAGATCCGGATGATGCCGCCATTCAACAGGAGCTGGCGCGCATGCAGCGGGTCATGGACGGGCAACCGGCAGAGCCGGTTGCCGCCGACCGGGAATTGCTGCTGGTGGTATCGGTGGTTGCGGCGGCGGATGAACCTTTCGCCGGCGATGCACTGCGCAAGGCCTTCGCCAACAACGAACTGCAGTTTGGTGACAAGGCGATTTTTCATCGGTTGACGCGCCGGGATGGCGAGGACGTCTCGGTGTTCGGTATTGCCAATATGGTCAAACCCGGCGATTTCGGCCGTGGCGATCTGCAAGATTTTTCAACGCCGGGAATCAGCCTATTTCTGCAACTGCCGGCCGCCATCGATGGCTTGCAGGCGTTTGATGACTTTGTGCACACGGCGGAGCGACTGGCGGTGGAACTCGGCGGCCGGTTGCAGGACCGGAATCACTGCGTGATTACCCATCAGGCCTTGATGCAGATCCGCGAAAATATTGTCACGGCGCGACTGCATACCCCGGTTGCCTCATGACGCCTTCCAAGCGTGCGG